>JAEEGL013627454.1_pt1 | contig 19242 bp, 13 predicted proteins | sample 9134231 | NCBI WGS metagenome assembly JAEEGL01 (sample SAMN16246548, study PRJNA631951) | gut metagenome | biome: gut microbiome; feature: rumen; material: fiber-attached | host: Bos | place: Iran: Karaj | collected 2018-10 | reverse complement strand
TGCATCTGTCTGATGGAGCAGCTGAACTAGTATCTATGGGCGTTCCTAAGTTTGTTATATACCTCATTATGGTCGCATCAGGAAGTGGAGTACTATGGTTCGTTCATCTTCTGTGGCTTTACAGCATCATTCTTGTGCTTGTAAGAAAGATAGAGAAGGGAAAACTTCTTGAGACTGGTTCTAAGACACCGCTTTGGCTGATAATTCTTTTCTTCTTCCCTATCTGGGGAGCAGCGCAGATACTTAATGCTCCGATCATAGTCGTATATAGAATTGGATTTTATTTTGTATTCTTCATGCTGGGATACTATGTATTTTCAAATGAAGAAGTAATGGATATTCTGAAGAAGTATGCAGTTGTACTTATGGTAATAGGTGCAGCGCTTTGCATAGCTTTTGCAGTATTAAATTTCGTGATCCGTGGCGGAGCAAATTTTGCAGATAAACCTGTCAACAGAGGACCGTTATACGCTGCATGTGCATATTTTGGCTCAATAGCAATGCTCGCTGGTATGGCGAGATTCGGAGATTTCAGTAATGATTTTACAAAGTGGATGAGTAGTCATAGCTTCGGACTCTATGTATTTCATTATTTGGGAATATCCACAGTAGCACTTGTTTTTGCGAAAAATGCACTTCTACCTGCACCTCTTTGCTACCTGCTTAGTTTGATTGCAGGATTTGTATTTGGATATGGATTATATGCTATCATCAGTAGGATTCCATTCTTCAGATGGGCAGTACTTGGAATCACCAAGAAGAAGGTTCAAAAGAATGAGGAGTGATCTGTGAATGAAAGAAATGTTGTTTGACAGATTAGATAGATTTGGTTGGTATGCTCTTCTTATGGCAATGGCTGGAGATGTTCTGGTTTCATGGATATTACCTGTATTTTATAAAGATTATAGTTGCCTCAAGTTTTCTATAAGTGCACTTGGAAATCCACAGTCTCCGGTACGGATTCCATTTAATATATGGATGCTGCTTGAAGGAATACTTTTTCTTTTAAGTCTGCCTGCTTTATATAAGTGCTTTCATGACACTTCGCATGGATTAACAAATGTGTTGATTGCATTTACGGCTATATTTGCTATAGGGGCTTGTATCTTTACCTGTTTCTTTAGCGTAAATGAATCTAAAGATATTGTAACAGTGGCATCAAAGATTCATGGTTTTGGTTCAGTGCTGGGGTTTATGTTGTTTCTTTTTGTTCCACTTATTGTTGCGATTCTTTCTTTCAAAGAAAACGATGTGACAGTTGGAATTATTAGTATTATTAGTTTTGTGGTTTCGTTCTTTTTCTTTGTTCTGTTTGTTATGGCGGACAAACCTGAGTTTTCAAACACTAGATTAGGAAATGAAGGACTATGGCAGAGACTTAATCTGGTTTTTATGTATGTTCCGCTAATAATCGTTGCTATAAAGAATATTATGTCAGGGATGAAATAGAAGAAAATTAGAGTGAAAAGGAGCATAAAAATGTTTAATGAAAATCTCGTTCGACTTAGAAAGATAAAGCAGATGACACAGGAGGATGTGGCTGAAGCTGTTGGTGTATCCAGACAGGCAGTTGCCAAGTGGGAGTCTGGAGAAACGGTTCCTGACCTGGATAAATGCAGGCTGCTTGCTGAACTTTTTGGTGTATCTCTTGATGACATGGCAAACTATGAGCCAGAGGATAATCTGGGACTGGATGTACCTCCGAAGGGAAAACATCTCTTTGGAATGGTTACTGTCGGAGATAAAGGACAGATAGTTATTCCTGCCAGAGCTAGAAAGCTTTTTGATATATCCCCTGGAGATCAGTTAGTAGTTCTTGGGGACGAATCGCAGGGAATGGCAATAATGAAAGCAAAGGATTTTCTTAATATGGCAAATATGATCAGAAAATCCATGAAGGAAAAATGATAATATCAGGAAAGGTTAGGAAACCGGGGCATAAGTCAACATGGATAATACATTTATAAATAGAATAAATGAACTGGCAGAGAAGTCTTATAATGAGAATAGATTTGTGTTCACGGACTTTCTTGATATGTCTCAGCTTTCGACCTACTATAGCCTTGAGAGGAACTTGGCATACGTTGGTTCATCCGTATCGGGTGGTACTGATGGTTGTGAGAGGTGTATGGTCAGGTTCGGGAACCCTGACAGTCTGGGGTATGAAGAAGCCTTTCCGATAGTGTTGCTTCATATAAGTCCGGTGCAGAAGAAGTTCTCTGATGTATTAACACATAGGGATTTCCTTGGTTCAGTAATTGGCCTGGGGATAGAACGAACTAAGCTTGGTGACATCATAGTAAGAGATAATGAGGGTTATATATTTGTATCCGAAGGTATCAGTGAATATATCATCGAGAATCTGACCAAGGTTAAGCATACAAATGTAAGGGTGATCAAGTGCCTGGATATTCCGGAGGCGGTCACTCCTAAGTTTTCAGAAGAAAGCATTATAGTCAGCAGCAACAGACTTGATGCCATAATCGCAAGAGTATATAAGCTGTCCAGAGATTTAGCTGTAAGATATATATCGGAAGGCAAGGTATTTCTGTCAGGAAGACAGATGACTGAAAATGCAAAGCAGCTAAAAGAGGGAGATACAGTATCTGTAAGAGGTAAGGGTAAGTTCATCTTCGAAGGCGAAGGTGGCAATACCAGGAAGGATAAACTATATATTAAGATAAAGAAATATGTGTAATTCTATTGCAATAGAATTACACTATTTTTTATATAATGTAATGGGGCTTTTTTTATGGTATAATATATATTCCAAGGGGCACAAAAACTAGTCTTTCTGATGTAAAGGGGATATATGAGAAAGATTCTAATTATCATAGTCAACATTTTCATCATAGCAGCCATATTGGTATTCGTTGTTATCTACTCCAGATATGAAAGTAATGTTTCTTATCTGAGACAGATTGAATATTTTGAAAATACAACGGTCACTATGGAGCGTGTGACGGAGAATTACCTGGAAGGTGAGCAGAGGATATGTGATGTATGGTCGCGCTATATAAACAACAATAGCATGACCATGGAGGAAGCAGTTGACTTTATCCGCAACTCACATGTTTTGGAAAATACTTCGGCACATTTGATCACCCTTGATACACTCGAGGGTCTTTCGACACGCCCAAAACAGGGTACTGAAGATGATTTTGCTGTATCCTATGAGAAGGTGGGACTGTTGGAGGACGCCAACTGGATCAGTGAGAGTGGAGAGTCGATCAATATCACACGTGCTTACACCAACCCGATGAATGGCGAACAATCACTGGCTTTCTGTAATCGAGTTGTGCTTATAGATCCGGAAAGTGATACTTCTTATGAGGCAATCCTGCTCAGAGTAATCCCTATATCAGCACTTGAACAGAAATGGGTTTTCCCACAGAGCGAACTGGAAAATGCGGAACTGTCTATGATCGATGCAAGTGGTGACTATATTCTGAAGGGCTATAGCTTCAAAAACTCAAGCTTCTTTGAATTCTACAGATCTTATAATAAAACGGATAATGAATCATCAGTTAAATTACTTGAAAAGATTACTTCGACAACCGGATCCGTATCAATGATAAATTCGCATGGACAGGAATGTATACTTGCATTTACTCCTGTCTCTGCTTCTGCTGGCTGGACTCTTCTTAGTCTTGTTCCGGCTAAAGATCTCCATGTTGAAAGAAATAACTGGCTGCTGTTTGGAGTGGTATCAGTGGGGCTGCTGATATTGTTCCTGTGTGATCTCTTCTACATGCTTTCACTGAATAAACGTCTTCAGATCACTGCCAGTGAAGCGGAATCTGCAAACAAGGCAAAGACTGATTTCCTGTCAACTATGTCTCATGATATCCGTACACCTATGAATGCCATCATAGGTCTTACAACCATTGCAGATAAGAATCTGGGAGATGTGGAGTCCACAAGAGAGAACCTTCGCAAGATATCTCTTGCAAGTAATCACCTGCTTACACTGATCAATGATATACTGGATATATCCAAGGTTGAAAGCGGAAAACTGAAGCTGAATCCGTTAACGTTTTCTTTGGTTGAAACGGTTGAGAATCTGGTGAATATATCACAGCCAATGATCAAGGAGAAGAATCTCGAATTCAGATTCCATATCAATCAGATGGAGAAGGAATATCTATATGCAGACCAGCTCCGTCTGAATCAGATATATATAAATATACTTTCAAATGCTATCAAATATACTGAACCGGGCGGACTTGTCAGTGTAGATCTGAGTGAGGAGCAGAGTGATTCTCCAGGTTGTGTACGACTGACTTATGTTGTGACAGATACAGGAATAGGTATGAGTCCGGAGTATATGGAGACAATGTATCAGCCGTTCTCTCGTCAGACAGACAGCCGTGTCAGCAGCATTCAGGGAACAGGACTTGGTCTGGCCATTACGAAGCAGATGGTTGAATTGATGGGTGGAACCATTGATTGCCAGAGTGAGCAGGGAAAGGGTACGACTTTTACTGTTATTCTTGATATAGCCGAAGCTGATAAGCAGCGTGAAGAAATCCGCCTTGATGATATTGATGTCCTGATCGTTGATGATGACGAGATCATGCTGCAAACATCAGTAAATGAACTTGAATCTCTGGGTGCTACAGCAGAACAGGCACACAGTGGAGAAGAAGCTATTGAAATGATAAAGAGCAGACATAAGAGTGATAATGATTACAGTATCGTTATCATTGACTGGAAAATGCCGGATATGGATGGGGTTGAAACTATTCGTAGGATCCGGTCAGAGGTCAGCTCGGATATCCCTATATTAATGAGTTCTGCATATGACTGGTCAGATATTGAGGATATGGCCAAAGAGGCTGGCGCAAATGGCTTTGTAAGTAAGCCGATATTCCGATCTACGCTGTATAATAAGATCAATGAGCTTATTGGTGAAGAAGCTAAATCCGTTGAACCGGAAGATGATTATTCAGATATCAGTGGAATGCATATTCTTATTGCAGAGGATATAGATATAAATTGGGAGATCATATCCAATATGCTCAGCATGTTTGGCATCACATGTGATCGTGCGGAGAATGGACGTGTCTGCGTGGATATGATGAGCGAAGCCGCTGAAGGAAGCTATGAGCTGATATTCATGGATATACAAATGCCTGAGATGAATGGTCTGGATGCAACCAGAGCGATTCGTGAGCTGGAGAATCCTTGGGCAAAATCCATACCTATTGTTGCAATGACTGCTGATGCATTCTCTGAAAATGTTACAGAATGTATGAATGCAGGAATGAACGGTCATATAGCAAAACCTATAGATATTAAGTTAGTAATAAAGGAAATTCGAAGAATCAAGCATAGAGAATAATAACAACGAGGGGGATACTTTATGAAAAAGAAAATATGTGTTTTATTATCTGCGATGATGTTACTAAGTCTGGCTGCATGTGGTTCTAAAGAACAGGAAGTTAAGACGGAGGAAGGCTTTAAACCGAAACTGGATACTTCTATCAAAACCAGTATAAATGTGGCTGGAGGATACGATAACTTCGAGGCTCTGGAAACTGAATTTGACCGCTTTAATGAATACTATCCGGGAGTGGAACTTGTTTATACAAAGATCGATGACTATAACAACATGATCGGTACAGTTCTGAACGGAAATGATGCGCCTGATATCTATGTGAATAACTCCTGGATGTATGGTCGTGATCAGTATAAGGATTCAATCGAACATGCCGAGGATCTGTCAGATCCTGCACTGGGGCTTGATCTGGACTGCATCCGAAGCAATATACTTCTAAAGACGGATGATGGTTCTCTTCCAATGGTTCCTGTCTTCTCAAGCACCTATGGCATGCTTGTGAACGAAGACCTTTTTGAGAAGGAAGGACTCAGTGTTCCTACCACATATAAGGAATTAGTTTCTGTATGTGAAGCTTTTAGTCAAAAGGGTTACGCAAGTCCTATGATGGGTTACACTGCTGATGAGAAGACATCGCTTTACACTTTAGTAAGTTATCCGCTTTTCTTCTCTTCATTGGACGGCAATGCTGAAACTGTGGAGAAGCTGAATTCTCTTGACCCATCAGCCGGCGAATATATGAGGCCGACCTTGAATAAGATGGAACAGTTCTTAAATGACGGCTGCGTGGATGTGGACTCATGCGCGCCTATTGAGAATAACTACGAAGCAGTAATCCTTCGTTTCTTCGAGGGTGATGTTCCAATGATGACATGTTCAGGAGATACTGTATCCGGTACCAAAAAACGTGAAAGCGTTTCTGAAGAGTTTACTGCTAAACCATTTAAATATACATTTGTACCTATTCCGGTATCCGATGATGGATCTTACTTCATCGATATGCCGAATCTCCAGTTCTCAGTAAACAAAGATAGCAAGAATCTGGATATCGCTAACGAATTTATGCGTTTTCTGGTTACTTCAGAAGAATTAAATGAGATGGCTAAGAACAAGGGGCTTATGTCACCAACTAAGGATCTGTCATTTAACAGTATGTATGCTGCATTTGGAGAGGTACCAGAGTCTCGAGTTCTGTCTCCGGAAGAATTTGGACTGAGTGATGATGCACTTATCCAGATAAGAATGGCGGTTTATGGATATTCAACAGGTAAAATGTCGATCGACGAAGCAATTAAGGGTTATGGTACTTATACTCAGTAAAGTAATATGAAAAAGAATTTAAATCTCAGCAAATATATATTACTAATATGCCTCACATTTATCTTTGCATTTACTGTCGGCTGTGGGGATAATTCGGATTATTTTCTTGAATCAATATAGAAATACTTTTTTGGAGATAAAATGGAAGTAGGAGAAATATTAGAAAATTTAAAAGAAAAAGCTTTGGCTGATGAATCCCTTAGACAGAGACTTCTTGATACAAGGAATTCCGATACTTCTATGGCTGACTTCTGTCAGATAAGTACAAGTGTAGGGCTTCCCCTGAGCAAGCTTGATCTGCTGGAGTTCGGGGAGTCATCCTATGCAGCCATGAGAAGAAGTACAAATGGCGGAGGTGAGAATGCGCCACTTCTTATGTGGGAAGACGATGCCTATGAAATGTTTATGATGGAACTGGAAATGTGTCAGGGTTTTTGGCAATGATAAAAGAATATATAGTACAAAACTGGGCAAATATTCTAATCCTGCTGGCTTTTACAATATTGCTCGGTACAACGGTGTTTTTGGATAGAAGAACAATACTCAGAATGTATGTTCTGATCTTTTTACTATTCATCTTTTCACTTCTGGTATATGCAGAGTTTTACTTTGAAGGGAAGGGTGAGTATGTTGACGTGCGCCTTGTTCTCATGGCCATACGTTATAGTGCCACACCGTTCATTATAGCTTTTATCAGCTATACACTAGCTAAACATGAGAATTGGGCAGTGTTTGTTCCGGCTGTTATTCTTACAGCCCTGGATTTCGTTTCTATTTTCACAGGTATAATTTTTTATATTAGTGGTGACGGGACATTTCAACGTGGGCCGTTTGGGTACCTTCCATACATTATGGTGGGATTTTATTCTGTGCTCCTGGTCTATCAGCTGTTCAGACGGAGCAACAAGCGCCTGTCGGAGATTTTCCCTATTGTTTTCTTGTGCTTTGCACTTGCTTCGGGACTGGTGCTGCCTTTCATACTCGGGAAGGAGTATTCGAAGATATTCTGTGTGACTATTACTTTGGCGCTTTTTGTGTATTACGTGTTCCTGATCCTGCAATTAACTGAGAAGGATGCACTTACAGGCCTTCTGAACCGCCAGTCCTTCTATTCCTCAACCAGTAATGATATAGATGATATAAATGCTCTTATTACTATAGATATGAACGGTCTGAAAGCAATAAATGATCTGGAGGGTCATATGGCCGGAGATACAGCTCTTGAAACTCTTGCGAAATGCTTTATGAGCGCATCTACAACTAAGGATTCTGTTTACAGGCTCGGTGGTGATGAATTTGTAATAGTATGCAGGAGAGTATCCGAAGAAGATGTAAAGAAACTTATCGAACGTATTCAGAATAAGGTATCCGAAACCCGATACAGTTGTGCTATAGGTTACAGCTTCAGACCAGATGGAGCTAAGAATATCGATGAACTGATGAAAGAATCAGATGAGAAGATGTATGAGAATAAAAAGGAATATTATTCGAAAAAGGCCGCGTTGCCTGATTGATTTATTTTGTATTTATGATAAACTAGTAATGTTTGTTCTAAATACAAAATGAAAGAGGGATAGTAATGAGTAACGAAAAACGTGATAGCTGGGGTTCCAGATCTCAGTTCATCCTCGCATCAATCGGATCAGCAGTAGGTTTGGGTAATGCATGGCGTTTCCCTGGTCTTGCTGCAAAGCATGGTGGTGGAGCATTTCTGCTGGTATATCTTCTGGCTATGCTTGTAATCGGAATTCCATTTCTTATGATGGAGATTTCTATTGGCCGTAAGATGCATCGTGGTGTGCCAGGTGCATTACGCGCGATCAAGAAGCCAACTGAAGCAGTAGGTTGGTTTGCAGTATCTAATGCTTTTGTTATTTCTGTTTACTATGCAGTAGTATTTGCATGGGTAATCATGATGGCATTCGCAAGTTTTAAGTTTGCAGGCCTTACAGGTGATTGTGATTCGGCTTCAGGATTATGGGCAAGCCTTATCAAGACAACAGGTACTACATCGGGGTATAGAACTATATCATTGCCAGTTCTTGGATGTCTGGTTGTAGCATGGGTTCTTATCTATGCATGTATTCGTAATGGTCCAAATACAGTTGGTAAGGTTGTTAAATATACAGTATTTCTTCCTGTAGTATGTCTTTTGATTCTTGCTATAAAGGGAATGCTGATGCCAGGTGCAGTTGCAGGATTAACAAAATTCTTTGTTCCTGATTTTTCATCACTTGCAAGTGCTGATATCTGGATCGATGCTATAGGACAGGTATTCTATTCATTGTCTATCATGATGGCTATTATGGTTGCTTATGGTTCATTCCTTGATGAAAAGAGTAACATAGCAACGGATTCAATAATTATCGCATTTTCAGATTTTGCAATCAGTGTTCTGTCAGGTATAGTTCTCTTCACAACTATGAGCGGAACAGGACAGTTAGAAAACATGACTGCTTCAGGTATCGGAACTGCATTTATCGTTTACCCACAGTCAATCGTACTTCTGACTAATAATGGTGTAGCTAATGCAATATTTGCATTTGTCTTCTACTTCTGTCTGTGTACACTTGCAATCGATAGTGCATTTTCAATCATCGAGGGTGTATCAACAGCGATTGCTGACAAATTCCATTTGTCACATAAGAAGACAACACTTGTACTTTGTATAATCGCAAGCGTTCTGTCTCTCTGGTTCATAACCGGGGCAGGTCTTGCATGGCTTGATATTGTTGATAACTGGTGTAATGCATACAGCTTGATCTTAGTTGGTGTATTTGAAGCTATTACAATCGGATGGCTCTTCGATCCTAAGAAGGTTCTGAAAGAAGTTAACCGCAATACAACGAGCTTCAAGATGCCTGGATGGTGGTTCGTGATCTCAATCAAGTTCTTTGCACCGATTGCACTTACTGGATTCTTTATCTGGAACATTGTTACACTGATCAAATCAGGTGGTGTTTACGGAGCAGCAGATGGTTACTCTGTTGCAGCCAACATTATCGGTGGATGGCTTGTTCTTGGACTTTGTATGTTCAGCGGCTTCATTGTGAAGATCGTTGAAAAGTGTGCGGCTAAGAAGGGCTACAAGCCTGATGAAGATGTATGGGAAGATACAGCAGAATAATTAATCAAATGTTACGTACCGCTGGTTTCGTCTGGAAGCCGGCGGTATTTTTTAATGGTTTTATAACCTGCATAAATAAGGTATAATATTATTATCTATGCATTAAGAAAGGTTATAGTTATGAAGGATAATAAAAAACGAGGGCTGTTTGAGATAGGTATTACAACAGTAAAGATCTTACTGTTTGTTTTGCTTGGCATATGTACCCTTGTTTTTGTCTATTACGGATTTATAAATAAGGGTGAAAAGATCGAGAGAGATAAGGTCCAGCGTGTAAGTGGCTGGAGCGTAACTGAAAGTGATGAGGAAACTCAGACCATCAGTACCACTCTCCCTCAGGATATACAGGATAATGAATATCTCTACTTCGATACCCGTAATGATGTATCCATATATATCAATGGTGAACTCAGGAAGGATTTCGTAGAAAGCAGAGACGTGAATATTCCGGGCGGTTCATTTAAGAGATTTATCCTGTCTGTCCCTCTCTATGCTTCTGATTCCGGAGCTGAGGTTTCAGTCAGAAGAGGCCCTCAGGATATCGATACGGGTGTTCCGGAGTTTTTCCTGGGGACGAGAGGCGCGATTGTAAGTTATATGTTCAAAACAATCGGACCACTTTTCATCCTGTCATTTATTGTGCTTATCTTCTCCTTTGTATCATTTATTGTAAGTATTGTTCTTACGTTAATGTACAAGCACAGGATAGATATGCTTTATGGAGCTCTGGCCATCTTCACCATCGCAGCATGGCTGATCACGGATTCCTATCTGTTCCCATTTGTGTTGGGTGTAAACCATGTAAATGGTATCCTGAGTTTTATGTTCTGTCTTATGATACCACTGCCACTGCTTATCTATCTCACTTCAATACAGAAAAATCGATATAAGAAGAGCGTGCTCTTCTTGATGCTGGTGGTGATACTTAATGTAGTTTTGTGGCCGCTGTTACATTACACGGGGATAATGGATTTCTATTATCTCATTGATCCTGCAAACGGAGTACTTATTTTCCTGGCTGTATCCGGAATCGTGATCCTGATAGTTGATGCGATAAAGGGACACACAGCCTCGTATCATTACACCTTCATTGGTTTCTTTGGATTCCTGGTGGGTTGTCTTGTTGAGCTGACGAGTATTCTGTTTGATATAAAAATAACGAGGGAGTCGATTCCTATAGTTGTGGGACTTGCTTTCTTCCTGACATTTATTGTTATCCAGCAGGTACATGATCTCAGAATGATCAATAAGGATAAGCAACATGCCATTGATATATCTGAGGCGAAGACCAGGTTCCTGGCAAGTATGTCCCATGAGATCAGGACTCCGATCAATGCTATCCTGGGTATGAATGAAATGATACTCAGAGAAAATAATGACGCAACCATCGAAGAGTATTCCAGAAATATCAAGACATCTGGCAAGATGCTTCTGATGCTGGTAAATGACGTCCTTGATTTCACTAAGATCGAGTCCGGAAAGCTGGAGGTCAAGGAAGAGGATTTCCTTATGTCGGATTTGCTTTATGATGTGGTATCGCTCATAAAGGAGAGGACGGACGAGAAGAATCTGACCCTTGAGACGAAGATAGCAGATAATGTACCGAATGGACTGGTAAGCGACGAGTTCAGGATAAGACAGATACTTATCAATTTCCTGAATAACGCGGTGAAATATACTGATGACGGTAAGGTTACTCTCGAGGTAGGGGGCACCTATATAGACGATGGTTATGAACTTAAAATCTCTGTTAAGGATACCGGAAAGGGAATCCGTGAGGAGGATCAGGAATATCTGTTTGATGCTTTCTCAAGAGCTGATGTTAAAGCCAATGCAAATATCGAAGGTACAGGCCTTGGCCTTGCCATAGTAAAGAGTATAGTTGATTCTATGAACGGAACCGTTGGAGTTGAGAGTGAGTTCGGTGTCGGATCAGAATTCTGGGTTAAGCTTCCTGTAAAGTATGAAACAGAAGAATTCCTGAGCCAGGATTTCATGGATAGACAGATAGAACAGAAATCTTCTTCCAAGAAGGGAAGCTTTACTGCACCTGATGCAAGAATCCTTGCAGTTGATGATAATCAGTCGAACTTAACAATAGTAAAGCTTTTCCTGAAGAGAAATGCTATAGTCCCGGATCTCTGCAGTTCCGGTGAGAAGGCTATTGAGCTTTGCAAAAAGAATGAATATGATCTCATCCTTATGGACCATATGATGCCTGAGCCTGATGGCATAGAGGCACTTCATATCATAAGAGAGGATGAGGCTTCACTAAATAAAGAAACCAAGGCTGTAGTCCTTACTGCCAACGCAGTTGCGGGCAGCCGTAAAATGTACATCAAGGAAGGCTTTGATGATTATCTTACAAAGCCTCTTGATTCAAATGTACTGGAGGAAACAGTAAGGAAAATGCTTCCGGAGGATAAGGTTATAGAGGTGAAAGCCAAGACGGTAACTGATAATGACAATGAAGAATCAGCAGGATCACTCAGAAGCAGACTGTCGGATATTGAGGGCTTCGACTATAATACGGCTCTTACATATTGCGGAGGCGAAGAAGAATTGCTGCAGGAGATCATAGGCGACATTGTAAGCGAATGCCCGGCCCGTGTAGAAAGAATGAGAAAGAGTCTTGAGTCACAAGATTTCAAAGCCTACAAGATAGATGCACATTCCATCAAGAGTTCCATGGCAACTATAGGACTGAATGACTTTAGCGAAAGAGCCAAGAAACACGAGTTTGCCGCCAAAGATGAAAACATCGATTTTATGACTGGCGATGCCGATGCATTTATCAACGACTATACCGAATTATGCCGCAAACTTGGCGAACAGTAAAATTCACAAAGAATTCATGGTGCCTGTCACCGTGAAAATTTTGTGAAATGTGAAGCGGGGATTGACTATGGATTATAAGGTTCTTGTGGTAGATGACGAAGAAGAGTTATCTGAATATACTGCGAAATACTTTAATATGTCGGGGTTGAGCACGACTTATGTTTTGGACGCGAAGTCGGCGCTGGAGTTTTTTGAGGAGAATACGTGTTCGCTGGTGCTGCTGGATATAAACCTGGGGGAGGACTCGGGCTTTGAGCTCTGCCAGACCATCAGAAAGACCATGAATATTCCTATATTCTTCATCAGTGCCAGGTCGGCGGAGGATGACATGCTCCTTGGTCTTAGCATCGGTGGAGATGATTATATCTGCAAGCCGTATTCCCTGGGGGTTCTGCTGGCGAAGGTTAAGGCGGAGCTGAAGCGTTACGAGGACAGTCTCGAGAAGACCGGGGGAGATGGTACCGGAGCCAGATCAGATGCCTCGGATCAATCTGCTGATAACGGTATTGTCAAGGTTGGAAATGCACTTATAAACCTTCGTTCGGCGTCTGTTGAAAAGGAAGGTGTGGACCAGCCTCTCAAGGCCATGGAATATAAGCTCCTGGTTTACATGCTGAACAATCCTGACAGAGTCATATCCAAGGATGAATTCTTCGAAAAGATATGGGATACGAATTTTGTGAGTGATGTGACGTTAAATGTTCATATACGTCATTTAAGAGAAAAGATAGAGGATGATCCTGGTGAACCGCAGCATATAAAAACGGTCTGGGGCATCGGCTTTATATTTAAAATGTAAGGGCTAGAGATGAAGATACGATACTTGATCATTTACATTTTAATATTTGTTCTGCTGGGGTCTGTCATATGTATAAAGATTGCCCGGGGAGATGGCACCGGTGAAATGCAGGCGAAGACCACTGAAATAAATCGTCTGTTGATCAGTGTGGAAGAAAACTGGAACGAGATAAGTCAGAAGAGCAGAGAGACTACAGCTTCGGTGGATGGGCTTGACTATGCTGTGCTGGATAATGATATGAAGGTGCTTCTTATCACCAGGGAGGATATATCAACATCAGTCTCATCGGCGACGACTCATTACGATATCATCCGCGATATAGAGGTGGATGGAAATGTAGTTGGAAAGCTTATAATTCATAACCCGAGCATAGAGCTGCGTCAGGATAGAAACAGGAAATATGCTGTGATGGTTTCACTTATGCTGATGGTAATCCTGGCTTTACTGATTCTGTATTCTGTCTATGTAAGACAGAGGGTTATTGCTCCTTTCTCAAAGATGAAGAAGTTTGCGGTGAGAGTTGCGTCTGGGAATCTGGATACTCCGCTTGAAATGGACAAGGGCCATGTGTTTGGCGAATTCACGGAAGCCTTTGATATTATGAGAGAAGAGCTGAAGGCCTCCCGTGAACGAGAGGAGGAAGCAGTCAGAAGCCGAAAGGAGCTGGTTGCAGAGCTGTCCCATGATATAAAGACTCCGGTTGCGTCGATTAAGGCCATGGCTGATGTCATGAGTATTTCGGCGAAGGATGATGAGACGAAGAAGGCTGCGGATTCAATAAATGGAAAGGCTGATCAGATAGACAAGCTCGTTTCAAATCTGTTCCATGCAACCTTAGAGGAACTGGAACAGCTTGAGGTAAATGTGGATGAGCTTCCATCAACTGATATCCTTCAGATGGTAGATGAAGCGGACTACATGAACCGTGTAAAAGAGATAGAGATAAAGGATGCTGTTATTCTTGGTGACAGTCTTAGGCTGAATCAGGTTATAACAAATATTATTTCTAATTCATATAAATATGCTGGAACGGATATCACCGTTGACAGCAGTTTTGAAAATGTGGATTCGTATTCAAATGTCCTTGATAAGGCAGATGGCGGCTTGGCTGACAATCAGCAGTTTTATATAGTTGAAATCAGCGACAAGGGCGGCGGTGTTTCGGAAAGTGAAATTGAGATGATAACCGAGAAATTCAAGCGTGGCTCAAATGCCCAGGGCAAGGACGGTTCGGGCCTGGGACTTTATATCTCAAATTACCTGATGGAGAAAATGGGCGGAAGCCTTACCTGTAGGAATAATGGCGAAGGCTTCACGGTGATACTGAGAATAAAAGTTGCCTGAGTACATTTTATAAATATTTAAAGAATACGCAAAGATTTTAAATATAATTCGTAATATACTTGGACCATACAAAGATGTATGGTCCGTTTTTTATGACGCCATAGAGGGCATAAACACATGTGGTTCAATTGGCGCTGGAAAGGAGATAGATAAATGAGTGAAGTCATAATAAAGACAGATAAACTTTCGAAGAGCTTTTCGGTTGGTGGAAAGCAGCAGCACGTAATTAAAAATCTCGACATGGAAATATATAAGGGTGACTTCACTGTCATCATGGGCTCCTCGGGAGCAGGCAAGTCGACACTTCTCTATGCGCTGTCCGGAATGGATAAGCCGACACTTGGCTCCATCGAATACGCAGGTCAGGAGATTACTAAAATGAATGATGATAAGCTGGCGGTTTTCAGAAGGAAGCACTGCGGCTTCATCTTCCAGCAGATACATCTGGTGGACAGCATGAGCGTTATGGACAACGCAATCTCCACAGGGATGCTGATAGGACAGAAGCAGAAGGACCTGAAGAAGAAAACAATGGGACTTTTTGAGAGAGTTGGACTGAGCGAGGATCTGGCGAAGAAATTCCCTTCCCAGCTATCAGGCGGCGAGGCCCAGAGAGGCGCATTTGTAAGGGCGCTGATAAATGATCCGGATGTGGTATTCGCAGACGAGCCAACCGGAGCACTTAACTCTGCGGGAGTTAAAGCAGTTCTGGATGTACTTACAGATATTAATGAAAGTGGTCAGACAGTGCTCATGGTTACCCATGACATCAAGTCGGCTAGACGTGCCAACAGGATCATCTATCTTCAGGACGGCGGAATCATGGGAGAACTGAACCTGGGAAAATATGTGAGCGGCGACAAAGCACGACATGAGAAGATAAGAAAGTTTTTGGAAGAGATGGGTTGGTAAAGACCAAGATTTGCGGAGCAAATCAGAAAGAGGATAAAAAAATGACAAAACTACTCAAAAGCAATATTCATAAAGACCGCAGCATCCTGATCGCATTTCTTCTGATAATCACAATCTGTGTGTTGCTGCTTCATATAGGCTGCTTCCTTGGCTGTTATGAGGATTATTATGACAGCGAGTATGAATCTCGTGGATATTATAAGGGCGGCATCATTAATACTGTAGGCGATAAGGATGAAATCAGGAAGATAGTCGAAGATGTGGATTCTGTCAAAAACGTCAGAATTACTGATTCTGTGATGTGTGATTACTTCGATTATTCAACCGATAGAAAAGATAAGGTTGAGAGACTGGATTTAATGTCATATAGCACATTTGACGGGTATAATCTTGCGGATGATCTGAAGTTTGTGGAGAAGGATGACAGTATTCAGGGGCCGAAGATTTACCTGAACCTTTACACAGCTACCAATGAGAAGCTTAAGGTTGGAGATAAAATGTACTTCAAGTCGGAGGATATGGGTGAGTATGAGTTCACTCTTGCCGGCATCTACGAGGACCTGGTGGAGGGAAATGCTTATTCCTATTATTCCGCGATCATAGATAATGAGACATACGATACATTTGATGAGAAGGCCGAGGAGCTGATGCTGGAGGGCAAGAATTATTACAGGATGGAGCTTGTTTCCTGCGAGTTCAAGGATGGCGTGGATCAGTCGGATGGAGTCGCAGATGTGAATGACGCTCTTCGAAATGCCGGATACAATGCGACGGGTTATGTGACGGATCTGGCCAGGGAAGGCTACATCGGGATCGTTAAGATCGTTTCAGGTTTTCTGACGGTTTTCGCGGTGGTTGTTATGGCCATCTGCCTCATAATGATCATCTTCACAGTGAATAATAACATCGATAGGGACATCGTAAATATCGGCGCGCTTCGTGCGGTGGGACACACGGTTTCACAGATCAGGGCGGCCCTTGCGATGGAGTATGTGGTGCTTGGCAGCATCGGCAGTGTGGTCGGAACATTTATCGCGTATTTGATCATGCCTGCTTTTGATAAAAATGTACTGAGGCAGCTTTCGGGTTTATGCTGGGATGAACATTTCTACCCGGGAATCACCTTTGGGATTCTGGCTGCCATGCTTTTGATAATACTTCTGGTGGTTTTTGTTTCCACAGGAAAGATCAGAAATCTGCATCCTGCAACTGCGCTGAGATTTGGACTCAAGGCTAATTCCTTCAAGAAGAACCATCTGCCTCTTGATGAGACAAATGGCAGCCTGGATATATTGCTTGCGTTAAAAAGTACATTTCAAAATATGGGCCAGAATCTCATAGTGTTCGGAATAATCTTCGTGGTGGGATTCCTCACAATGTTTTCGGCAATTCTCCTGTACAACACCAGGGTTGATATAACCATGTTCCAGAGGCTGATGCAGGGCGACGCGCCGGACGCATATGTGGAAATCGAGGCTGAGAGTGAAGATGAAATGTACTCGATCATCGAAAAGCTTCAGGACATGGATGAGGTGACTCAGGCCTACGGGCTTTCGTCGGAAGCAGTTTCTGTGGCAGGATATGACACGAGGCTGCTCTACGTATCAAAGCCTGAATATGTATACTGCGGCCTCTACGATGGTGAAATGATCCAGGAAGCCAACGAGGCTGTTGTGGGCAAGGCTGTAGCTGACAAGGCGGGCGTGGGAATTGGCGATGAGATCGAGGTTGAATATAAGGGAAAGAAAGCCAGATTCCTTGTGACCGGATTCCAGCAGGCAGTGTTTGGAATGGGCGAGAGAGTGTACGTGACAGACGACGGTGCCAGAAGACTGGGAATGGATATAGAACATCACACCATAAGAATCCGAGTTAAGGATGCCACACCTGAGAAGGTTGACGATGTGCTGAAGGATGTAGAGAAGCTTCTGGGAGACAACCTGGTAAGTACGGAGAACTGGTTGAAGCATAATAAGAGTAATGACAATCTGCCGGTTTTTGCAGTCAGCATGATAGTTACAGTTCTGGTATTCCTGAATATCATCACAGTCATTATAGTTATCCGCCTGCTCCTGAAGACAGTATTTATCAGGAGAGAGAAGGAGTTCGGAATCAAAAAGGCGGTAGGCTTCACCTCCAGACAGCTGAGAGTGCAGCTGGCGCTGTCACTGATACCAACGAGCATAATCGGTTCAATAATGGGAGCGTTGATGGCACATTTGATGACTAATCCGCTGTTCTCCCTTATTTTCAGAGGCTTTGGCGTCATGAAAGCCGCCCTTATCATGCGGCCGGAACTCATGATACTTACCGTGATAATAGTGACGCTCATGGTATTTGCCTTCAGCTTCATCATGTCCGGCAGAATGAAAAAGGTTTCAGCATACAGACTCATCCAGGAATAACTTGATTTTTGCAACAGTTGATTGCCTCAACCCCCTAAAATGATGTAAAATATAGTATATTTGTGTGAATTTTAGAGGGAGGGCAATCTGTGAAGAAGTTGACGCCGAAAGGCAGCATGAACGAAAGAATTGATACAGTATTATATAAGTTTCGTTCGAGGATGAAATCGTACCCACCTGGAATGTGTCCGATTTCACTATATCGTTCGTTACTTCAGATATCTATGAACCAGTCCTGTGGTAAGTGTGTACCGTGCAGGGATGGTCTTGTTGAGGTTGACAGGATGCTGCAAAGTATACTTGCGGGGTCTGCGGATGAGGGCGTTGTGGAGAAGCTGGAGAGTATGTGCCAGATGATTGCCAGAACCTCGGACTGTGCAGTTGGTATTTCTGCAGCACATTTGATATTAGATAGTCTTGAACAATTCGCTGATGAATATGAGAGTCATGTTAAGGAACATCGCTGCATATCTGATGTTAAGCAGACAATTCCGTGCGTGACTCTGTGTCCTGCGCATGTTGATGTTCCGGGATATATCGCGCTTATAAAGGAAGAGGATTATGCGGGAGCAGTGAAGCTTATCCGCGCCAGCAATCCGTTCCCAACGGCGTGTGCTTATATCTGTGAGCATCCATGCGAGAAGAGGTGCCGCAGGGCGATAGTGGATGACGCCATCAACATCAGAGGACTGAAGAAGTATGCTGTAGATCAGGCTCCAGCCGACACGGTAGAGAACCCTGTTAGAAATGTATCGACAGGTAAGAGGATATCAATCATTGGTGCCGGACCATCGGGAATGACAGCGGCATATTATCTGGCTCTTATGGGACATAAGGTTGTGGTATATGAGGAGCATGAGGAAGCTGGAGGAATGCTTCGTTATGGAATTCCTGAATATCGTCTGCCAAAGGCAGAGCTGGATAGAGATATCAAGGCCATAATGTCAGCTGGAGATATAGAGTTCCATGGGAATACAAAAGTTGGTGTAGACATTACATTTGACGAAATAAGAGAAGCCTCTGATGCGGTATATATCGGACTCGGAGCTCAGATTGGCAGCCGCATGCCGGTTAATGGCGCGGATGCTAAAAATGTAATTCCAGCTGCTGATTTTCTTCAGCAGGTTTCTAAAGGTGAAATGATAGATCTGGAGGG
>JAEEGL015875920.1_pt1 | contig 19243 bp, 16 predicted proteins | sample 9134231 | NCBI WGS metagenome assembly JAEEGL01 (sample SAMN16246548, study PRJNA631951) | gut metagenome | biome: gut microbiome; feature: rumen; material: fiber-attached | host: Bos | place: Iran: Karaj | collected 2018-10 | reverse complement strand
TATTTCAAATAGTCTTGAAATAGTTTTTCGCTTTTTCGTTCAGAAAATGTATGTGGTTTCCGACGAAATTCAGATAATCTTGCCCGTATCCTTGAGGTAAATATTCAGTTTCTTTAATAAATTCTCAGGCTCTACTGAATCCTTTACCGCATCTCCTACCAAAATGTAGTCAAAACTGTGCTCAGGCCAGGGAAATGTCACAAGTTCAGGCGCACCGCTGATCATGTCATCAGCCATATATTTGGAGAGACCGGCGAATACATCTGCATTTGTTATGCCCGCGGTATAGCTGTCAGGCATCTGATACTTGATGGCAGACAAGGTGATGCCCATTCCCGCACTGATATCCAGAATTCTGAGGACACGGTTGTAGAGGCGTATGCCGGATTGGCCTTGCTGATTGGATTGACCGGATATCTTGGATGCTGCATAGTTTCCGGTTGTTTCGGTTTGCATTTCACCAGCAGCCAGTCTTCTATCGCCGTCTGCTATAGCCTCCATCAGGGCGTTTATCTTCTCCTCCTCAGGAAGCGTGTAACTCCATATATCGAAGCCCCATTTCTCCTTAAATTTCTCACGGGAGGCCTCCATGGCGTCGCTCTTGTCTGCGAAGCCGCTGCCACCGTGATGATAAATAAAGGCATTATGGCAGAGTATCTGGCGCCAACCTGCGAGGCAGGTGCGGATGCCCAGATCGTCATCCTCAAAGTAGCCGGGAGAGAAGCGCTCGTCGAAGAGCTGGAGCGTGTTATTGCCAATACTAGTACTTCCGGCATTACTTGCACCCTGAGCAGAATTCCTGGTATCGTCGCCATCAGTTCTCTGACTGCCAGGGATCAGCAGGTCGTTCACTACTTCTCTTCTAAGAAGAACCGCAAAACCGGTGAGCCTGCATCTGACTTCAATGGGATTCCACATAGGTACGTTATGATCTTTTGCATAGCTCTTTGCAGTCTCAAGAGCCATATCGAGACTGATTTTCCTCCACCAGCGGTGCTCTGCCGGTTCAGACAAATTGGTAAGGGGCCTTGCACCTTCTACAGGAGCATTTTTCAGGTAAGGTTCAACCGATTCCATGGACACTTCCTGAGAGGGTGCACAGTTGGTAACTGCGCCTGCTGCACCGTTTCGTTTATCAGAGTACAGTCCCATTTTCAGCCAGAATAATGCATTAGGCATCAGAACCGCATCATTATTAAGGAAAAATACGTCATTTTCAGGATCCGCTGCTGCCAAGCCCTTGTTACATCCCGCAGGGAATCCCTCATTTTTATCATTTTCAATAAGTTTTATATGTCTGTCGGATTCGGCCTGTGCACGCAGGAAACGGAGCAGTTCTTCGTCCGCTGAAGCATTGTCGACTACTATCACCTCATAGCGGTCCTCTGGGCTATATCTTCTGATAGCATGCAGGCACTCCCTGCACAGCTCGAAGTCGTTGTAAGAAACGATAACTATTGAGGTTGCACGAACCCGCGCCCTATCTCTGATGTCCTCCATCGCTGCAAGGATAACCTTCTCATCCTCAGGCTCATCACAGTAATGCAATGCATTCTCAAAACATAGAAATGCCTGATCTGCATTCCGATACCTGTAATACAGACCAAGCATATAATACAATTCATAATTATCGTAGTGAGCTCGAAGCCCCTCTATCAGCACAGCATATTCATCTATGCTGCTCCCCTCCTGCTCAAAAACTCCGGCACGCAGTATAAATGACTCTGCTGCCTCACGTTCTTTTTGTTCTTCATGAACTTTCATACATGTCCTCCAAGTATTGCTGTTCCAGAATTCCCCAATGCTTCATTTGTTTTTTATACAATCCGGTTCGCAAAAATCCTCATTCTTCTGATAGTTGACTCACAGAATCAGTGCTCTCGGTATTTAAGCTTCTTGCGCTGCTCTTCTTCGATAGGCAGAATCTCTGAATCCTTGTAATGAAGTGCGTCATAGACCGCGTCAAGATTCCTCTTAAGCTTACGGATACCGTCGGGCTCAAGCGATGCCGCATGATCCGTACCCTTCCAGGTACGATCAAGCGTGTAATGGCGTTCTATATAACTTGCCCCAAGAGTGTAGGCTGCAACATCCACAGCGATTCCCAGATGATGTCCGGAAAAACCGATAGCCTTCACCCTGTCCTCATACTGCTCACGCATGCGTGTGATCTCAAGAAGACACACATCCTTGAAAGGAACAGGATAACCCGAAGTGCAGTTGTAAAGAATCAGATCTTTCGCACGATTTTTCTTTTCAAATAGAGATACGATTTTCTCCTCTTCCTCGCGCTTTGTCATACCGAAGGAAAGCTGCATCTCGCCCTCATAGTTGTCGCAAAGCCATTCAAGCATCCCAAAATGCGTATTGCAAGCGGATGGAATTTTGATAAACCTCGGATTGAGACTTGTAATCTCCTTCGCACTGGTCATATCCCAGACTGAGGTGGAGTATATTATGCCCACTTCCTCGCACCACTTCTTCAGCTGTGCGTGCTGCTCCACATCGAACTCCAGAAACTCACGGTGTTCGCCGTAAGTCTTACCATATGAATTATAGGGATTGGGATGCGGAGCATTGTACTGCTCCTCAGTCAGCAGTTCCTTAGGGCATCTCTTCTGGAACTTGATGGCGTCCGCCTTACAAAAAATCGCTGCCACATTTATCAGCTCATGGGCGATGTCCATCTGCCCCATGTGATTACAGCCCGCTTCTGCTATAACGAAAGGTTTTCTGTATTCCATATGTCCTCCTCAATAAAGCACGTTTTACAGATGGCAGAATCCGCTGGTATACGTGGTCCATAACTTCCAAACAATCCACCATAAATCAGTGCTAGGATTCTTGAAAACTCAGTTCTATATCATCCTTACTCAAAGCCCCAGGATGTGATCCACGATGTCCCTGACGGCGCCGTGTCCGCCAGGTTCACTGGCGATGTACTTCGCAACAGCCTTCACACTCTTATGTGCATCCGCAACTGTGCAGGGATATCCCACTATTTTCATCGCTTCGAGGTCGTTGATATCATCACCCACAAAAACTACATTCTCGAGGGCTATGCCATGCTCCTTGCAGAGCTGCTCAACAGTTCGCTTCTTATCCTTGCAACCCGGCTCATAGATATCCATTTTGAGTTTCTCAACTCTTCTTTTATTTATATCGACATTTTCACCGGTTACTATACCGGTCAGGATTCCGCGCTCACGCAGGAGCCTGATTCCCATGCCGTCCTTAGTGTTGTACTTCTTCAGAAGGTCGCCATCGGGAGAATAGTACATGCCGGCGTCTGTAAGGCATCCGTCACAGTCGGTGAGGAACATCTTGATTTCAGGGATGGATTCTGCCCTAGCATCTGAAATACTCTCACCAATTATTCCTGAATCCCCATTCGATACAGCATCAGCACCTTGCGAAGCTTCCTGCTGCCTCTTTCGCATAATCTTCTCAACAAGCAGAAGATCCGTAGGCTCATCTATATCAATGAAGGCATCCTCCGGCATCTCCACCGCTTTGATGTTCCCGGAAAAACGGTTACCCGTTGAAATCAGTCTCTCTTTGGACGTTATATAAAAAGCTCCATTCTCAATCAAAACGCCGTCAAACTCCTGCCTGCGCGGACGATGATATGGATCATAATTTTGAGCATGCGCAATCCCATTTTCATCTATTTCCCAGCAGAATTTCTTCTCTCTTACCACAGAAAAGACGCTGTCGACTCCGGCCTCTCCGTAAGCCTTAAATCCATTATCCAGATCCTCAGATGTCAGAAGAGGCGATGTAGCCTGTATCAGAACAATATTGTCAAAATCGTAATTATCCGCAAATTCAAGCATCGCAAACTCAGTCGATGCTGTATCTACCGCAGACTCAGCAGAGCGGCCTATAACCTGTACTTTGGAAAAGCCACCGGCTTTCAATTCCTCAGCAACAAACTTTTCTACAGTATCCTTTATGACAGCACTATCCGTTGCAACATATACCCTGTCGATTTCATCGCAACCGCAGGCCGCCCGAACGGTCCAGTAAACCAGAGGTTTTCCGAACACTTCCTTGATATTTTTAAGCGGTATAGATTTGCTTCCACCTCGTACAGGTATAAATGCCACATTCATTTCACGCCTCCTATATAAACACCGGTTTATATCTGATCAAGTCATATAATCTTATAACAGTCTCCCATTAGCTTCATGTCACACTCGCCTACACATTTAATCTTATCCTTCGCATACAGATGCTGATATCTGAACTTCCTGTAAGCATCGCCCTCCCATATCTCCTTGAGGCTCTGCTTGTTAGTATCTCCAAATACTATTTCGTTATTGAAATCTTCCATGCACATCGCAGCCTCACCATTTGACTTGATGGTCATGGTCATCCAGGGATGCTTGCAAATTTCGGACCAGTGAATTGATTTCGTTCCATGAAAATCCTTGCGGTACCACTGGCAATCCTCACTCTTAAGATATATATATACATCCAAATCTTTGAACGCATCGAGGAGCTTGTCAAAGTCCTCCTTTTGATGTGTCCTGTTCAAATCCAGCATAGTGATAACCACCGTAGTAGACAGCCCTTTCTTTTCCTTATACTCGAGCACCTGCTGGATTTTCTTATAGCTCTCAGTGAAATTAGATGCCTCACCGCGAATAGCCTTGTGCTCTGCATCATCCACACTCTCGATTGAATACTTGATATAATCCAATCCTGCATCCAGCATCTCAATCGTCTTCTCCAGATTAATGTTACTGGGGTTACAGCTGAAATATGAATAGAAGCCTCTCTCGTGAAGGATCCTCACATATTCATCCATATGCAGATCAAGAAGCGGATCACCGTAGCCATGGAGCTGTATCACTTTAGGAATTATATAAAGGAAAAAGTGATTCTCACTCATTTCATCCTCTTTTATCCCATAGGTCTTCTCACAGAAAGCCTTCCATCTGTTCCACTCCTCATCGGTATGAGGTCTTATCTGATCCACAACATTGATAAAAGTATCGCGATCTATATCTTCATTAGGTCTCGTCATCATCGTTGTACGAGGACACATCTTGCATCTCATATTGCAGCGGTTAGTGGTCTCAATGTTGTAAATCACAGGGTCCTTACTTCTTATCTTCTCAAGCCCCTCAAATATCTCATCCGCCGTATATTCTTTGTCCTTATCAAGTCCTGCAGTAAACTCATGAAAAGCCATATAGAAATTAATGTCCAGCATATTACCTCCTACCAGATAGTCTTACCACCATCAATCACGACCGTCGCACCGTTCATAAAGGAACTGGCATCAGATATCATATAAAGAACCGTTCCAAGATACTCATCAGGTCGCGACATCCTGCCCATCGGAACATTATTCACAAACCGTTCTACAAATCCTTCATCCTGGCCGTTATATATGCCTGAAGGACAAAGTACATTCGTCCTTATCCCCAACTCACCCCAATAAGTAGCAAGGTATTTTGTAAGCCCTATGATGCCATGCTTAACAACCGAATAAGATACAGGTTTTACTACACCGTCATACAACCTCTGATCAGGAGCAATGATTCCGTAATCCGATGAAACATTAAGGATCACCCCGGATCGCGCCTTCTCCATCTCACGTCCGAATATCTGACAGCAATTTACTGCTCCCGTAAGACCAACCTCCAAATCCCTGTTCCAGATATCTATTGAAAAATCAACAAAACCTGTATTTTTCATGTTATCTGTAGCTTCCTCAACCTTGGGATTGTTTGCAGCATTGTTGATAAGTACGTCGATGTGTCCGTATTTTTCCATCAGAGCTTCCCGTATATGCTCAAGAGACTCCCTGTCTGTGATATCCGCAGGAAAGATCTCTATCCGCTCCCGTACTTTGCCATTATCAGCTGTTAGCTCGTCCCTTACAGCTTCCAGTTTTTCCAACGTCCTTCCTACAAGAACCGGAATCCCCCCGCCATCAAGTACTGCTTTGGCATGGATTTTTCCAAGGAGCCCGCCGCCTCCGGTTATGATACATATGCGGTCTTTAATCTGAAAAAGATCACGTGAGTTAATACTGTCTGTATTCATTCACTATCTCCATTCTATACTCATAACATCATCTCAAAAAACACATAAAGAAAGGTATCACGAAAATCTGTCTATCGCTTCAGCAATCTCATCTAAATTGATCTTAAGTCTCCCATCATAGAGAAACAGTGGATACTCACCCTCAAGTGGGACCATTACAGGTATTGCATCTTCATCAGTACAATTATATACAATCAGAAGTCTATTCTTAGGGTCGATCATCCAGTATTCCTTTACTCCCGCATCGAAATACTTCTGAGCCTTAATAAACATATCCTTACGTCTTGTAGACGGAGAAAGAATCTCCAAAACAAAATCAGGCGCACCATAGATAACCCGCCCCTTTATTTTCTCCTCATTGCATACTATGATAACGTCCGGCTGCACCATAGTTTTGTCATCGCAGTCAAGCTGAACATCCACAGGCGAATAAATTGGGACGCATGCGCCATTATTACTCCTTATATAATTATATATACTATAGAATACTAAGCCACTTATTATCTGATGCACCGCAGTAGGTGCAGTCATATCATAGAAACAGCCATCAATCAGCTCAACCCATTTCTCCTCAGGAAGTGCATAATAATCCTCAATGGTATACTCTCCATTCTTCTTGGTACGAAACTCCGGCTCATTCTCCCGTAGCTCCATTTGTTCCGGTTCCATATCCATATACGAAACGCTACTTTTTTCCCCATAGGAAAAAGCCTTCCCGCTGTACACTGCCTCGTCTCCGGTCAAAACCTTCTCGATCGCATCAAGCGTGGCCTTTCTCGGATGCTTAGTAGCACCGGACAAGACCCTTTGCAGTGTCACAACAGGAACACCCGTATACTCTGCCAGTTGTGCAAAGCTGTATCCCCTGGTTTCCTTGATTTTATTCATATCATCTATTGTCATAGAATAACCCCCGTTGTAAACAATATCATTTAGCTTCATTTAATATCATTTTATATCTTTTATTATCACGAATCAATAGATAAAACGGAAATTTTACTATTAACAACGATCAAAAGGACCAGTATTTATTCCGGTGTGTACGAAAAAACGTAAGTATATTTGGTATTATTATACCATTTTTCATGTTCTAAAGTCGATGAGACTGTACGTTCAAACATAAATTATCTACGCTGCCCAAACTGTGGTACAATAATCATATAACTTTACGTTTCCCTGATACTTCATTCACGAAATATAAAAGAGGGATCATACATGAGCAACGAGAATAAAAGAATCCTGATAACAGAATCGTCAATGCCACCCTATGAGGAATTTATTGAAGCCATCAAACCTTTGTGGGACAGTCATTGGCTCACCAATATGGGGAAATATCATAAAGAACTGGAGCTGGAACTTCGCGACTATCTGGATGCACCATTTGTATCCCTTATGGTCAACGGACACATGTCTCTTGAGCTCACCCTGCAGTCCTTCGGTTTTCCTGTAGGATCAGAAGTCATCACCACTCCCTACACATTTATTTCCACAACGCATGCCATAGTCCGCAACAACTTAACCCCGGTTTTCTGTGATATCAAACCGGAGGATGGCACCATCGACGAGACCAAGATCGAAGATCTCATAACAGAGAAAACTGTTGCCATCATGCCTGTTCATGTATATGGAAATATATGTAATTTTGAGGAGATTCAGCGAATCGCTTTTAAATACAATCTCAAGGTCATATACGATGCCGCTCACGCCTTTGGAGAAAAGCTTCTCACCTACGATGAAAACGGTAACGTCGTTGACACCATGGGCGTCGGAAATATGGGTGACGCCTCCATATTCAGCTTCCATGCGACTAAAGTATTCAACACCGTTGAGGGGGGATGCAGCGTCTTCTCCAATCCCGCTCTGTATGAGAAGCTCTATAACCTGAAAAACTTCGGAATTCGTTCTGAGGAGCTGGTGGTTGAAGTCGGCGCCAATGCGAAGATGAATGAGCTCTGTGCCATAATGGGACTTTGTAACCTGAAGCACATAGATAAAGCCATTGAGTCACGTTCCAAGGTATCTGCCAGATACGATGAAGCTTTGGCCGATGTAAAGGGCATACACCGCTTAACCCCAAGAAAAGATGTGACCAGAAACTATGCATATTATCCCATCATCATAGATGATGATTACCCTGTTAGCAGAGATGAGCTCTACACCATAACACGCAGTAAAAACGTATATACAAGAAAATATTTCTATCCAATCACTTCCGACCATGCATGTTTCAAAAACAAATACAAAAAGTGCAGTCTGGATAATGCAAGGGATCTTTCTTACAGAGTACTGATGCTCCCGATTTATGAAAGACTTCAGCCTGAGGATCAGGATAGAATTATAGAAATAGTGAAGAATCCTAAGTAAAACCTGCAGTAATCGGAGGGGGGGCATAATGAAGAACTTTGAGAACTTATGCGAGCTGATTTCAGAAGTTATAGCAGCTGATTTTCCTTACAGAACAGAAGATTATGAACCACTTACGCAAAAGCTGTCTGACAGAATTCATTCAGATGGTTGGACTGCTGATGAACTACTGCCTCTTTTTGACAAAAGCTTTGCATCTGATCCTCAGCTATATACCATGATTCTATCTGCTGTATATTGGGCTGCGCCTGACATGAAATATATGTACAAGATTGAAGAGATTCTTATGACAGGTGCCTTCGACATGAACCTCACCGCTGCCCTTCAGTATCAGACCTTTCATCAGAGGTTTATCAATGGCGCTCTTAATGACTATGCTGTGAGAAGAACTCTCCACAGGTACATATCTAAACGTTATATGAAAGAACTTGATGTTAATATCGACATAATACCTTACGAGAAGCGCAATCATAAATTCGCTGTTATAACGACTTATCAGCTCTTAAGTGACAGACACGCTCCCAGCAGGATGGTCATGTCCATGTGCCATCATCTGCAGAATCATTTCGGTTATGATGTAATCCTTGTAGTTATCGGCGAACCCATAGACGCTAATGAATTCACTAAAATCTGGACAGGAGATATCATCCTACCAAATTACACCGGCAGATGGGGTACATATGCACTCAATTTCCATGATCAGGTACTCCGCATCTACGAAATGGATATAAACAACGCATCAAGAGATGATATGTTAGAATTTCTCGGCTACATCTATAACCTCCGCCCTGAATTCATATGGCAGATAAACGGACTTCCCAGAATGGATCAGATATGGCGTTCCATGACAACCTATGTTGCCATGCCTGTAACAAACGGATATGAAGCCTCAGACGCCCATCTCCTTGCCAGATACCAGGCCGCGGAAATCCTCCCTGATGCTGCAGAATATGTGAAGGCTTGTGGCCAGGAAGGAATATTCTTCCACTACTCTGGTTTTTACAGCAAAGAGGAGAAGCAGGAAGATGAATATACTAAAAAAGCCTTCGGTATTCCTGAAGATGCATTCACCATCAGTATTATTGGCAATCGAATAGAACGCGAGATCAACGATGAATTCAAGGAAGTAATGATATCTATCATTGAAAAAGAACCGCGTGCATACTTCGTGTTAATCGGTCCCTTCGAGTTGGAACTTCCGGACATTCTGGAACAACATACAAAACGCCTAGGATATAGAAAAGATTTTGGAAGCACGCTGAAAATAGTAGACCTTTTCATGAATCCCAAACGTACCGGTGGCGCGGGAGGTGCATTAGGGGCACTAAACAGAGGAATCCCTGTAATAACACTCCCAGGATGCGATGTTGCAGCAGCTGCAGGTGATGATTTCGTATGTGAGAATTATGATGAGATGATACATACTGTCCTTCACTACATGTCCGATCCGGAGTACTATAAATCACAGTCTGCAAAGACTTCCGGACGCTCCAAGACAGTCTTCTCTTCAGATATCAAAAAAGATCTGGGAATTGTACTTGATAAGATCATAGAAATAGCAAAGACGCAGTGATTACGCTGCGTCTTTTTGTCCGATGATAATGATAAAATTGGGAGGATAAAAGTCAACCGACAAATTTACTCATATAAAGCCCACGCTCCGTTTCCTCCCCGGTAAATTCAAATCCGTTTTTCTGATAGAAGTTTATAGCATCACGGTTTTCTCTGTACACTTCAAGTTTTATCCTGTTCATACCTTGGTTAATTGCAGTTTCTATTGCTGCATTGAGGAGTCTCTTGCCAATTCCCAAACCTTGGTAATCCTTTTTTACTCCGATCAAAGTAATATAACCAACTTTGGAGTTCAGGTCATTCGCATATATAGCACAGTAACCTACAGGACCATCTTCATATGCTATCTGTACTTCAGCATAGCTGCAGATCTTCTCGATTATTTTCTCATGATCTATGCCACCGACAACATCAAACGCCTCTTCGCATTCTATAATTGCTGCTTTTTTTTCGGTTGCGTTATCAGCCCTCTTGATTCGAATATTCGGATTATTCTCAAAACCTTGCTCTGTATTCTTAGACACTAATATCTCCGTTAAACTATTCCCTCTATCAGGATCTTATTTCCAACCGATACCGTTTTCACACCCTGTTCTTTTTTCTTATTGAAATTGAAGCTCAGCATATAACCGGTATCCAATCCAAAATAACCAAGGTAATCATTTATCTGCTTTTCACCGTCAGAATTATATCTCTCACCCCTCCATATTTTGAGTTCTATTACATACTGTTTACCAAGGTAATCAATTATTACATCCGTTCTTCTCTGATCCCTGGTCTGCGCCTCTATGTAATAATTTCCCGTTCCGTTGATTATGGGCTTCAAGAATAAAAGAAAGATTTCTCTACCGTCCTTCTCCTTAAACTTATCTTCCAACTCACCAAAAATCTGCTTATACGCAACAATAAATCGCTCAAAAATAAGAGAAACATCGAGCACTCCATCTTTCACAAATATATTCTTCTCGTAGCTCGCCGTCTGCTTGATATCATTGTAGTCAGTATTTTCTCCCAAAAAATGGTTATAAAGAAGCGTCTCAAATATTCTATTCGAAATGCTTACAACGCCATCTTTTTCCCTTATGAACCCATACATACGGAGCTGCTTTTGTGCCTCATCATAAGGCAGATATTCAAGCACCTCACCGTTCATTAGGATTCTGTACAATTTCTGTTTAAGCTCAGGATAATTAGTAAGCTTCCCCATGAGCGAGTCAAACAAAGTTACATTTTCCTCCCTCAGGAGCCTCTTTACTGCCTCATCTACACCATAAATAGTCCAGGGCAGATCATTATCAGGATCATCAATAATACTACAAAGTTTACTTACAAGAAACGGATATCCACTGGTATAATCGCGCAGATACTTGCCTATTTCCGCAATTTTCATTCCAACATGATGCTCATTTTCGTATACATCGAGCATTCCGCATATATCCTCTGTAGAAAAGCTCATATCGATTGTAAAATCAACAGCTATATTCCAAGGACTGTTAACCTTATGCTGATCCTCATCGCGTATCTTGCTCTTAATATGCTTAACATCTGTCACCCCTGCCAGTATCACTGATTGGAAGGCCGGAGCGCCATCTGCCTCACGTGCAATATATCCATCCCGAAGCTGCGCCAGAAAATCAAGGAAAACCTGATTATTAGTTGCACTGTCAACCTCATCTATAATCAGTACCGGCTGCTTTTCGGAGATCTCACACCACTTAGCTATGACCAGAAATAGATCCAGCAATCTCTTCTCTGCCTCATCCTGAGATGCTATTGCCGATAACTGTTCATCGATAATCGCAGGTAAAACAAGTCCGGTATCCTTCTTCCTGATAATAAGCTTCGAAAAGTCCTTAACAAAATCTTCTTCTGTTTTGAAGCTTCCTGCACTTAACTGCTGAAAGTCAAGACTTACAGCCTCGTACTTATTCGCAAGGTACTTTTTTAGTCCGACAAGGGTCGTGGTTTTACCATATTGTCTGGAGCGATTTATGGTAAAATACTCCCCTCTATCAACCATCGCCTCTATTTTCTTCAGCCGATCCGTGATATCAACCATATAATGTTTTTCAGGATTACATATACCTGTTGTATTAAAGGTTTTCATATTTGCCTTTCTGAATACCGGATTTTCGATAAAATCATTATACAAAATAAGAAACCTCGCCGCAATTGCGGCGAGGCGATGGTTTGATTTATTATTTTTTTAAATACTTAACTTCATCATCTCAGCAAAATGCGTATATACTCCCTGGCATTATCAATTACTTCCATCATTTTTGCTTCGTCTTCAAATCTTAAAACCAACGTACCAATGGAATTATTTGCAGCCTTAAAGCCCTCCACAACATCCCCTTTTTGAACCCACAGATCTTCCTCGACCACATTCCCCCTGATACTATCATCAATATGGAGACGGTCAAACACTCCGGGCTTATCACTATGCAGAATAACCTCAGCCCAGTGACCATCATAGGGCTTCTGCTCAACAAATACTACACTTTCACCAACTGCTGCCAGTACCGAAGCCTTAATCAGGTCAACTCCCGTGGCGTATCGCAGCATCTCAGCCAGACGATTTCCACCTCCACGAGGAGAGCATTCCATTATATAAGCCTTACCATCAATGCATTCTCTTGTCTCAATATTGTAGATTGAGGATTTCAGATCCAGCAGACGCATAAGCCTCTGCAACTCTGAGGTAAGCTCCGTTTCATGCTCCTTACTCATAGTAGACGGCCAGCTAAATGCTGCCGGCGCATAGGGATTCGGTGCACCGGAGTCAAACCGCTGAGCATTGAAACTTACAAACTTAAGCTCTCCATCTACCGAGAAGCTGTCTGTATCCGAAGAGCATCCAACCTTCTCAAGAAAATCTTCAATTATAAATTCGTTTGCAAATGATTTTTCAATCGCAAAATCTATAGCGGCCGGTAAATCATCTACATTATCGACTCTTGTGACTCCCTTACTACCTGCTGAATCCGTAGGTTTCACTATCACAGGCCACTTGAAAATATCAACATCTCGTAAAGCCTCATCTTTATCTGTGTACCTCTTCGCTGTGGGCACATTGAACCCATTATCAGCCAGGAATTTACGAAAACGCCCCTTGTTCTGAAGGATAGATACCGCTTCATAGCTACCAACCGATGGAAGTCCCAGTTTCTCTGCAACATATGCAGCAGGAACCACTCCGGGGTCACAACCAAAGGACATAATCCCGTCTATCTTCTTGTCTCTGGCAACCTCCAGAACAGCTTCCTTATCGATAATGCTCACATTGCAATACTCATCGGAATACTTGTGGGCAATATTGTTCGGAAGATAGTCCGCAGTTATCACATGATACCCTAGTTCATGCGCCGATTTAATTACAGGGAGGGCATATCGTGAGCCTCCAAGGATTAGTAACTTTATCATCCAATAACAACCTTTTCGGAATACCAGTCAATCAAGAAATTCCACCTTCGAATAATGGGGAATTCTCTTCTCTTCAGGTGGTAAAGTCATATAGTCTCCATAGCATTTGGTTAATATCTCTTCGCCTTTATTCGGACCCCAAAATTCTACGTCTCCGAATTTATATTTCTTTAAAGGGAAGAAATCGTCAATCTCATAGTACATTCTGTTTATATATATTGATGCATATACTTCTCTTTTTATTGAGTCCACATCCTCTGACTTTATTTTATTACTCCAGAAATAACTTGTGCTCTTGGCCAGTCTGTTCCATCTTTCTTGCGCTTCATCCTCATTCATACTCCCCAGTGCAATCCTGCGGCTCACATAATATATGAACTCATCTTCTCCACGAGCACACAGATCACAAAGTTTTACCTTTTCCAATCTTAGAAGGTCAACAGCCAGTCCATGATGAGCATAAGCGTTATCCTGCAAATAATGCCCTGCCTCCACTACAGTATTTAGGTCCTTAACTCTGGCCCAAGCATGGAAAAACTTTGGTTCCGTATCCTTATATTCTAAAAACAACCAATCCGGCAGATCACTTCTAAGACAGTCCAAAGCATCATCATAGTACTCATTGAAGACGGTGAAATCAAAATCATCATCCCAAGGGATAAAACCACCATCTCTGATAGCCCCAAGCAACGAACCATACATGATGCAGTGGGGAATATTATGTTTATTTAAGATCTCCTCTATGACGCATGCTATCTTTATGAGCCGTTTCTGCACTCTCTTCAAATCAACGTCTGTCAAGCTCTTATATGATACTTTATCAACCATATCAATCCACCTGAGCATTCTGAATCATCACAGGTTTCCCCATAAGCCTGCATCTCCATGCCCCTTCACCCCAATCACCATAAAAGGCATCACATATCTCATACATATCTTCTATATCATCGCTATCAACCACTATACAGAAGTCAGAATCCTCATATTTATTGATAACTGAATGATATGTCTCAAGTAAGTTTGCTCTAACCAATTTTATTTTTTCTTCTATTTCTTTTTGGCAAGTAAAAATCACAAAGATATCATCTTTGTTTTCTTCAAAGACTTGAAGATTTCTTTCCAACTTTGCTAACAGAGCTCCCCCATCTTTTATTAAGCTAGAAGTTCCTAAGCTATATAAGATAACCTTCTTTTTACTACCATCTATTTTGAATATTTGGTTATTTATTTCCGCGACAGAAAATATTCTCCTCATAACAATATATCTTTCAAATAAACCATATACTTGTTTCATAAAAACATTGTGTTACCATTCACAGTTTTATATGTCCGCTTGACTCGACTATGCCCACATACCTGGCGAATTCATTTAGCTGAAATAATTGCTACAGGAAACACTACAAATCGCAATATGTCGTCTCAGGCTTGTCTATAGCAAGAAGGATAAAGTCTTGTAAATAGATAGTGATTACTAACAAATGTCTAGTTTACAAATATTTTGTGTGGCGTTGATTTCTGAGTGGACAGGAGTTGTAAAAAAAGTTTCTATGGCGGTCAGTGAACAAATACTCCAAAAGCATTTCCAGGTTAATGTCCTAGTCCTTTAAACGATGTCAAACCTTCACTTGAAAACTTATATCTATTTGTAATTATTATACCAGCATCACATAGGATTCACCCAAAACGAATTTGTTTTCCACAATTAATCAAGTATGACTCCTGGATATCACGCATTAGGCGCATTTCTCCATCAACAACAAGATATACAGCCGGAAGGCTCCTGCTTAAAAAGAGATATATTCCTTCAGTCACAGAATATGCTCCTATTTTTCCAAATATCAATACATCACCTATCTGTAAATCAGGCACTAAAAGTTCTTTAATCAAGACATCTGCAGCAGTACACAGAGCTCCACAAATACAAGCCTTTTTGTCTTGAGCAACCGGAAGTTCATCGATTCCTTTTTCACTTATCCGCAGTGCTCTGACAGGTGGCACACGAACGCCCATGACATTTCCATAGTAATTCACATGATTTATTCCGCCATCAACAATGCAGTAATTACAAGAAACGTTGTTCTTCATATCCACTACTTTTGTAATATAGCTACCACATTCGGCTGCAAGGAATCGACCAATTTCTAGCGTAAGTAAATAGTCTTTTCCGTATAGATGAAATATTCGTGCACTTTCAGCTAATAATTCCTCTTCATCCAAGCTTTTTCCAAAATAATCCACCCCCCAGCCAGGCCCATATTCCAGCCCAGGAAAGTCAATATCAAACTGCTTCTCCAGCTCCATACTGATGCATACTATTTCTGGGAATTCTTCCGATATTTTTTTTAGCTTTTTTTGCGTGCCCGAATAATATTGAATGCCCACAAAGCGGATGTTCGTATAACTGTTCTTATTCTGAAGAATATCTTTTATGTTATTTATATCAATCCCAAACTGATTACCACTTGTAAGGCGTAGATATACTTCAATTTCTAATCCCTTCTTACCCGCACAGGCCTGAAGAAGTTCCAACTGTAGCACAGACTCAGCTGTAAAAACACGAACGCCGTATTCCATTGAATCCATCACGTCTTCATACTGTTTGTAAACGCCTGATAGAACAATCTTCTCTGGTGCAATGCTGTTTTTTTTGCATATAGAAAATTCTCCCGGAGAGCAGACTTCAAAGTTGTCAACAATACTGTCTATTTCACCTATTAGAAAAGGATTTGCTTTCATCGCATAGCAAATATGAATTCCAGCATCATTATCCAATACACGTCTAATCCATCCGATCCGTTCTTTTATGCTGTCAATATCAAAAACATAGGCTGGAGTTCTCTGTTCCTCACAAATGCATTTAACCATCTGGTCAGTTAAGTGTAGCATAATACATCTCCATCAATTTTTTCCTGTCAATTTTCCCATTTTTTGTTACAGGCATATTTTCAACAACTAAATATTTTTGAGGAATCATATATTTATCTACTCGTTCTTTTAGATGCTTTATTATTTCCATCTTCTCAGCATCACCTTGAGTAAAAGCAACTATTCTGTCATGCTCATTATCATATTGGCAACATACTCTTACAATGTTTGGCATCTGACCAATAATTGTCTCAATTTCCCCCAATTCTATTCTGTGACCTAAATGTTTAATCTGAAAATCCTTTCGTCCAACATACATAAGATTTCCATCTTCTCTCCAATAACCCAAGTCTCCTGTTTTATATACCATTTCGCACTTCACGGGACTGTCCTGATTATATATGAATCGTTCTTTTGTCTTTTCAATGTCACCAAAATAACCAAGAGCAAGCTCCGAACCCGAAACACATATTTCACCTTCCTGGTTGACCTCGGAAACAGTCTTTCCTTCGGCATCCATCAGAATAATTCTTTCATTAGGGAAGTTTTTTCCAATCGGGATTGGGGTATCGGCAGAATATGGATTTTCTACTTCGTAATATGTACAGTTACAAGTAATCTCTGTCGGTCCGTACAGGTTATAGTATTTAGCACCAGGAATAGCTGACTGCCAGATTCTAAGATGCTTTATCGGCATAACCTCGCCGCTGAACATTATTTTTCTAATCGTGGTCGGCTTTTTATATTCAAAACCTTTTAGTGAACTGATTACGCACATCGCCGACACAGCCCATGTCAAAACCGTTACCCGTTCATCGTCTAATACATCCAGAAGTTTACTAGGAAACGAGAAATACTCTTTGGGGATAATGTACATAGTGGCACCAGTATATAACATAGAATAAATGTCTTTTACAGACACATCAAAATCGAATGGTGCCTGATTGCCAATTATATCCTCAGATGAAATGCCAAAAATCTCCGTAAAATAGCTGATAAACTCTATCGTTGATCTATGTCCTACTACTACCCCTTTGGGAGTACCAGTTGACCCCGACGTGAAATTGACATAAAGAGGATCAAGGTCTATTCGACTTTGCCTGATACACCTGAGCGTATAATCATCTATTTTGTGCTTAATTATTTTTTCTATGCAAACAACTTTTCCCTGATAACCTGATTCTATTGCCAGATGTTTATTCTCTTCATCAGTTATCAAAACAGGAGAATCGAGCAATTTAATCATATTGCCGAGTCTCGCAGCTGGCAAAGCTGGATTCATCAGACTATAGCATGCACCTGCATACACTATTCCAAAAAAGGCAACCAAAGTACGAACGCTCTTCTCCATCAAGACAGGTACCACACGTCCTATAACAGCATATTCGGCCAGAGCACATCCGGTCTGTTTTGACTGCGTCATCAAATCTATAAAGCTAATTTCTTCCTTGTTATCCTTGACCGCAATTTTGTCTGCATATTTGTTTGCACTATTTTCAAGAAACTCCAATACATTTGTATACATTTTCTACCTCATGCACATGTTTTAGCTTACCCAAAAATTCTGTCAGCCTCTTTTTGTCCGCGCAAAGTCGAAATAATGTGAAATGAGTGCCCCTAATCTGATAGCCGATTATTCATAACGGGAATAGTTTTTCCCATCTACTAATAAATTGAAAATATTTATGTCATTAAAGTATTGGAGCCGAAAATATGCATTATAATCAAACCACTCCACTCTTCCATAATACCTATCATGATGAATGAACCTTTCAGTTATAAATGCATCATCTCTGTCACCATAATAGACCAATATTTTCTTTGTATTAACCTTGTCAAAAGCACTGAAGCATTTCTTTTTACATTCCTCGTCTAAATTAGTGGTAAAACCCATTTTAATAAATATGTTGTCATAATTAATTCGTTCCCTACGCCTATCCCACTTCTCTTTGGCTTGAGCAAAAGTATGTTCGTGGACCATATGTAACACAACTCTGTCATTACCTACTCCCAAAGACCCTTTTGGGTTGATTCCCTTAGTGATATCGCCTTCTTCCTCCATCTTTAATTCAGATTCCAAAAAAAATTTCGGATCTTCAATGAATCTGGCATACTCACCTCTATTCCACCAAATATTGACTGTCGGCGAACTAAACTTAAGACCTAATCTATGATAAACTCTCCCTCCCCAACAATCATCAGATAGAATAGTTACAGGATTTTCTATAAGACTTGCATATTTTCCAAAGTCAAAATAAGGCATCTTAAAAATCTCGCCATCAATTATTCTATCCAAAGAAACCCCAAGCCTCATGCACTGTCTTCTAACTTCCGAAAAAAACAGATTTGTCATAACCACAATATAATCAAAGTCATATTGCGGAACCTCCTCAGGGCTTATAACATAGAAGCCATCCCTTCTCAAACAATATCGGTCTTCTGGCTTGCATACTATTGCCAAAACTTTCATGTTACCTTTTTTAATTTCAAAAAAAATCTGATTCAAACGAGCTTCATATGCTCGTCCCATTCCCCATATAAGTACTTTACGTGCACCTTCATGCGTTGAGTTGTTCAAAAAGTCTTCTCTAATCATGTTCAATTCACCGTCCTTATTATGCCCATAAAGCGTTTTGTATTCTTCTCTTATTATAAAATCCGAGAAAAAACGCCGCAACAGAAATATTATATCTATAGCGCAATCACCCCTATGCCTTCAATGCCTTCATAAAACAGGCTAGCGTAAAGTTTTTGTAGGATTAATTGAAAAAGGGGATTTCCTTCATGATATAGTTATTTACGGTGTCCAAGCCTAAAATAACTAAATAGAGGAGTCCCCTTGTGTTAAATAGTATACAGCATTTTATTGAGAATGGAGTACCAAATCTTCAGAAGGCATCAAAAGATTTTTCAGAGGATCCAAAAGACTTTGCCGGTTTTGTTTATAGAGTTAGGAATG
>JAEEGL010474858.1_pt1 | contig 19243 bp, 11 predicted proteins | sample 9134231 | NCBI WGS metagenome assembly JAEEGL01 (sample SAMN16246548, study PRJNA631951) | gut metagenome | biome: gut microbiome; feature: rumen; material: fiber-attached | host: Bos | place: Iran: Karaj | collected 2018-10 | reverse complement strand
GAGCACCATGCCGGGCATGAAGTGGATGATGTATCTGATGCCCATCTTCTTCCTGGTGTTCTTCAACAACTACGCCTCGGGCTTGAGCTACTACTACTTCATTTCGCTGCTCATCACCATCGTGCAGACCTACATCAGCCGCGCTCGCATCAAGGAATCGAATGTGCGTGCCGTCATGGCCGAGAATGCCAAGAAGCCTAAAAAGAAAAGAGGTGGCTGGGCTGCCCGTCTTGAAGAGGCTCAGAAGCGTCAGCAGGAAATCATTCGCCAGCAGCAGGCCAAGCAGAATCGCAACGGCAAGGGCCGCCGCTAATTGATTGGTTGAGTGTTGAGTGTTTAGAGTTTAGTGTTGAGTGAAAAGCCGTCGGCTGTCATCTGATAGCTGAACACAGACAACTGAACTCTGAAATAATATTAAAACGTGGATAGGCGATGAAACTTTTCTCGCCTTATTGCGTCTAAATATAAAACGACAGAAAGTTATGAGACACATAGTAGCAACCATCCTGCTCGCCGTGTTGCTTGCCTGTGGCTTTGAGTCGCAGGCATCGGTGTACACCTGGAGCAAGCATAACCTTACCTTCGAGGTGCCCGACGGGGGCTTTGTGACCTACAACAGCAACACCCGTTTCGAGGTGTCGTGGGAAGACATGGTGATGACCATTCAGCTCTTTGGCAAGGATAAAGACAAGAAGAAGGATGTGTACAAGACCTCGCTCGAACGACTTGCAATGAGTTATAACATGTATGACACCAAGAATGGCAAAATCAAGGTGAAAGGCTTTGATGGTTATACGCTCGAAGGCACCATGCCCGATGGCTCGCGCTGTGTGCTTGCCAATCTGGTGTCGAAACAGAGCGACCTGGTGGTGCAAATCTCTATCAACTACTACTACGGCAACCGTGAAGAGGTTGATGACATCATCAAGAGTTTTGCCGAGAACGACCAGAAACAGCCTAACCGCGAAAAGCGCAAGCAAAAGGTGCAGTCGAAGGACGATGCCGAAAAGCAGGCTCAAAAGAAACTTGAAGAGCAGCGCAAGCGTGAAGCAGAACTGAAGAAACAGCAGGAGGAGCGTGAGCGCGAACTGCGTCGCCGCACCGAGAAAATTTATGAGATATAAGCTCTAATTACTTGGAGTTCTCGGAGAACTCCGAGAACTTGGAGTCCACCGCACATAAAGGTACCCTATGAAATACCCCCCTTGATGAATGCATCAAGGGGGCTTTCTTTAACTCTCAACCCTAAACTCTCAACTCTAAACTCTCAACTTTGGCATCTAACTGATGCCCAAGATGATGTTGATTAGTGCCGACACATCGCTCACATTCACACGGCCGTCGCCGTTCACATCGGCAAGGGTTTCGTTCATCGGTGTGATGCCCAGAATCATGTTGATGAGGGCGCTCACATCGCTCACATTCACGCGGCCGTCGCCGTTCACATCGCCTTGTGCAATGGTTTGCTCCACAGGATAGTGGGCATAGAATGCCTTGATGTGAATGGCATGGTCGCCGGCAGTAGCGGCAGCCTTGTCGGGCACAAAGCGAATTTCGCGCAGCCTGATGGGGAAGGTGGCAAGTTGGTCGGCGCCTCCCAACTGGTCCATGTCGATGTGCAGGGTGTAGTCGTTGCCAGGCTCAAAGCCGTTGCCGCCATTCTCAAATTTCTGGTAGTTGATTGAGGTGAACTGGTTGTTGCGCACATCAATCTGCACATACTCGATGGGCAGCGTGCTGTTGAAGGTGAGCCCTATGGTGTCGGGCAGGCTGTAGAAGAAGCGGTCGGTGAGCATTCTCACATAAGGCGCCCGTGAGCTGGTGTAGGTGAAAGTGACATTGCCGTTGGCATCGAGGGCGAGTTCTTTAGCGCCCGAACCCGAGAGCGTCCAGCCCTCGGTCCATTGCTGAAAAAAATAGGGTGCATTGCTGATTTCGACAGTCACGCTGTCGGTATCGAGAAATTCGCCAATCTGGCAGGAGATGCGTGTGCTGCCGTTTTTTAATCCCTTGATCTTGCCGTTGTTGATTGTGGCGACAGTGGGGTCGTCGATGCTCCAGCCTAGTTGGGTGGCATCGTAGAAGTAGGTTTTGCCGGCTACTGTGGCGGTGACATCAACATCCCACTCGCGGTTGTCGACTAGCATCATGGGGCTGACTGCAATAGCGGGCTGGGCGGCCAGTGTGACGATGGGCACGGTGGCAGTGATGCCGTTGTAAGTGGCTGTCAGTGTGCCTGTAAGGGCATTGCCGCCAGCAGTGAGAGTCTCGCCGTTGGTGGTACCAATGGCCTCGTCACAGGTGAGAGTGAAACCCTTTAGGTCGTCGTTGATGAGGTCGCCATACTGGTTGTAGGCCAGCACTTGCGGGGTAGCCGAGGCATAGATGGGCAGTTGCACCTTGTGCTCGGCAAAGCGAATAGTTGCTACCTCGTTGTCGATGGGGGCGATAGATTCGAGCAGCCAGCCGTTGGACACGGCTCGGGGACTACCCTCTGTGGTCTTGTTGATGATGGTGCCGCTTGCCAGCATCTCGGCCGAGCCGCCGGCATCGTAGTTCACCACTTCGCTCACATCGGGGTAGAGACTTTTGAGAATCTCGCACATGACGGTGGTGGAACAGCCTGCCGAGAGGCCATATTGCGGATGGGTTGACTTGTCGATGACAATCATATAGAGTTTTCGTCCGTCGGCACTGCAGCCATAGCCTGTGCGGGAGTAAATCTGTGAGTTATAGGTCTCGTCGGTATTGCGAACGGTAAGTTCGCCCAGATGCATGACGGGGGCATTGCCCTCGACCATGTTCTCGATCCATGGGGTGATGTGCTCGCTCTCGGGTTCGTTGGTGGTCCAGCCTTGTGTGATGGTGATGGTGTCGCCCACGGTGTGCGCAGCCATGGCCTCCTTGAACGACCCCGTGGCAGTGAGGCAGGCGCCGTAGTTGCCCAGCGTCTGCCGGTCGGCATCATTCACTATGTTCACGATGACGAAGGTCATGGGTTTGCTCACCTGCCAGCTGCTGCCTTCGGCCAGCGCCAGATAATAGTTGTCGGTGTGATTGTTACCGGTTTCGTCGGCACTCACCCAGTTGGTCTCGAACTGGCGAGTTCGGCCGAACGCTTCGTTCCACAGGCACATCTCGTTGTTGCGGTTGCGGCGATTCACCTTGTTGATGGCAAGCGGGTTATCGAGTTTTGGCGAGGTGAGCTGAGCAGCCCAGGTGAAGTGGCCGAATATGAGGTTCTTGTCGTGATCGATGGCTGTTCCGGCCGTTTTCGATGGTCCGCCATCCCAGGTGTCGTTAGCGTTGTTGGTGTTGGTGTAGATGGTGTCGTTGCGCACCACAGCACCATAGGGCGAGCCTAGCATGTATATGCTTGAAGTGCCTTGTCCGCTCACGCACCAGAAGTTGGCGTTGCAGCCTGCCAGCACGCGTTTCGACGGGGTTGAGTAGCGCTGGGCGGCCGTGGTGAGCAGTTCGGTCTTGCCCACGGTGCTTTGCCCCTGCATAGTCTCGATGCGGTTGTAGGGATTGTCCATGTCGGCCTCAAGCAGGTAGACATTGAGGGGATAGCCCGGAATGCGAATGATGGTGTTCATGATGCCCGGCCCCAATTGCCGCCTGAACAGGGTGTCAACCTGATATTCGCTGCCCCCAATCACCACCTGCGCCATAGCAGTGCAGGCAACGAGAGTAAACAGCAAAGGAAGTAGTATAGTTCTTTTCATCGTTGTTCAAATTATGAAAGTATTTAAATTTAATTTGTAAATTTACTAATAATTCTTGAACTATCACCTATAAATTGATATAAATCTTTAAAATACGGTATTGGTGAGGCAAAAGAAAAACCCTGGCGGGAGGGCCAGGGTTGTGAGTGAATACTGCGGTAAACCATTGTGCACGATTAGCGCCGTGCGCGGGTGCGCAGCTGGAACGAACGCACCGTGTAGAGTTCGTTGCCGTTCGAGAAACCGATAGAGAAGTCGGCATAGCCATTCTTGAGTTTGCGGGTAGCCACAAGTTCGGCAGTGTAACGCACAGCTTTGCCAGGACCTAACTCGCTGATGATGGCAGTGGGAGAGAGGTAAATCTCCTTGGTGCCAGAAACCGTGATGACCGGTGCAATGTCGTAGATGAAATCACGACTCTCGTTGCGAATCTCAAAAATAAGTTTGCCATGCTCGTCAGCATCGATATACTCGTTGCTGTTCATGTCGACAAAGCGCAAGTTCTCGACCACGAGGCCAGAATAGGGGCTGTTGTAGCCGTTCTGTCGATAGTCGTCGTAGTCATATCCGTTGTAGTAGTCCGATGTGCGGCTTTTCTCGGTTTTGGGGGCTGTTGCGGCAGCACCGATAGCGCCACCTATAGCCATACCTGCCAGAGTGCCCACTCGGCTGCCTCTCCATCCGCCTGCAATGCTGCCGACGGCCGAGCCAAACATGCCACCTACCGAGGCTCCTGTGGCTGCGCCAAAGAACTGGCTTGACGAGGAGCAGCTGCTCAACACCAGAAGGGCAGCGCTCAATGCTGAAACTAAAGTCTTTTTCATCGTTTTTTATGTGTTAATAGTTATTGTTTTAGTGTTTGCAAAGTGCTAAATTACAATATAAACAACTATTGTGCCAAATTTTTTAGACAAAAGAAATGAAAATGTCGTCAAAAAGACCATTTTTCGTGATAATTAGGGGTTCACGACAAGATGATGTTGATGAGTGCGCTCACATCGCTCACATTCACTTTGCCGTCGCCGTTCACATCGGCACTGCTCTGGTTCATAGTCTCTAACCCTAGAATCATATTGATGAGCGCGGCAACATCGCTCACATTGATGCGCCCATCGCCATTCACATCGCCTGTGATGGTGGCTGCCACATTCGGGTAGTGGGCATATAATGCCTTGAGGCTGATGGAATAATCGCCTTTGGGTGCCGACTTGCTTGGCGAGAATTTTACCTCTTTCAGCGTAATGGGGTAGGTGCCCACCTGGTCGATTCCTCCCATTTGGTCAAGGTTGATGCGCAGGGTGTAGTCCTTGTTGGCTTTGAAACCTCCCTCAGGCTCATATTTTTCATAGTTGAGTGAGGTGAAATAGCGGTTGCGGGCATCGATTTGAACATAATCGATCGGGATGGTGCTGTTGAAGGTGAGAGCAATGGTGTCCGGGAGGCTGTAGAAGGTGATGTCCTTCTTGAGCGAGAGATAGGGCGCCCGCGACGAATTGTAGTAAAACGACAGGGTGCCGTCGGTGCTGAGCACGAGGTTGTTAGCACCCGAGGCTTTCAGGGTCCAGTCGTTCCACGATTGGTTGAGGAATGGGACTGTGCTGATTTCGACTGTGACGCTGTCTTGGTCGTTGAATTCTCCAATTTGACAAGTGAAGCGTGTGCTGCCATTGCGCTTGGGCATGAGCACCCCGTTCTCGATGGTGGCTATCGATGGGTCGTCGATGCTCCAGACGAGTTTCGACGGGTCGTAGGTGTAGGTTTTGCCGTTGACTGTGGCGGTTACCTCAATGGGGTAGTCGCGGCTGTCGATGAGCAACGGTTTTACCTTGATGGCGGGTTGTGCCATGAGGGTGGTGACGGGCAAGGTTGCCGTCATGTCGCCAAGGTGTGCAGTGAGTGTGCCGTGCGCCTCTTGTCCGGCGGCAATGAAGGTGTCGCCCTCGGTGCTGCCTATTGTCGCGTCGCAGGTGAGGGTGAAGCCCTTCACATCCTCGTTGACGAGTTCGCCTATTGCATTGTAACCCAGGATTTTCGGAACATAGCTCGAGTAGATGGGAGCCTCGGCTTTGAAGTCGGCAAAGGCAATAGATGCCACGGTGTTGTCTTCTTCGCCAACGGCCTCGACCATCCATCCGCAAGCCACTGCTCGGGGGGTGCCTTCGGTGGTGGTGCTGATGCACTCGTCGCCCACAATCATCATGGCCGAGCCACCGGCATCCATGGTGGTGATGTCGGAAACATAAGGGCATAGTTGCTGCATGATGAGGCACATGGTCTCGGTGTTGCAGCCCGCCGAGCGGCCATATTTCTTGCTGAGCGACATGTCGATGACCATCATGATGAGGTGCTTGCCGTCGGCACTGGCGCCATAACCGGTGCGTGAGTAAACCTTGCTGTTATAGTCGAGATCGTAGTTGTTATTAGTGAGTTCGCCATTTTTCATCACCAGACCTATGCCCTCTACCATGTTTTCGATTTCAGGACGCTCGCCGCTGCCTTGCGCCGTCATGCCATAGTTGACGGTGATTTCATCGCCCTCGGCGAGCGCCGCCATCACTTGTGCCTGTGTGCCCGAGCAGGTGATGCAGGCGTCGTAGTTGCCCAGCGTCTGCCGGTCGGCATCGCGTACAATTCTGGTCACGACAAAAGTCATGTCGTGGTTGATTCCCCACCGCTCGCCCGCTTTGAGCGTGAGATAGTAGTTGTCGGTGTGCGCATTGCCTCGCTCACCAGTTGATATCCAGTCGGTTTCGAACTGTCGTGTGCGGGTGTATGCGGGTGTCCACAAGGTAACATGATTGAGGATGCACCGGCGGTTCACAGTCTCGAAAATGACGGGAGCATTGAGCCTCTCGCTGGTGATGGTGGCGCTGGGTATAATGTGGTCGAAATAGAGTGTCTTGTCTCTTGAAATGGCCGTGCCTCCTGTGTAACCTGGGCCATAGCACCAGTTGTCTTCGTTGGTTTCGGCGTTAACACAGATGCTGTCGTTCCTGATTACTGAGCAGTAGGGGGTGCCAAGTTCAAACTCGCGTGGTGGCCACTCGGCCGAAACGCACCAGAAGTTGCTGTTGCATGCCACAATGGGTCTCTTGGTTGCCGTGCGATTACGTTTCACGGCATTGAGCAGCGACTCGGAACGGCCCACAGTGCTGTAGCCCAGTGTGGTTTCAACACGGTTGTTGGGGTTGTTGAGGTCGGTTTCGGTAATGTAGATGTTGAGCGGATAATCGGGAATGCGCACGATGGTGGTGACCATGCCAGGCCCCACCTGGCGGCGGTATAGCGTGTCGGTCTCGTAGGTCTTGCCGCCAAGTGTGATGGAAGCAAAACCGTTGAGGGTGAACAGGGTAATGAGCAGGAAAGAGTGAAGCAAGCGTTTCATAAATATAGATTTTATATTCAAGTTGTAAATTTACTAAATATTTTATTCTTCTTGTAATTAATTGGGCAAAATTGTCCTGATTTTGTGTGAAACGCAAAAAAGTGCGAGAAAAATGCGTCATCACACAATAAATATAGGAAAGTTGCGTTAAGAGTATTAAAACAATCATGATTGAAGTATGAAATTTTTGAAAAAAACACGATATGTGAAGTACGCCTTGGCGCTCGTGCTGCTGTTTGCCGCTATGTCCAAGGCCGCAGCCTTTGATGCCTCGCTCAAGGCCGACTCATCGCGTCTGTCACAGGGCCGATGGGTGAAAATCAAGGTAACCGAGACGGGAATACATGCCATCACAGCCGCCGATGCCCAAAAGTGGGGCATGAGCGACCTGAGCAAGGTGCATGTGTTTGGTTTTGGCGCTGCAAGGATTCCTGACAGGCTGACCCAAGACATTCCCGACGACTTGCCTCAGATTCCTGTGGTGCGTTGCGGCGACAAAATCTTGTTTTATGCCCAAGGTCCCGTGCAATGGAAACCTACATCGCTGAATGTGAACTTTACTCCCAGCCAGCATCCTTACTCCACGGCCGGTTACTACTTCGTGACCGACGACAGCCGATTCACTGATGTGGAGATAACCAGGTCGTCACAACCAGTGAGCGGTGCTGTGCAAAACAAGGTTTTCGGCCGCGTGTATCATGAGCAGGAACTGGTGAATCCGGGCGAAACCGGCCATCAGTTGCTGGGCGAGGATTTCAGCATCACTACTACCCAGACCTTCAACTTTAACCTTGAAGGCTATATCGATGGGGGTAATATCAACATCTGCACAAACTTTGCCGCCAGCATGTCGGATGGCATGAACACAGGCCAGACGGGCAGACTCACTTACAAGTACAACAATATCAATTTGCCCTATAACTCAATCTATGACAGGTTGACGCAGGTATCAAACAACACTACTCAGCACTATTTGACAACGAACTCGATCAAGTCGTTCACCATGACGGGAACCAAAAATCTTGCCTATGAGGTGACTTTCAATCCGGTGGGAACCGTCTATCTTGCTCGCCTCAACTTCATTGCAGTGAATTACGAACGCGCATTGGCGTTGTACAATGGCGTGATTGACTTTGGCCAGTATAATGCCAAAAGCAACATGCAGTATCAGATATCGGGCTGCACCGACCACACCCATGTGTGGGATGTGACCACACCCCACAAACCAGTGGCAATGAATGTGAATCTCGAGGGCGACAAGGCCTCGTTCAGCCCCGAACTGGGCAATAGGGAATTTGTGGCTTTTGATGAGGGTGGCAGCAGCTATCCCTCGCCCGTGATGGTGGGTGTGATGAAGAATCAGAACCTGCATGGCGAGCCCACTCCCGACATGATTATCATCAGTCACAGAGAATATATGTCGCAGGCTCAGCGCCTTGCCGACATGCACACCACAATCGACTCGATGCGGGTGCTCGTGGTTGACCAGGACGATGTGTTTGATGAGTTCTCGAGCGGAACCCCCGATGCCCTTGCCTACAGAATGATGTGCAAACTCTTCTATGACCGTGGCAAAGATGCCGAGGGTCACCAGTTGGGTTACCTGCTGCTCATGGGCAATGGCACCTACGATAACCGACAGATTACTACCCGTTTCAAAACTGCTTCCTATCCGGCTTTGCTCACCTGGCAGACCGATGCGGGCGACAGTGAAATCACTTCGTATGTGAGCGACGACCCCCTGGTGGTACTCGGCGACAATACGGGTCCTGATTTTTATAACAGCAACATGAGCATAGCTGTGGGCCGCTTCCCGGTGAAGAGCGTTGCCGAGGCAAGAGTGATGGTCGACAAAGTGATCAAATATGTGACCAATGCCGATAATGGCGCATGGAAAAACAATGTGCTGTATGTTGCCGACGACGGTAATAAAGGCGACCACATGAGGCATCAGGAATCGGTCATCGATGTATCAACCAAGCACCACGGCGAAGACATGGTGAACACCCGTGTCTACCTTGATGCCTTCGATGAGGTGAGTGCAGGCTCGGGCCGCACTTATCCCGATGCTCGCACCAAGATGTACGGCGCGCTGAAAGAGGGTGTTGTATGGTGGAACTATGCAGGCCACTCGAGCACCAATGTGTGGACCGACAATGGTCTGCTCATGCGTGGAGACATCGAGCAGAACCTGTTCTACCGTCATCTGCCCATCTTGATGACCGCCAGTTGTGAGTTTACCCGTTTCGATGAGATCGAAGAGTCGGGGGGCGAACAAATCATACTCAACTCGCGTGGCGGTGCAGTGGCATTGATAAGCACGGCACGCCAGGTGTACATGGGCAACAACCTGCGCCTGCACAACTCGATAGCAGAATTTGTTTATACGCACGATGAGCAAGGCCTGCCGCTGCGTGTGGGCGACATTGTGCGCAAGGGCAAGAACAATACAAGTCGCGACAGCAACAATTCACGCTTCCTGCTCTTTGGCGACCCAGCGATGCGTCCAGCATTCCCGACCTATAAAATCAAGGTCGAGACCATCAACGGCAAAGCAATTGACCCCAACAATATGCCAGTGTTCCAGGCTCGCCAGACGCTCACTTTTGCCGGTTCGGTGGTCGATGCTAAAGGCAACAAACTGAGCGACTTCAATGGCCCGCTGGTGTCGACGCTCTTCGACTGTGAACAGTCGGTCATCACGCATGGCTACAGCACTCCAAACGACGAAGGCGGACAAGTCATCTACAACGACCGTTTTAACAAGTTGGCCGTGAATGTAGATACAGTGACCAACGGCACATTCTCGTTCAAACTCACCATCCCGTCGGAGGTGATGGCCACCTACGATAATTTCCAGCCTGCGTGGATCAGCCTGTACGCCTATGACAACCACTCGTTGTCGAACAAAAAATGGAACGGCGGCTTACGTGAGGCGCAAGGCTCTAACGGCGACTTCTATATCTATGGCTACGATGACACGATTGTGGCCGACACCATAGGTCCCGAAATCAGTGTGTTTGCCATCAACTCGGTTGACTTCAAGGATGGTGACGATGTCAACGAGTCGCCCCTTGTTCTCGCCACAGTGCGTGACAAGTCGGGCATTAACTTGTCAACGAGCGGCATTGGCCACTCTATCACGCTCACGCTCGATGATGAGAAGACCTTCAATGATGTGACCTCGTTCTACACGCCTATTGCCACCGACGAGGGTACGGCAGGCGACATCAACTATGTGCTGCAGAATCTTGAGAATGGCCACCACACGCTCACAATCAAGGTGTGGGATGTGTTCAACAATTCATCGGAAAAAAGCGTTGTCTTCAATGTGGTGACAGGCCTGAAACCCGACCTGTATGACATCTATACCGACGCCAATCCCGCATCGGTTTCGGCCAACTTCTATGTGAAGCACAACAGGCCCGATGCCGTGCTCACCATCAGGCTTGAAATCTATGACCTGCTTGGACGCATGGTGTGGAGCACTTCCCAAACGGGACGCTCTGACCTGAACACATCGTTCCCCATCAGTTGGGATTTGACCGACATGAGCGGCCACCGGGTGCCTCGCGGCATCTATGTGTATCGCGCTTCGGTATCGACCGATGGCGAACGCGAGGCTACCAAGTCGCGCAAGATTGCGGTCACTGCCCAATGAGGCGATTGAATGGTTTTGTGAATACCTTGACGAACGATAATGGAAGAACATTTTGTTTGTTAAACAAAAAATGATTATTTTTGCACTTTGATATATATAGATATTTAATATTAACATAGATGAGCGTCAACAAAAATATGCCCAAAATGACCATGCCAGAGCCCACACTAAGGCGATTGCCATGGTATTTGGCGTATGTGCGTCTGCTTGAACGCAGGAACATTGAATATGTCTCATCGACGCAGATATCAAAAGAGATAAATGTAGACGCCTCGCAAATTGCCAAGGACTTGTCGTTCTTGAACATCAAAGGCAAGACCCGCATAGGCTACGAGGTGAGCATGCTGGTGAAGGAACTGACCGATTTCCTGGGATTCAAGAGCCGTCACACTGCATTTGTGATTGGCGCAGGCAGCCTGGGCGCTGCCTTGATGCAGGATTCGGGCTTGTCGCAATATGGCCTGACTATCGTTGCGGGTTTTGATGTTGACCCCAAACTCATTGGCACCTATGTGGGCGGCATTCCCATCTACGAAATGGCCCAACTGGCCCAGCGCCAGCAAGAATATGGCGCGACCATCGCCATTCTCTCGGTTCCTGTGGAGCATGCCCAGGAAGCGACCAATGTCATTGTGTCGGCAGGGCTGAAGGCTATATGGAATTTCACGCCTTTCAGAATTAAAGTACCTGACGATATTGTGATACAGAATACATCGATTTATGCACATCTTGCGCTCATTTACAACCGCATGAGTGCTAAAATGAAATAACTGCTGTGAAGATATTGGTGGTGAAGGACATAGAAACGGCAATGACGGCCAACGACCTGCGAGTGCGTCTCGTGGCCGACTCGGCGTTGCTGCCGAGCGGCAAGCCGTTTTTTGTGCCCGACTTTGCCACGCGCTTCACAGGCCGCATTGCATTGGCATTGCGCATGGGCAGGCTTGGCAAGCACATTGCTGCCAAATTTGCGCACCGCTACTTCAGCACTGTGGCAGTTTGCTGCATGGTAACCCCTCATGTGGTGCAATGCAATGGCATGAATGCCGAGGAAGATGCCCGCTTGCTGTCGTTCGACGGTTCGGTGCTGCTGGGCGACTTTCTGCCCTATGACGGTCAAAGCGACCTGAATGTGAGCCTTTGCAACGAGAAGGGGCAAGAAGGGACATGGCTGCTGCCAAAAACCGCCCCCATATTTCACGGGCTCATCGAGGAATTGAGCCGATACTTCACACTCAAGATGGGTGACCTAATCTTGTGCGATAGTAGCAGGGAAGTGGCCGACCTGAATTTGGGCGGTGAAGTGCACGGCTCGGTGTGTGGCGAAGCCTCGTTGATAACAAGAATCAGATAATTAAAAAAATAAATAACTAAAAAAAGATACAATTATGCTAAAAAAGAATTTTCTAAAGTTTGTAGGTATGGTGTTGCTGGCAATGGGTACCATCTCCAGCGCACAGGCATTGAGCCTGTCGACCTTTACGACAACATCCAAGTTGGCCAACGGACACTGGGTGAAAATACAGATTCCTGAGAGTGGTGTTTATGAGATCACCTACGACGAACTCAGGGATATGGGATTCAGTAATGCTAATAGTGTTAGGGTCTACGGTTGTGGCGGCTACATGCTCAGTGAGGTGCTCGACGGTTCGCAGCCCGACGACCTGGTCCAGGTTCCTGTGCAGCGTTATGGCGACAAGCTTTGCTTCTATGCCAAGGGCCCGGTGAGTTTCTCTTTTACCGATCTGACTTCGACATCGCCCCATTTCTCGCGCACTGTGAATGCCTACTCGCAGTATGGCTACTATTTCTTGACCGAGAACATTGGCAATGAACTTTTGGTGAATGTATCGTCGGCAACTCCCTCAACTGGAACGGTAGGACATGAAACAAGCTACGATTACTCTTATCATGAGAAAGAACAGACCTCTCTCACGCTTTCGGGAAAGAACCTTTTGGGCGAGGTGATTCCTTTGCCTGATTTTTTCTCAATGCCTTATTCGCTTCCAAACAGGGCACCAGGTTCTCCTGTGACTGTAACAGGCTGTGTTGCTGCCTCGATTTCGCCTAATACTCAGGGTATTACCGTATCGGGTTATGTGAAATCATACATGAACTCTGACAGTGAAAGAGACACGCTGAGTTTTACGAGTTCTTCATCACGCATCTATAGTCTGACGGGACAGATATCCTATAACTATGCCACTCCCACGGCCACGATTACTCCTAAGCGCGATCAAGATAATGGTACAATTGATTTTGGCGTCATCTGTTCGTCAGGAACAACAGGGGGTACTGTAACCAGAGCCTATCTTGATTATTGCATTTTGACTTATCTTCGCCAAAATGTGATTGGCGACGATGGCCAGTTCAGAATGAATCTGCTCAAGGTAACTCCTTCTGACCGTATTGACCTCCCCAATGCTTCGCAAAATCTGGTGGTGTGGAACATCGACAATGAATCTAACCCTGTGCAATATAACTACAGTGACTATACCGACGGTTTGACTCCAGTGAAGGCGTTCACCCCGGGTTACACCAAAAACTGGACTCAGTTTGTGGCATTTGACCCCACAATGACGCTGAAGAAGATTACGGCCTATGAGGATGTAGCAAACCAGAACATCCATGGCCTACCGAGCCCCGACATGGTTATCTTGACTGACAAGGAGTATCTGGAGCATGCCGAGCGTCTGGCTCAGATGCACCGCGAGCATGATAACATGATTGTGCATGTGGTGGAGCAGGGACAGGTGTTCAACGAGTTTTCGAGCGGTACGCCCGATGCTATGGCAGTGCGCCTGATGAACAAGATGTTCTATGACCGCAACAAGACTAAATTCCAAAACTTCTTGGTTTTGGGTTGCGGTTCGTATGATAACCGTGGCTTGATTTCGAACAAGCCTAACCGTATTATCACTTACCAGAGCGATAACAGTCACGACGGTGACAAGACCTATGTGTGTGACGACTTCTTTGGTCATCTTGCCGATGATTCGGGACACGATCCTAACGCAAGCAAGCTGCTCATTGGCGTGGGCCGCATGCCATCGATCGATGCAGCCGAGGCTCGTACCGATGTTGACAAGGCTATTAACTATGTGACCAATCCTGATTATGGCGTGTGGCGTAATAGCGCATTTGTTGCTGCCGACGATTATGATGCCGGTAAGCACACTTTCCAGGGCGATGCCGCTGCAGAGCTCATGGAAACTGACCTCGATTTGGGTATAAATGTCGATAAGGTATATGTCGAAATGTATCCCCGAGCCACTGAAACAAGTGAGCCTGGTTCGACGCTTTCGAAACGCACCACACTCATCGGCCGTGAAAAATGGAGAGAAGACTGGCTGCGTGGCGAGTTCTTCGCTTCTTATGTTGGTCACTCGGGTGGCGGTATTTTCACCAAAGAGGCAAAATTGTGGAGAACTATGGATGTGAAGAGCACTAACAACCAGTTCTTGCCCATCATGACCACAGCCTCGTGCGATGTGGCACAATATGACTCAGACTCGCGCGGTATTGCCGAGCACATGTTCCACTATCCCAATGGTGGCGCCATTGCACTGATGACCTCAACCCGCCTCGTTTATGCCGATGAGAACGACCCGCTCAACCGAGCATTCATTCGCGGTCTGTTCTCGTTCAACGAGACAGGTGTGATGCCCACTATCGGTTATGCCTACATGAAGGCTAAGCAGTATAAAGGCACTACTTCGAACGCCAACAAGATGAGTTTCTGTCTGCTGGGTGACCCTGCTATCAAGGTCAATTATCCTAAGCCCTACTTCAAGGTGACTTCAATCAATGGTACCGATGTGACTGCAACCAGTGCCTCGGCCGTATCGGTGGCTCCATTGACTAAACTCGAAGTACACGCCAAGGTGATGAAACCAGACGGCTCGGATGTGAACACTGCTTTCAACGGCGATGCAACGCTCACGCTCTATGATGTGAAGAAATTCTATAAATCTTATACTTTCATTGAAGACAGGGTGTCGAAAACCCGCCGTATCCACTATCCGCGCAATTTGCTCGCACAGGTTTCGGGCCGCGTGGTGAATGGTGAATTCACAGGTTCGGTGATTGTTCCCCGCAATCTGGTGGCTCAAAACGATACTGCCATGATCAGGATTTATGCTCATCAGGACAATAGCGAAGAGATGGTGAACGGATATAGCGAAAAGGTTAAACTGCTGGCCTACGACGAAGCTACTGCTGGCAGCGACTCGAACGCACCGGTAATTACCGAAATGTACTTCAACGATGCTCAGACCTTCAGCGAGGGTGCTACAGTGCCCACCAACTCGGTACTCTACATCAAGGTGACCGACGACCTGTCGGTGAACATGCAGTCTGTGTCGATGGCTGGCGTTATGTCGCTTGTCATGGATAACGGCAAGCTGAGTTATCCCGAAGTGAGGAACTTTGCTCACATGAGCGACGAGGGCAAGGAGCTCTCAATCGCCTTCCCCATGAACGGTCTTACCGAGGGCGAGCACATGCTCACCTACACCGTGTATGATGCTGCCGGCAACATTGCAGTGCGTTCTATCTCGTTTGTGGTTGATCCTGCCTCCGATATGGCGCTCGATGTACAGGAAGATCCTGTGATCACCAAGGCCACTATCGACATGACCACCAACATGAAGAATGCTCCGGCTGTGACGCTCAAGATTACCGATGCCACCGGCAACCTGGTATTCAAGACCGATGTCACTTCGTTCCCCTATGAGTGGAACCTCAAGGACACGAATGGCAAAAAGGTTCCTGCAGGTCTGTACCGTTACTTCGGTAGCTACAACGACGGACTCGGCACCTATGGTGGTACCGATATCAAGACGCTTGTTGTTGTCGACCCTGTGAACAACTAAGAAACGCATCGTTGCCTTGAGTTTCGGGGCATCGAAAAACTGAAAAGAAACACCCGGTGACTGAAAAGTCTGGTGCACCGGGTGTTTTTCTTGAAAAGAGTGATAATCATTGTCACTTGATTTTTAAAAAGGCAGAAATTTGTATTTTTGTGTCGTTAAGGCTATAGAAGGTAGATTCTATGACAAAACTGAAAGATTACATATCGTTGCTGCGTGTGCCACAATGGGCCAAGAACGCCTTTGTGGCTTTGCCGCTGTTTTTCGATGGTTCGATGACCGACACGCATCGCCTGTGGCTCATGCTGGTGGCGGTTATCTGTTTCTCGCTTGCCGCGAGCGCCGTTTATTGTCTTAACGATTTAGTGGATGTGGCTGCCGACCGGTTGCATCCCGTCAAGTGCCAGCGTCCACTGGCGTCGGGCAGGGTGAGTCGCGCCGAGGGGCTTGTGCTCATGCTGCTGTGCATAGCGCTTGCCGTGGCTGCATGCCTGTGGCTGCTGCCCATGTCGGCATTCTACATTCTGCTGGTCTATGTGGCGCTCAATGTGGCCTACTCGCTGTTACTGAAACAGGTGGGCATCCTCGACATGCTCATAGTGGCGTTCTTCTATGTGCTGCGCATCTTGTTTGGCGGTGCGGCAGTGTCGATACATCCCACCTCGTGGCTGTTGCTCATGGCATTCTTGCTGGCGTTGTTCCTGGTGATAGCCAAGCGTCGCGACGATGTGCTGGTTATGGAACAGGGTGGCTCGTCGGTGCGCAAGAGTGCCCAGGCCTATAACCTTGAATTCATCAACCTGGCCTTGACTCTGGTGGCGACCATCACCATTGTGTGCTACATCATGTACACGATGTCGGCCGAAACCATCAGTCATTTCCACACTGAGTATGTCTATGCCACTTCGGTGTTTGTGATTGCCGGCATTCTGCGTTACATGCAGGTGACGATTGTGGCGGGCAAGAGCGGCAGCCCCACCAAGGTGCTGTTCAAGGACCGTTTTGTGCAGCTGTGCCTCATAGGGTGGATTCTTGCCTTTGTATTGATTATTTATCTCCCGCAATGGTGCCAAGCAGCGTAGTTGTATTTGATTTCGATGGCACGCTCACTGTGCGTGACACTCTGCCATGTCTGTTGCGAGGTCTTGCCGGTAGCCGCTGGCGTTACCTGTGTGGCCTTGTGGCATGCGCCCCGTGGCTTATGGCCTACAAGTTGCGACTCATTGAGGGCGGAAAAGCAAAGGAGCGCTTGACCTCACACTTAGTGAAAGGCATGTCGCAAACCGAGTTTGAGACCCGTTGCCAGACGGTTGCCCAGGAGAATCGGGCGAGGCTGCTGCGCAACGATGTGCTACAGCAACTGGAGTCGCATGTTGCCAGTGGGGCAGCCGTGTATGTGTGTTCGGCCAATTTTGCCACTTGGGTTGAAGCGTTTCTTGCACCGATAAATGTGCCTGTGGTGGCAACCGACCTTGAGGTGTGCAATGGTGTGCTCACGGGCCGTTTTTCCACCCCCAACTGTAATGGCGAGCAAAAGTGGCTTCGCATGCAACCTTTTCTTGCCGACGACACACAGCTTGAGGTGTATGGCGACAGCAAGGGCGATGCTGCCTTGATGAGTCATGCCCAGAAAACTCATTTAATAAAATAATGTATAGATGATATGATCGCAAACTCACAATCACAAGGAATGACACGGACGCTCTTCTGGGTGGCAATCGCCGGTCTGGTGCTGTATCAGCTGCTTGGGGTGTTCTGGGGCTTTGAACTGTGTGATTCGGGTTTCTATCTCACTTTCTATGACCACATCTATGATGCGCCCGACACGGTAAGCTATAATTTCATGTACTACCTGAGCGGGTTGCTTGGCGGTCTGGTGGCCAAGGTGCTGCCTGCCCAGTGCAGCATGCTGCTCATGCGCGTGGTAGGTGTGCTGGTGAACTTGGCAATCATGCTACTGCTTTATCGTGCTTTGCGGCCACATTTGGGGCAAAAGGCACTGCTGTTGGGCTTTGCTTTGGTTATCATAGGCTACTTCAAGCCAGTCTATACACTCAGCTATGACTTGTTTACCTCGTTGTTCTATGTCGTAGCGCTCACTTTACTGTATCGTGGGCTGTCGCGTGGCACGCTCAAGCTGGTCATGGCAGCAGGCTTTGTGGTGGGGCTGAATTGTCTTAATCGTCTGCCCAATGTGGTGGCACTCTCGCTCGTGGTGATGGTGCCGCTGGGCTGTTATTATTGCCGTCGGTCCCGTGTGTGGCTGTGGCGTGGCGTGCTCCTGTTTGTAGCAGGCGTGGCTGTTGCCTGGGGACTGGTTGTGGCAGTGATGTTTGCCTTAGGGCATGAACGCCTTTTCTTGAACAATGTGAAGGAACTCTTCTCTATTGCTCAAGACCAGAGTGGCGAGCAGTCGCACTCGATGGGGCAGATGATAGGCACGCAGGTGAAGTTCTATGGCCGTGCATTGTGGGCAGGTGTGAAAATAGGTGTGGTTGTGCTGCTGGGCGTGCTGGCCGATGCACGATTACGCCGCTGGTGGCTCAAGGTGCTGGCATGGGCGGTGCTTGCTGTGCCCCTGGTATGGTTTATCTACAGGATGCATCCGCTCGAGGTGGTTTGGGCGTTCTCGTTCGTGGGCTGTGTGGCAGTGTTGCTGAAAGGTGCTGCCGAAACTCGGTTGCTGGCATGGCTGGGACTTGCCATGCTGCTCTTGTTCCCGCTGGGCAGTGACGGGGCCTATAACAATGGTGCCATCATCGCATGGATGGCTGCTCCAGTGGCTGCAAGTGTGTTGTGCCGGCATCGTGTGGTGGTAGGGTTCTTGTGCCTGTTCTTTGCCGTGGTGGCAGTGCGCACCGTGAAAGATGGTGTCTACTTCGACGGCGGCAGTCTTGTTGAAAAGACCTCGGCAATCGAAAACAAGCATGCACAAGGTGTGCTTACAACTCCTGAGCGCAAGCGCATTGTCGATGACCTGCTCACGGGTATTGCTCCACATGTGCACGAGGGCGACACGCTCATGGCCTATGGCAGTCTGGCCACGATCAATCACCTGACGGGCACCCGCCCCTATATTGGTTGCTCATGGCCTGAGCAGCTGAGCGCTGCAGCCTTGGAGCGCAAACTCAAAGAGGCCGATGGTCCGTTGCCTTGGCTGCTACAGCAAAAGTTCAACACAATAGCCGATGTGTGGCCCGAACCGAGCGACACCTACCTGATGGACTATGGTGAGGAAACCGTGTATCGCCGCAACTCGAAACTGAAAGTGATGGCGCAATTCAGGCAAGAGCATGGCTATGTGGCGGTGTTTGAGAATAGCCACTTTGTGCTCTACGCTCCAGCCGAGAAATGCCGGTAAGAAAGCAATGGGCAGAAAAAAGGTGCAAAGTGCCATGAAAAATGGAAAAATAATGGTCGTCCATTGCTTGTTTTCATAAATTAGTTGTAACTTTGTATTCATCTTAGATAACCATTCTATAATTACAATTATCAATATGGCAACTAAAACTAAACCATCAACTAAACCGGCTTCGAAAGAAGCTAAAGCTAACAAAACAGAATCGAAGCGCTACATGGCAATGGAAGAGCGCTATGG
>JAEEGL016360699.1_pt1 | contig 19244 bp, 15 predicted proteins | sample 9134231 | NCBI WGS metagenome assembly JAEEGL01 (sample SAMN16246548, study PRJNA631951) | gut metagenome | biome: gut microbiome; feature: rumen; material: fiber-attached | host: Bos | place: Iran: Karaj | collected 2018-10 | reverse complement strand
CTTGAGAAGACTGGAATATCACGGAATGATGCCGGCGGATCTTACCAAGGGGGATCCCAACTATTCCAGCGTCCTGCTCAGCAATCTCGGCTCCATAAAGGCCAACAGCTGCTACCATCATCTTTCCAATTACGGCACCTGTTCCTTCATGGTAACGATAGGGACCATGCGGGAGGAAATACAGAGGATAAAAGAGGAATATGTCAGCCGCGACATTGTGGATGCGACCTTCACCTTTGACGAAAGGATAGCCGACGGCTTCTATTTCGCCAAGAGCCTCAGGATCATGTCCTGGCTCTTTGCCCATCCGGAAGAGCTATTGAAGCCGGTTTCCGATCCCCTTCCGGAAGAACTGCAGAATCTGTAACAAAGAGGGAAACACGTCAGGGTGTTTCCCTTTTTTCGTGCCCTTAAGCAGGCTATACTGAAAACAGACAGGGAAACAGTCTTATGGATAAAAAAGAATACGAGAAAAAGCACCGGGAACTTCTTCGTCAAAGTCTGGGAGAATGCTGCGTGCTTCTGAAAAGCGACGGCAGCTTTCCTCTTGAAAAACCGGGGACGGTGGCTGCCTACGGAAACGGGGTAAGGAAAACCGTCAAGGGCGGAAGCGGCTCAGGAGAGGTCAATTCACGCTCTTTTGTAACGGTGGAAGAGGGACTGGAAAACGCCGGTTTCCGCATTGTCAGCAAAAACTGGCTGGACCAGTACGACAGGCTCTATCTTCAGGCGCGTAAAGATTTTCTTGAAAAACTGAAGAAAGAAGCGGCCGCAAGAAAAACCAACGCGATCATCTACGGAATGGGTAAGCCCATGCCGGAGTTTGATCATGATCTGAAAACGGACGCGGAGGCAGAGGTGGCGCTCTATGTCATCTCACGCATTTCGGGAGAGGGAAACGACCGCAGCCTTCAGAAGGGGGATTTCCAGCTGACGGATACGGAAGTCAGGGACATTCTGTATCTGGACGAGAAGTTTGCGAAATTCCTTCTGGTCATCAACAGCGGCGCTCCTTTGGATCTGTATCCCGTGAGAAAGGTGCGCAACATTCTGCTGCTGTCGCAGCTGGGATCTGATACAGGCAATGCACTTGCTGACATCCTCTTGGGAAAGACCTGTCCCAGCGGCAAGCTGGCGATCAGCTGGCCTTTTGGCAGAGATTTGTGCCAGATGATGGATCTGAGCGATCCGGATGACACGGACTACAGGGAAGGGATCTATTCCGGTTACCGCTATTACGATGCCAGGGTCGCGGATCTTCCCTTCTGTTTCGGCTACGGAAAGAGCTTTACGGAGTTTGCGCTCGAAAAAAAGGCGGTACGGCTCGAACAAAGCAAGGTCACTGTAGACGCCGACATCACCAATACGGGAAAGCGGCCGGGTAAGGAAGTTGTGCAGCTGTATGTCAGCTGTCCGGACGCGGAAACGGACAAGCCGTATCAGCAGCTGGCCGCCTTTATTAAAACGCGGGAGCTCTTGCCCGGAGAAAAGGAAGATCTGGAGCTTTGTTTTGATTTGCGGGATCTGGCTTTTTATGAGGAAAGAAACGCTTCTTTTGTACTGGAGAAGGGAGAGTATGTACTGCGCCTTGGTAACTCCAGCCGCCATACACAGCCTATTGCCGTTCTGGAACTGTCGGAAGATGTCATAACGGCCACACACAGAAACACAGGCGCCAGCACTTCCTTCGCGGACTGGAGACCGGAGAAAAGAAAAGAAGAGAGACTGCCGGATGATATCGAACGTTATCCGGTTTCTTCCGCTGCGTTTGAAACAGAAACAACAATCTACGGAAAAGAAGCGGAAATAGACGAAAGGCTGGAAAAACTGAACGATGAGGAGCTCATTCTGACCAACCTCGGCGCCTTTGATCCCAAAGCGGGCATTCTCAGCTTTGTCGGAAACGCCGCCAAGCGGGTGGCCGGAGCGGCGGGAGAGACAGTTGGCATACTGGACAAACGCTCTCTGGTCGTATCCGACGGACCGGCCGGTCTGCGGCTTGTTCCGCTTTATTACCGTAAGGAAGAAAGGGCGTATGGTATCGGAAGCAATGGCATACCGGAGAGCGTTCTGGAGTTTCTTCCCGGTTTTGTCAGAAGCCTGATGGGACATTTGGGGAAACAGAAAATTCCGCAGGATGTCAAAGTGGAAGAACAGTATGCCAGTGCTCTGCCCATAGGATCCGCCATCGCTCAGAGCTGGAACTTGAAGCTGGCGGAAATGTACGGAGACATCGTGGGGAAGGAGATGGAGCTGTTTGATGTGGATCTCTGGCTTGCTCCGGCTCTGAATCTGCAGCGTTCCGTGTTCTGCGGCCGCAATTTTGAGTATTTCTCCGAAGATCCGCTCTTAAGCGGAAAGATGGCGGCTGCTTTGACTAAAGGGGTACAGTCCCATCCCGGCAAGGGAGTGACGATCAAGCACTTTGCGGCCAACAACCAGGAATACAACCGCTACGGAAACAGCAGCAACCTTTCCGAACGGGCCCTGCGCGAACTGTATCTCAAAGGATTTGAGATCTGCGTGAAGGAAGCAAAGCCTCTGGCGCTGATGACTTCCTATAACCTGATCAACGGCGAACATACTGCCCAGAGCCGGAAACTGATCGAAGATGTTCTGCGCTCGGAGTGGGGCTATCAGGGCATCGTGATGACGGACTGGATCGTGGGAGGCGGCATCATGAACCGCAAGGAAGACAAGTACGCCCCGATACGGCCGGATCTGGCGGCAAAGAATGGAAACGATCTCTTCATGCCCGGATGCAAAAAAGACCAGAAGAGAATAAGAAAAGGGCTGAAGGAAAAGACAATCAGCCGCAAGGACCTGTTGATCCATGCGACAAGACTCTTACGGCTGATGGAAAAAGTGGAAAGCGCAAAGAAAAAGGATCTCTGAGAGATCCTTTTGTTATGTGAAATGAAGAGGGTGGAATTATCCGTAATACTTCATATTCTCATAATAGGTGTTGAGAATATCGTTGAATTCGTTCCAAAGGGTTTCTTCGTTGTCACGTCCGGCGCTGCCGATTTCCTTCCACTGACGGCGCAGGTCTTTCATCGTAGCAACTTCCTCTTCGGTGTACTCGCTGAAGGCTAAGCATTTCTTGGCCTGGGCGATCAGCTGGCGCTTGGCTTCCGCTTTCTGGTTGTAGCTGGCGCGCAGTTCGCTGTAGTACTGGTTCTTCTTCTTGAAGAAGGCTCTTCTTTCATCGTTGAAGGCGTGCCATAAAGGTTCGTCGTTTTCGCGTCCGGCGGAGCCGACGGCCTTCCATTCGTTCATCAGATCGTCCACCTTCTGGTTGGCTTCCTTGATATTCTCCATCTGACCGACTTCCTTGATCGCTTCGATCAGGGCTTCCTTCTTTTCCTTGTTCACGGCGAAGCTTTCATGCAGCTGGGCATAATACTCCTTGCGCTTGGCGAAGAAGGCGTCGCGCACTTCCTTGAACTGAGCCCATAACTCGTCGTCTTTTTCCTTGTCCAGGCTGCCGGCGGCTTTCCATAAGGCCATCAGTTCGTTCATCTTGGCGGTGGCGTTCTTGAAGTTGGTCATCTCGAGGACCTTCTTGGACTGTTCGATGACATCCTTCTTGGCTTCCTCGGCGCTCAGCATGATTTCTCCCTGGCGCTCGTTGATGACGGCGAGGTATTTTTCAAACTCGTCTTCCAGTTCTTTTTCCAGCATGCTTTCGTCATAGCTGGATCTTCTCCACTGCTTCTTCAGGTTGGCGATCTCTACCAGAGTACTGCCGAGGTTTTCGCTTTCGGCCAGTTCCTTCAGGCGTTCGATGATTTGCTGTTTTTTGATTAAATCTCTTTCTTCCATAGTCCCTCTTATCTATAGTATAACTATTATAATAGAATTATTATCGCTGATAAAGAGGTTTTATTCAAGTCCAAAATGAAAGAGTGAAAAAAACAGACTTTTGGCCTGTTTTTTTCACTTTAATTCAGATCCACCCACATGACGGGACGCGCTCCGACCGTTTCCCTGGCCTTTCGGAAAACAAAAAAGGCAGAGCCTTCGGCTCCGCCTGCATTTTGTTCAGATCTTGTCCTTAAGCCAAGTGCAGCATAGTTCCGCCCATTTGGCTACCGAAGGGACATCCATGGACAGATCGTTGTTTCCGTCCGCCAGCGCCAGCCCGTGGACACCTTCCGGGAACAGGTGCATCTCAAAGGGGATACCCTGGGCCGTCAGGGCCTGGCCCATGGTGAAGGAGTGGCGGGGATCGTCGCTGTTTGTCTGCCAGATGAAAAAGGGCGGAGTCTGCCGGGTGATGTTGACTTCAGGAGAGTAGTAGAACAGTTCTTCCTTAGTCGCAAAGAAGGGATTGCGGATGAAACTGTCAAAGGGATTGACGAAAAAGCCCTGGGTCTGCCCGGCAAAGCAGAAGGCTCCGTATCCCAGAACCGCGGCATCGGGCCGGGAACTTTCTTTTTCCACGGGATCTTCTGCGTCTTTGTTCCCATAGTCAAAGTGGGTGGCGCAGTTGCCGCTGATCATGCCGCCGGCGGAAAAGCCCATGCAGCATATCCTGTCACTGATGCCAAATTCCTCTTTTTTTGCTCTCAGAAGGCGTATGGCGCGCTGCATGTCCTCCATCGCCTCTTTGCGCCCGTAGGGCTTGAGGCGGTAGGTGAGGATGGCGCAGTTGAATCCGTGATGAACGAAATAATGGGCGGTATGGAAGCCTTCGCATCCCGTTCTTGTTTCAAAGCCGCCCCCGCAGGCGACGATGATGCAGCCGTCGGTAACAGGCTTTCCAGCGGGAACGAAGATGATATTGGGCTCTATCTGGTTGGGATCTCTGTCATCCCAGCCGGGTGTCTGTCCTTTTGGCCATAAGGGAGTGACTTCAAAACGGCTGACGGCATCGTTCCATATCTTCAGATTGCCGGCCACATCCATGGAACCGTCGGGATTGCGGTGCTTGCTGACATGGCGTATGACCGCCTTTTCCTCCACGACCTTGTCCAGAATGGCGATATTGTCTCTGTACATGTGTTTTCTCCTAAAACCGTCTGCCCTGAGGCAGACGGTCTTTTTCCTATAAAAGATTCAGTTCTGTCTTCGCATCGAAGATATGCGACAGGGCCGGGTCGAAGTCGAAGGTGAGTTTTTCTTCCAGAGCGACTTTTTTCAGATCCAGTCCGGCAGTCGGGATGACCGCCACGATGTCGTCTCCGTCCACGTTGATGTGCAGATGGACTTCCGAACCCATCATTTCACTGACTTCAATGATGCCGGTGAAGCCGGTGTCGCTGATGTTGATGTGCACCGGCCGGATGCCGACGATGACATCGCAGTCTTCCTGCTTCTTGTCTTCCAGCATCTTCTGCTGGCTGGCGCTTAAGGGCATGTAGCGGTTATGGATCAGAAGCTCATAACGGCCGTTGCGCTTTTCCAGACGGGAATTGTGGAAGAAGTTGATCTGCGGCGTGCCGATGAAGCCGGCAACGAAGACATTGTCCGGATGGTTGAAGACTTCCTGCGGCGTGCCGACCTGCTGAATGAAGCCGTCGCGCATGACGACGATGCGGTCGCCCAGAGTCATGGCTTCGATCTGGTCGTGGGTGACATAGACGAAGGTCGTGTCGATCTTCTGGCGCAGCTTGATGATCTCGGAACGCATCTGTCCGCGCAGTTTGGCGTCCAGGTTGCTCAGAGGCTCGTCCATCAGGATGACCTGAGGGTTACGCACGATGGCGCGGCCGATGGCGACACGCTGTCTCTGACCGCCGGAAAGGGCTTTGGGCAGTCTGTCCAGGATCTCGGTGATCTCCAGGATGCGGGCTGCTTCCTGCACTTTGGCGTCGATCTCGTCCTTGCTCATGTGGGCAAGCTTGAGCGAGAAAGCCATGTTTTCATACACGGTCATGTGCGGATAGAGGGAATAGTTCTGGAAGACCATCGCGATGTTGCGGTCACGCGGGGCGATGATGTTGGAGAGGGTGTCTCCGATCCAGAGTTCGCCGTCGGTGATCTCTTCCAGACCGGCGATCATGCGCAGGGTCGTGGATTTGCCGCAGCCGGAAGGTCCGACAAGAACGACAAATTCCTTATCCTTGACTTCCAGGTTGAAGTTCTGGACCGCGACCACGCCTTCTTCGGTGATCTGCAGATTGGGAACAAATCCTTCTGCCGGCGGCAGGTCCTTGGCTCTTTTCTGAGCCGCCTTGCGGTTTGCCTTCACCTCTTCACGGGTGATCGGGTAAACCTTCTTGATGTTTTTCAGTGTAATACTGGCCATGATGTATGCTCTGGCCGTCGGGCCTCCGCCCTAAGGCCTCACCGGTAAGCGCACGAAGTCTTCCGGCATCTCCGGCACGTCTCCACAATGCCGGTCCGCGAGCAGCGGACTACCTCCTTTTTTCACTGCATGAGTATAGTGGAGTGCAGTTTTCTACACTGACATTATCCGCCACAAAAGAAAACAAGTCGCTCAAATAAGTAAAATGCTTTTTTGAAAAAAGTGAATAGTATAGAAAATTGGAAATCAAGGCGTTTATTTTGATTTTGAGGGAAACGGGGCTTTGTTATGCTTAAGATGAAGAAGAATGCAAAAAGGAGATAATAAACACTATGCATGAAATCAAGACAGTGGAAGTCAACGGTGTGACTCTTGCCTACCGCGAATACGGAAGCGGCGACAAGTATCTGTTAAGCACCCAGAACTTCTTTTTCAAAAACTGCCACATGGCCCTTTTGGGGCAGGAACCTTACGACTATCATGTCTTTCTGATCTACATGCGCGGATACGGCCAGAGCAGCCATATCTTTGACACGACCCCGCAGGATTATGCCGAGATCTGGGGCAAGGACCTGATCGCCTTTGCCGAAAAGATGGGGATCAAGCGCTTTTTCTACACCGGCATCAGCCACGGAAACTGGGCAGCCTGGTATACAGCCTTCAACCGGCCGGAGATGATGCGCGCCTATGTCTGCTGCGACGGCATCGTCAGCTACAACGAGAAGCGGGAAATGCCGGCTCCCCTGAAAAAGATGCAGACGGAAGCGGCCCAGATCGTGGGCAACCGCGAAGCTCTGGACAGACAGGCCTGGACGGAAGTCTGGCCGACTGATAACCCCCTGCGCATACAGAGGCGTAAGGAAAACCACGAGGAGCATCTGGAGATCCTGATGAACCGCAAGGAAGAGGAATTTGCCCTTCCGATGATGGGAGACATGAGCGGCTGCCATGCCACCAGCAAGGAAGATCTGATGGAACATCTGCACAAGATCAATTTCCCCGTCATGATCTGGAACGGCGGCCTGGATCCTCTGGCCACTCCGGAAGCGGCCCTGGAGGTGGCCTTAGCCATACCGGGAGCCGTCTATCTGATGTATCAGCATTTCGGACACGGTACGGCGGACGAGTTCCCGGAACTGACCGCGCGTGACTGCGACCGCTTCTTTAAGGAAAACGAGGACCGCATCCTCTAGGAGGAAAACATGAAACTGCAGTTAGCCCCGGTATTTACGGAATTTGCTGTCTTGCAGCGCGGCAAGAAGATCCCCGTATGGGGAAAAAGCGCGGACGGAGACAGCGTTACCGTCCGGCTGGGAAAAGAAGAAAAAACGGTATCCTGTGTAAAAGGCAACTGGTGCGCGGAGTTTGCGCCCCTGGAAGCATGCGAAAAGATAGAACTCTCTGTGTCCAGCCGGAAAACAGGCGAGAAACTGAGGCTGGAGAATCTGGCAGTGGGAGAAGTGTGGCTGGCAGGAGGCCAGAGCAACATGGAATTTCCCGTGCGCTATGATGCCGGTCTGAAGGAACTGCTGGAAACCGAAGACGATCCCTATCTGCGCTTTTTCAACTATCCGCAGACACCCTTCATCGGATTCTGGGAAAAGGAAAACAATCTGAACGACGGATTCTGGCGCAAGTGGGAAGAAGCGGAAGACCGCAAATTCTTCAGCGCGGTCGGATGCTATATGGGACTGATCCTGAGAAAAACGCTGAAAGTGCCGGTGGGCATTCTGGGATGCAACTGGGGCGGCACCCCGGCTTCCGCCTGGTGCGCTCTGGAAGACATAGAAGCGGATGAGGCCCTAAAGCCCATACTGGACTGGCAGAAGGAAGCCGAAGAAAAATGCGACTGGCCTGCCTACATCAAGTCCTCGGAAGAGCCTACGCCTCCCCAGGATCCGAAGATGGCGGAGCTGTTTGAGAAGATGATGATGGGAGAAGACATCTCCAGCTTCTTTGAAAACGGCATGCCCGACATGGGCGAAAGGCCCGTATACAATACTTACATGCCCGGGCCCCGGGCGGCGGTAAGACCGGCCGGCATCTATAACACCATGCTGAAAAACATCGCTCCTTACGGTCTGGCCGGATTCATCTGGTATCAGGGCGAAGACGATGATGCCAAGAACTGGATCGATTTCTATGACCGCAGCATGATCGCCATGATCACTTCCTGGCGCAAGCTGTGGGCGGAAAAGCTTCCCTTCCTGCAGGTGGAGCTGGCTCCCTTTGAGGGAAGAGGCTTTAACGCGGCGCACGATTACGCCAGGATGCGTCTGAAGCAGCATGAGGCGGAAAAGAGTCTGGAGGATGTATACGACATCTGCATTCTGGATGTCGGAGAGGCACAGAACATCCATCCCCGCCAGAAGAGCAAGGTGGGAAGAAGACTGGCCCATATCGCTCTTAAACATGTCTATCACGCCTCTGATCTGGAAGCGGACAATCCGCGTCTGGTAAACGCCGTGCGCGGCGAAAGGACCATCGTGCTCTCCTTCAGCCACACGGCGGAGGGACTGCATGAGGAAGGAAACATCCGGGATGTGCTGAAGGTGACATCCGAAGGAAAAGACGTGGAATGCGAGATCACCGTAAGCGAGGAAAACGTCATCCTGGAGGGTGCGTTCTCGCAATACGGAAAGATCAGGGTGGAATACTGCCAGTTCAACTACTGCCGGGCCGTGCTGTTTAACAGCGAGGACAATCCGGTCTTCGGATTTGTCTTGGAGGTGTGAGATGACCATACGGGAAGTTATTGAAAGGATACTGGAATACCATCCCTTTATTCCCGCTTACCACGGCTGCGACGACTTCAAATGCGGCGATCCCGATCAGGAATGTTCGGGAATCGTCTGCGCCATGGTGCCGACTATGGAAGTCATTGAAGAAACCGCAAGAAGGGGTGCCAATCTGCTGATCGTGCACGAGCCGACCTTCTACACTTCGGCGGATGAGGACGGCTGGTTTGAGGATTTCGAAAACAGCGTCTATGAGAAAAAGCGCGAGATATTGGACAGACACGGCATCGTCATATGGCGTGACCATGACCATCTGCATGCCCATGATCCCGACGGCATTTTCACCGGAGTCCTGAAGTATCTGGGATGGGAGAAAAACGCCGAACTGGATGCGGACACTGGGCTGTTTGCCCATTACATCGTCCGCTTTGAACCCATGCGGCTGGAAGAGCTGATGGACCATGTCGTCAACACCATAGGTCTCAACGGCGCCCGCTTCATCGGAAATAAGGACGACATGGTGAGCTCTCTGGCCATCGTGGGACACCTGTATCCCATGGACTACCGCAAAAAGGACGGTACAAGCGGCGAGTACTCGGTGTCGGTGATCAAGGTGCTGGAAGACGGCGTGGATGTGATCATGCCGGGAGAAACGATAGACTGGACGGTCTTGAGCTACATACGCGATGCCGTGCAGCTGGGAAAGACAAAAGCCATGATCAGTGTAGGACACTTCAACTGGGAAGAACTGGGCATGCGCTACATGAAAGACTGGCTGCAGGAGCTTCTGCCGTCAGACATGAGGATAGATTATGTCGCCTCGGGTGACATGTATCAATATTACGCAATAGAGGAGGAAGCATGAAGATAAAAGACATTTTGCCCCTTGTGAGACTGCACGGGCGCACCATCTACGATGAAGAAAAGGAAGCTCTGTTCTGCAACTGGAGCTGCACGGGCTTTACCGTAAAGTTCAGAGGGGACAGATTCCGCGTGAAGGTACTGCCTCTGCATGACCAGCTGCGCGGCATGCCCAATCAGCCGGAACCGGCGCCGGACTGGCCCTGCGTGGCGGTGATGGCGGACGGAAGCGAAGAACTATTGAACCGCACCCTCTGCGATAAGGAAGAGGAAATGTGGCTGGATCTCTGGAAAGGCGAGATGGGGGAGCATACCGTCCGCTTCATCAAGCCTTCGGAAAACGCCAGAGGCAAACTCGGAGTCCTGGAGGTCGATGTGAACGGAGAGATCCTGCCCATGGAAAAGGATACGCGCAAGCGCGTGGAGATCGTCGGCGATTCCATCACCTGCGGTTTCGGCAACGAGGCTCCGAACAATTCCTTCATGTTCAAGACCATGGAGGAAAACGGCTGGACGGCCTATGGCGCCCTGGCAGCTAGAGAGCTGGATATGGAGTTTTCCATGATCTGCGAAAGCGGCATCATGGCGGCCCGGGCCGAGAAGCCCATGTGGGACATGCACGCGATGGAAGACATCTATGAATATACCGATGAAATGTATGACAAAAGACGCAATCACGAGCTGACCCGCTGGGATTTTGAAAAGAATCACAACGACATCGTGGTGCTCAATCTGGGGACCAACGATTCCAACCCCATCCGTTTCTACCGGGATTTCCATGAGATCGAAGGCATGGAGGCCTGGTTCCACAAACGCTACAAAGCCTTTGTGCAGCAGGTCAGAAAGGCCAACGGACCCGATACCCACATCGTCTGCTCTTTGGGCTCCATGGATTATTATCTCTATCACCACATCAAGGCCGTCGTCGATGAGCTGAAGGCGGAAGGCGACGCAAACGTCAGCGCCTTTGAATTCATCCCGATCAACATGATGTTTGAAGGTTACGGAGCGGCCGGCCATCCCAGCGCCAAGACACACGCGCGCATGGGCAAAGAGCTGGCGGAGTATCTGCGCACGAAAGTGCTGAAGGAAGAAAAATGAAAAAGCAAGACTGGAAAAACTGCCTGGAAATAGCAAAAGCCAACAGCTTTCCTGAGATTCCGGAAAACATTCCCCACGGCGACATGCCGGGGGACAAGATCGCGATAGGAGAGGATCATATCGCCAAGGCCAGAACCATCGTTCCGCTTTTGTGGAAGGAAATGGAAAAGCTGGATCAGGAAAAGATCGTGATCTCTGTCTTCGGCGGCAGCGGAGTCGGAAAAAGCGAGATCGCCAGTCTTTTGGCCTATGTGCTCAATCATAACGGCATAGGCGCCTATGTGCTTTCGGGAGACAACTATCCGCGCCGCATTCCCTTGTACAATGACGCGGAAAGACTCTCCGTCTTCCGTGCCGCCGGCCTGAAGGGACTATTGAAAGACGGCGTTTACACGAAAGAAGTGCAGGAAGTCCTGTCCCGCTTATGGACAGAGGAGAGCGACCCCGAACCGAAGATGAAAGATGAATACCCCTGGCTGGAAAGCTATCAGAAAGCCGGGCGGGCCGCTTTGCAGGACTATCTCGGTACTGAAAAGGAACAGGATTACGCGGAGATCAACGCCATCCTGAAAGACTTCAAGGACGGAAAGGAAAAGATCTGGCTCAAGAACATGGGCCGGACGGAAGAGGAGAGATGGTACGACGAGATCGATTTCTCCCATATCGATGTTCTGATCGTTGAGTGGACCCACGGAAACAACAAAGCCCTGGAAGGGCTGGATGTTCCCATCCTGCTCAATTCCACGCCGGAAGAGACCAGGGAACACAGAAGAAACCGAGCCAGGGACGGCAAGACGGACTCCGCCTTTACGACCATGGTGCTGGAAATTGAACAGCTGGAACTGGAAGACAGAAGAAGCGCCGCTAAGATCGTCATCGCCAAAAACGGCAGCGTACTGTATCCGCTGTAAGGAGAAAGCATGGAAAACCGGAAAATGGGCATAGGAACGATGCTGAACGCTTATCCCGACAGTGTCGGGGGAAAGCTGCAGGACATCGTCGCCTTACTGAAGAAAGAGGAATTCAGGGACGTCTTCCGTTCCTTCTACATCCTCCCCTCGGTGTTCAACACCGATCTGGACAGAGGTTTTTCCCTGATCGATTACGAGCTGAGTGAGACCCTGGCTTCCCAGAAAGACATTGATGATCTTCATGAGCTGAACATTGACCTGCTCATGGATTTCATACTCAACCACATCTCGGTTCTCTCCGATCCGTTCCAGGACATCCTGAAAAACGGAGAGAAATCCGAATACCGCGATTTCTTCATTGACTGGAACCGCTTCTGGGAAGGCTGCGGGGAAATGACCGAAGACGGCTACATCATGCCGGAGGAAAAATACATCAAGGACATGTTCTTCCGCAAGGCGGGCATGCCCATCCTCATGGTGCGCTTCCCCGACGGAAGGGATGTCCCTTACTGGAACACCTTCTATCAGGAAGTCATATACCATCCCCTGGATCCTTTGAAACTGGTGGAAAACCTGCACATGCAGTATGAGACCGCGGTGACGATCTCGAAGTTTGTCAACGAGCAGCTGGCGGAAAAAAAGAGCCTGAAGGAAATCGTCTGGCCCTGCTTTGAAGAGAGAAAGGAAGAGGTGCTGGCCTATATGGAAGCGACCCGTTCCTATCTCGGCCAGATGGACCTCAACATCAAGAGCCCTCTGGTCTGGAAATACTATGACGAAGTGCTGCACAAGCTCTCGGATTACGGCGTTGCCATTGTCCGGCTGGACGCCTTCGCCTACGCGCCTAAGGAAGTCGGGGAAAGAAACTTCCTCAATGACCCGGGAACCTGGGATCTGTTGACCAGAATCGATGAACTGGCTTCCAAGTACGGCCTGACGCTGTTGCCGGAGATCCATGCCAGTTATGGGGAAAAGACCTATGAACTTCTGGCTGAAAAAGGCTACATGGTCTATGACTTCTTTTTGCCGGGCTTACTGATCGACGCCTTTGAGCGCAAAAACGGCACCATTCTGAAGAGATGGGCCGATGAGATCAAGGAAAAGCACATCCGGACCGTGAACATGCTGGGCTGCCATGACGGCATTCCGCTTCTGGACCTGAAAGGTCTTTTACCGGAAGAGGATATCCAGAAGCTGATCGATACGGTCGTATCAAGAGGCGGCTATGTCAAGGATCTGCACGGGGCGACCAATGTCTATTATCAGGTCAACGCGACCTATTACAGCGCCCTGGGAGAGAGCGACAGAAGAATGCTGCTGGCAAGGGCGATACAGCTCTTCATGCCGGGAAAACCGCAGATCTGGTATCTTGACCTCTTTGCCGGAAAGAACGACTATGAGGCGATGAGACGGGCCGGAGTCGGCGGGCACAAGGAGATCAACCGTACCAACCTTTCCTTAAGTGAAGCCGAAGAGCTTCTGAAGAAGGATGTGGTCAGACAGCAGCTGGAACTCATGCGTTTCCGCAACACCTGCCCGGCCTTTACGGAAGATGCCGACATCAACTTCGTTTGCAACGGCACAAAGCTATCCATTACCTGGGAGAACGAAAGCGGCAAGGCTTTCCTCAACATGGACTTCGCGGACGAAAGCATGACGGTCGGCTTCCATTAGAAAAAAATATAAAACGAAGAATTAAACTATTCTTCGTTTTTTGAGAGGAGATGATAATAATGAAAAAAGCAATCATTTGTATTCTTGTAATTATTTTTTCGATATCAAATAGGACGCAGTTTTTAGTTGCAGATAATAGCAATGTTGAAGTAATAACAAAAATAGATGAAGAAGCTGATCAGTTTGTAAAAGATAATCTTGTATCTTTGTTGATCCCACAAGAATACAGATTTGATTATTCAGAATTGCATATTCTTCGTGGAATCTATATTTATGGTTATAACCCGTATGATTTTATTCTTTATCCAGTTACAAAAGGGAATGAAATAATAGCAACGATTCAGGTAATGAAAAACTTGGATGGTGATATTTGTGCTACGTATTCTGAAGAGTATGTTGAAGAATTAGTAGATACAATACAAAAGAATAGAAAGAGTGAAATAATACAAGGGACAGTAAAAAATAACAGAATTACTTTTGTCAACAAAAAGAAAGATAATAATAGAAAAACAGAACCAGAGGAAGAAAAATGGGATTGCATAGTTTCACTAAATAGATTGAACATTTCTGTCAAGGATTTAGTCGAGTCATCAAGGGATATTATCTATATATATAACTGGAGTAAACACGACATTTATTCTAATATGAGAAACAGATGTGTTCCATATAGTCTTCATAATATACTATATAACATCGGACAATACACGAAAGCAAAAACCAGTTCTAATGCGCTAAATACAGATATGAAAAACTATACCGGTATTCTCACAGGATACTACGGTCATACTTCTATTCAACAGTATTGTGGAGACAGAGGTATTACTTTTGATTCCACCGCTACAACAGGAAAACTTGTTTGGGGAAGTATTTACAACACAATTTATAATGGATATTATGTTATGGCAATTTGTTCACAGGTTGGCGTATATGCAAATCCGATTTATTCTCAAACGACCGGGAATCATGCGATTGCGGTTACAGGAGTAAGTGTTACGAATACTTCAGCAAGTATTATTATCTATGATCCACACGGATCAGGAAATGGAAAGTATACAGTAACATATGGTTCTGGTGATGTAGTATATTCTATGACAGTTACTGATCCGGATTTTGGCCTTCAAACAAGAACAAACACATGGGATCAGGGTTATTATAATAATCCACACTAGGATGAATAATGAAGAAACTGATAATTATCATTCTTATCATGAGTCTGTCTTTGGCATGTAATGCAAATCACTTTGACAGGATTATTGTTTACAATGCGGAAATCGAAAAGACAGATGCAGAAGAATTGTATTCGTTTCTGCAAAGAACGATTGAGAAAAACACGAGTCCACTAAAACTAGAAGAGCACCTCATTGGAGGGTACAATACGGATGTTCTTGTTTATTACGGGAAAGAGGAAGTTCGTTATTCATTCTTGCTGGACACTCTTTATGTTACAAGCAGGGACGGAATTAAAGAAGAGTATCGAATTGACAGAGATTACTATGAGAGTACATTTTACCCGTATATCTCTATACTTATGGACAAATATGCTCCGTCTTTGTATCAATTGAGTAATGGTGTCGGAGCATTTACCGGCGAGCGGAATCACTATTCCCTGACAGTTGAAAAAAGTGGCGCAGAAAAAATAAGGGTGGATCCCATAGAATGGGACAGATTCTATGGCTTCTGTCTGCACATTGCCAGTTTGTATCATCTGGCTGAAGAGGATGGTGATAAGCATGATAACCTCAGATATAAACTGATAATTGATGATGGTGTTGTTAAAGAGGAAATCTGTGTTTTTGATCATTATGCGCTTATCAACGGAAGGAAAATAGAATTACGTGAGTCAACGGACATAGATGAATTGTTTTCCTGGTGTTTTGATTGATCAAATACACTCATGAAGGTGGATGCAATAGCGATAAGAGAATTGTATCTTTAGTAGATGTGTGTTATTTTGCATTTATACGAACACAATGTGTTTGAATATATGCAAAAACGAGCACAATATAGGAAAAACAAAGTCGGAGAGTAGAGGTGATAATATTGGCACAGGTGACTTTCAGTGTCCGCATGGACGAAGAACTGAAAACGGAATTTGACGCGCTCTGTAAAGAATTCGGCATGACCGCTTCCACGGCCATCAATGTTTTCGCCAGAACGGTCGTTAGGGAAAGACGGATTCCTTTCGAGATTCATTCCTTCCCAAAGGAGCCTGTGGCTCGCACGGATCAGCCGCAGATCACACCGGAAAGCGACATGACGCTGGAAGTGATACGCCAGGAATCGGACCTGACCCGCTACAGCAGGAAGAAATAAGGGAGGAAAGAGTACATGGCCAAAAAGACGGAATGGTATAAAAACGCCATAGTCTACCAGATCTATCCCTTCAGTTTTCTGGACAGCGATAACGACGGCTGGGGAGACATCGAAGGCATCATTTCCAAACTGGATTACATAAAGGATCTGGGGGCAACAGCCATCTGGATATCGCCGCTTTACAAGTCGCCGGATCATGATTTCGGCTATGACATCAGCGATTACAGGGACATTGACGAGAAATTCGGAACGATGGCCGATTTTGACCGCTTATTGGAAGAAATACACAAACGGGGCATGAAGCTGATCATGGACATGGTTCTCAACCATACCTCCATGGAACATCCCTGGTTCAAGGAAGCGCTGAGCTCAAAGGATTCCCCTTACCGCGACTATTACATCATCCGTGAGGGAAAAAGAGAGAAGGGAAAACTGCTTCCGCCGACCAACTGGGATTCCTGCTTTACCGGCAGCGCCTGGTCAAGAATAGGGGAGACGGATGAGTTCTATCTGCATCTGTTCGCAAAAGAACAGCCGGATCTGAACTGGGAGAATCCCAGGGTCCGAGAAGAAATCGTCAGCATCCTGAACTTCTGGCTGGACAAGGGAGTCGACGGATTCCGCTTTGATGTTTTCAACCTCTACTCCAAAGTCTATCCTCTGCAGGATGACAAAGGAAAAAGCACGCAGAAGGGTTCGCCCTATTTCATTGACGGGCCGCGCATGCACGAGTTTCTGAAGGAACTGAACGAAAAGTCCCTTTCCCTGTATGACTGCTTTACGGTCGGGGAAAGTTATCTTCCTTCCAAACAGGACGCATTGAACTATGTCCGTGAGGAAAACCACGAACTGGATTCCATTTTTGATTTCGCCCATCTGGAAGCGGACAACATAGGGGGACTGAAGTTTTTCCCCAAGCCCTTTGATCTGCGGCAGTTCAAAAGGGGACTGTTTGATCCGCAGAAGGATCTTTACGGCATAGGCTGGAACACATTGGTTCTGGAAAATCATGACACACCGCGTTCTGTGAGCCGTTTCGGTCTGGACAGCCAAAGATACCGCTATGAAGCGGCCAGCATGCTGGCAACGCTCACCTACATGGGTTTCGGCATCCCCTTCATCTACCAGGGACAGGAAGCGGGGCTGAAAAACTCCCGCTTCAACAGCCTGGAAGAGATGAGAGATCCGGTCAGCCATTTCGTGCATGACCTCATGCATTCCTATGGCATGCCGAAGAAACTGGCGCGTTTTTTCATACAGTACGGAGCGCGTGACCACGCCCGGGTGCCCATGGCCTGGAACGGATCCGTCAACGGCGGCTTCAATGCCGGGACAATGACCTGGCAGTCCGTCCATCCCGACTACAGGGAAAACAATGTGGAAAAAGACATGAACAGTGAGAAATCCGTCTACCGTTTCTATCAGAAACTTCTGGCCCTGAAGAAAACGGACGAAGTGCTGATCTACGGGAAAACGGAGGAAATCGATCACAACAACCGCCGCATTGTTGCCTATTACCGCATCCATGGAGAGAAAAAGCGTCTGATCATCGCCAATTTCAGTAAGCATACGACCCGCTGGAATATACCCGAATGGGCTCAGGATAACAGCATTCTGCTGAATAATCTGGATCAGATTCAGAAGGACGGAAGAAAGCTGAAGCTGCTTCCCTATCAGGCGCTGGTCCTGGAAGTGAAATAGAAGAAGAAAAAAAAAGAAAGGGACTCCTTCAGGGAGTCCCTTTCCTGCAAATAAAGACAGGAAGGTTATATTCCTTTATTCCTCGACTTTTGTGAAGCGCGGTACGCCGAAGACGCCGCCGGAAACATAGCCCTCTTCCAGTTTCTTCTGGTAGTAATGGTATTTTTCCTGCTGAGCCTTGTCCATCATGCCGGAATGGTTGTTCAGGTTCATGACGTCATAGTCTTCCGCGTATTTCTTCCAGACCGGTAAGCCTTCTCCGTTGGGATCGCCGGTGGCGGCGAAGTTGTACCAGTAGCTCTGTATCAGTTCCATGAAGTCATAGTCCGCTCCTACCCAGTGATAAGGGAAGAAGGGGTTTCTTTCGCCATGGTCCACTCTGCCGAACACATAAGGCATTTCGGCGCAGTGAGGAGAACCGTCGTTGTGGCCTCTTTCGGTCTCGTTTTCCTTGCTCATCAGCCAGACATAGGTGTTCAGGCCTCTTTCGTGGTTGAACTGTCCGATCTTGATGTTTCCGAGCAGAAGGATGTCGGAAGAGATCGTAGAGACAGCCTTGGCCGCCTGAATGGCGTTTTCGGCCGGATACCATCTCTTCATGTCGTCTTCGACTTCTTCCCAGGCTTCGTGGAGATACTTGTTGTATTCCTCAACGCTGTAGTTCTCGGCGCGGATGGCCGGGAATTCCTGGGCGCAGGAGCCGATCAGGACATCGAAATCGTTGTATTCATGGTTTTCCATGATTTCCCGGTAAGTCTTGGGAATGAATTCGCCGTCCACGCAGAAGCTGAAGCCCCACATGCGGCCTTTTTCCTGGGTGAATTTCTCGTACTGGTCGAACAGTTCCCAGGCATCGCGCTGACGCAATTCCTCGATGGTGGCGCAGTTGATGTATTTCATGAATTCAACACCGGTCTGTTCATAATGCTGACGGGGTGCCGGCTGCATGAAACCCCAGTAGATGGGTCCGCTTTCGATGGAGACACGCTGAATGATGCCTTTCATGAGCGGGGAGGCATGCAGAGCGCCGGTTGCCGCCGCGCCGCCGGACTGGCCGGCTACGGTGATGCGTTCCGGGTCGCCGCCGAACTTGGCGATGTTTTCCTTGACCCACTGGCAGGCCTTGCGGATGTCATAGAGGGCGTAGTTGCCGCTGGTTCCGCCGCCTTCCTTGGTGAGATCCGGATGGGCGAAGAAGCCAAAGAAGCCGAGACGGTAGTTGATCGTGACGACGACGATGTCTTTTCTCTTGGCAAAGCCGATGCCATCGCACACGACTTCGCAGCCGCTGCCCGCGACCATGCCGCCGCCGTGCACCCAGATGAATACCGGCAGCTTGTCTTCTTCCGTCTTGGCCGGAGTCCAGACGTTCAGATAGAGCGCGTCTTCCTCATACTGGCTCGGGGCCATGAACTGAGGGACGCCGTGCACGTTGGCCGGAAGATCTTCCTGGGCCATGACGTGCTGAATGCAGGCCGCGGAGTACTGGGTCGCCTTGCGGACCCCTCTCCATCTTTCCGGATCCTCGGGATGGCGGAAACGCCGTGCTCCGACCGGAGGTGCGGCATAGGGGATACCCTTGAAGATCTTTACGCCTTCTTCGAGATAGCCCTGCAGCCAGCCCTGTTTGACCTGTACCTTGGCATTTTCAAAGTTTGACATGATTCCTCCTATTTATTTTTCGTAATTGAG
>JAEEGL015509306.1_pt1 | contig 19244 bp, 15 predicted proteins | sample 9134231 | NCBI WGS metagenome assembly JAEEGL01 (sample SAMN16246548, study PRJNA631951) | gut metagenome | biome: gut microbiome; feature: rumen; material: fiber-attached | host: Bos | place: Iran: Karaj | collected 2018-10 | reverse complement strand
TCGTCCTTTCGCTCGCGCTCCCCCCTGAAGGGGGGAAGGCGCTTCGCGCCGTGGGGGGGTGATATAGGGGGGGTGTAGGGGGGAAGGCGGTAATGTACATTTGTCCGAACAAACGTCCGAACGAACGTCTGGTAATGTACATTTGTCACAACACGATAGAAAGAAGGTGCCATAATTATGGTAGCGGATACCAAAAATAGACGCGGCAGGACGAGAATTTACGGTGATACACTATATGCAATTTATAGCGACAAAGAAAAACGGAATGCGCAAAACCTTTATTATGCCGGTGCAGCGGTTATGCTGCTTGGACAAACATGCGGTGACTTTTTTCTTACTCCAAAAGGCAACCTTCGCAGGCAGGGCATAGCTGAGCAAATAGGCCGAATGCAAAAACAAGACGGATACACAGAAGAAGATTGTAAAACGATCGCCGAACGGGCTATGAGCTTATACAAGATGGGATTTTCTTCAAAGGCCGTTGAAAAATGGATAAGGACAGGACGAAAAACCAACGAATGGTAAGCTCAAATTCTATAAAAGCGTATGCGGCTATCTTTTTGTTGGTTTACCTTGTGGTAAAATTACCACAAGGTCAGCGTGTTCGTAGGTCTTGCCTGATACGCCAGCCAGCGCGCCAAGTTCGTCATTTGCGCGTCCTGTATTTGCTTCGGGAAATTTTTCCCTAAGCAAAACACCGCCCTGGCCACCACGTTGTCGTTCTTTCGCTTTCGCTTCCACCGCGCCCGCACATGGACAGGCAAGCTTTTATCCAAATGGATAAAAGCTCCTTGTTGAACGGCAGTCCGTGCCGCGTATGTTCGTTGCTATTGGCAAAATCTGCCCAAGGGACTGCCCAAGATACTGCCCAAGTGACTGCCCAAGATACTGCCCAAGTGACTGCCCAAGGGACTGCCACAATAAAAGATGAGATGAAAAGAGATGATATGATTCCCCCCCTATATCCCCCCCATCGAACATTGGGTGCATATCTTCACCTTGTTGACTTTCGCGCTTTAACGTGCTAAAGTATAAAGAGAAGCGCGGTTCTCCTTTACGCGCTTGTTTCTCGGCGCGAGTGGGCGCTTTGCTGCTGCGTGTTGGCTGGTTGTGGTATATCCAAGGATTCGGGTTTGTAGTGCAATACAGCGCGCCTGCCCGCGCCGTGAAGGTTTAAGAGCGAACGAGCGACGAACACAACAAGCACAATGAAAAACGAAGAGCTGATAAAGAATATCCGAGCCGGAGACGAGAACGCGCTTTCTGCGCTGATAAAGCAGAACATGCCGTTTGCCCGTATATGTGCCGGGTGGTATACGCTTGCGGCAGAAAAGAACGGCGGTTGCTCCGTCGAAGATTTAGAACAGGCTGCGGCGGTTGGTCTGCTGCTGGCGGTGCCGGTGTGGGACGAAGAACGCGGCGCGTTTCTGACGATTGCCGAGAAGTACATGCGCGCGGAGTGCAGAAAGCTGTTAGGCTTTCACACAAGAAAGAAACGGATAGAGAACGAGCAAGGTACGGTTTCGCTTTCTTCACCCGTAGACGAAGAAGGCGCGGAGCTTGTCGAGCTGATCGCGGACAAGCACGCCCGTGACCCGTTCGAGGCGGCGGCGGTGCAGGACATGCAGCGCATTGTACGGGCTGAAGTGGCCAAGCTGCCGGACAAGCAGCGCAAATGCCTTTCAGAGCGGTTCTTCGACGGTAAAGCGTTGAAGGACATAGACGCAAGCCAAGACACCATGCAAAGCGCAATCATGCGTTTACGCAGGAGCGCGCGGCTAAAAGAATTATATGCCGAGTATGTGAGCGCGTTCTTTTTCCGCAAGGGTGTAAAGGCGTTTGCTTCGACACAGACGAGCGCGGTTGAAGCGGCCGTCATGTTCAGAGAAGAACGATACAAAGGGATCGCGGCGGCGTTGGCACCCTATCCCCCCCGGGGGTACGCGCAAGGCTGAAACGGGCTTGCCGACACCACGCGGCCACCCAAAAACAAGACGTTTTTTCGTAATGAAATGTATACCATTTTAGTAGGTTTTGTATAAAAAAGGAGTTGAAAACCATATGGACATTAAAGATCTTCAAAAGCTTGTTGATAAACTGGAAACCGAACGCAAGCGGGTTGACGCGCAACGCGCCGCGCTTCAGAACTTACTTTCAGATCTGAAAACGACGGCCGGAGAAGAGCGGCCAAGGTTTGACAATTTTTCTGTTGACGAAGTGTTGAACGCAAAGCGGCAGGGCAAAGCCGAAAAGGTACGCCAACTGAAGGACGCGCTCAATATGCCCGCAGGCGCTGACAGGGAATACAGAACGGCGTTGCGTTCTTATATTGCGGCAATCATGCCGGACGTTGAAAAGCTGGAGTCAAGTTATAATTCTATACGTGAAGCGGCCGAAACTGAACTTGAGAAAGCGCAGGAGAAGTACAACGAAGCGCAGGAGAAAGCGCGCAAGGTATACGAACAGGGCGCGGCGCTTGTGGAGCCGGTAACAAACGGCGTTGAAGATGCCCACGCGCATTTATTCGGCCTTGTTTCTGCGCTGAAATATGCCGGGGAGAAGTTGAACGCTTATGAAGGTGCTTAACTATGAGCGCAAGCCCGGCGCGGCTTTGATTAGCGGGTACGTTAACACAACGGAGAAACTTTCTTCGCGGCCTACGCAGCAGAAGAACGGCAAGCCGGTGTTTGAAGTGATCGAGCCGGGCGCGTGGCGTGATGCTTTGCGGCGGCGCGGTTCAATGCCGGTACTGCTGGACATAGACCACGAACACGGCGCGGCCTATCCCTGCGCGCAGCTTGTTGAAGATGGCATAGGCTTATTTCTTGCGCTTCAGACTTCAAACCGGGATTTGATCAGGGCGGCGAAGCGTGCGCGCGGCTGGTCTTTTGAAATGGCAGACGCAAAAAGTTACGTCAAAGAAGATTCGCGACTCGGCGTTCTGATACGGCATATATTCGGCCTTGATTTGCTTCGCGTGAGTCTGTGCGTCAATCTTACGCCGGTTTATGCTGCAACGAGTGTTGAAGTTTCAGCCGCTTGAAAAAACCTATTGTCCGTTTTATTGGACACGGAAAAATACTGTTATTATACTGTTTAAGTTTTCAGGATTAGCAGTATAACGCCATAAATAACAGTATAAAAAAGAAACGTCAAAGAACGAAAAAAGCCCTAAGTATCTAAGAAAATGCCCCGTTTATGCGTCGCTTCTGAATCGGTATGTTTTGGACTCCGACTCCAAAGGCCAGAGGTTCGAATCCTCCCGGGTACGCCAAGCCGCCGCGAACGGCGTGTCGTTCGCGGCGGCTTTTTCTTTTAGATGGGATTTTGTTGCTTCCTCGCTGTCACGACGGGCTGGTAAAATCCGGTTTCCTCGGGGAAACTCCAGCGCACGTCGCGGCACCCGTTTGCGTAAAGAAGATTCGTAATTTCGTCCCTTCGGGTCGCTCTGTATTGACATTCATACTTGCTGATCCGGAGTTTCTCTTCGTCGTCTATGATGTACTGTGTGAATTTATAGGTCTCGCCGGCCCAATCCCAGGTTTGGAACAATACTCGCTGCCCCTTGTTCGTTTTATGGATATAAGGCGCCGAGTAGGCCGGCTTTTCCTTCAGCAGCAGGTCGTAATCGCGGATGCTGGCAACGAACAGGCCGCCATTGCCGATTTGATTTACGATGCTTTTCACCGCCTTTTCCAGGGAAGCGCCGGAAAGCATATGAGGCAGGGCGTTGTCCATTGCGATCACGATATCGAATTTCTCCGAAAAGGCGTCCGATAAAGCGCAAAAATCCGCCTGCCGGAAACGGATCGCAATATGGTTTTCCGCGGCTCGCTTCTTCGCTTCCGCGATCGCGCCCGCGCTGATATCGGAAGCGGTCACGGCGTGCCCGAGTGCCGCCAGCCCTATCGCCTGCGTCCCGATTCCGCAGGCGCAGTCGAGGATTCGGGCGGTGCGGTCGAAGCCGTTCTCCTCAAATATCTTACGGAGAAAATCGGCCTCTTCGCGCGTTGCCGCCTGCCAATCGAGGTAAAACTTATCGTATTGTGAAGCGATGCCGTCGTAAAACGTCTGTACGACATCCGCGACTACCGGTTTTTCTTTCATCCGTACCCTCTCCGTCAAATCCTGATTTGAGTGTTATTATACCGGAGGATTTTGTAATGGGGAAGCGTATTCTTGCCGTGTTGATGCGGAAAAAATCGGCGCACGCGTGAGACGATTGCCGGTTTCATACGACCAATAAGTGCAGGGGGGAACGGTACCCCCCTTCCGGAAAGGAGAAAACTGTGGACAACGGGGCAGGCAGCTACCGCCGTTTTCTGGATGGCGACGACAAAGGCATAGCGGAGATCGTCAGCGAGTACAAAGACGGGCTGATCCTTTTTTTGAACGGCTTTGTCGGCAACCTCTATGCCGCCGAAGAGCTGGCTGAGGATACGTTTTTCCGGCTCATGATCAAGAAACCGAAGTTTTCGGGGAAAAGCTCGTTCAAGTCGTGGCTTTACGCGATCGGGCGGAACGCGGCGATCGATCATGTCAGGCGCAATGCAAAGCTCCTGCATACGCCGGTGGAGGATATGGAAACGTATCTGAGCGACGAAAGCGATCTGGAACGGTCTTACATCCGGGAAGAACGGAAAATCGTGGTGCACAGGGCGCTCCAAAATCTTTCGCCGGATTACAGGCAGATCCTTTGGCTCACGTACTTTGAAGGCCTTTCGGGGGAAGAGACGGCGCAGGTCATGAAGAAGAACGCCCGCCAGATAAGGAATCTCCTTTACCGTGCAAAGCAGTCGCTAAAATCAGAGCTTGAAAAGGAGGGGTTCGTCGATGAAGAGTTCTGAAGAAATGGTATCCAGCCTGCTTCAGCGCAGAGAGCGATATATGGCGGAACAGAACCAAAAACGCAAAACCGCGATCAGGATAGCGGTACCGGTTTTCTCGGTGTGCCTTGTCGCGCTCGTGTGCCTCGCCGTGTGGCGGGCCGGATCGCGAAAGCTGGCTCCCGACGCCGCCGCAAGCGGCGAAAATGCCGCCCGATCGATCATATGGGCGCAGGCGGAAACAGACAGTCACGACGAGGGATTCACAGTATGGAACGGCAAGAATGTCACCTTCAGGCTTCTGGAAGCCCTGGAAACGGGAGAGGAAGGCAGCGTGTACGCCGTCTCGGCGGGGCGCGTCGTGGACCCGGATTTCGTGTTTCAGGGAAAAACGATCGCGGAGTACGACGCCGAAATGTGGAAAGAACGCGATTTGCCGGAGCTTCTCGCGGTACTGCTCAAGGTGGGCGATTCGTTGAAATACGGGGCTGCGCTCTATGAAACGGGAACGCCGGACGGCGAAAAATGGTCGCGGGAATGGTATGAGACCACCGTGGATTCCTTCGGCAGCGAGCTTTTGGAAACCTATATCGTAAACGGAGAATTTCTCAGGGAAAAGGCAGAAAAAGACATGGCTGCCGCGCGGGAGAAAACGGAGGCGCGGACGGCGTACCTTGCAGCGGTGGAAGCGTATTACGCAAGGCTTCCGGAGCTGCTGCCGGATACGCTTTCGCCGGAAAGAATTCCCGGGAAAAACAGCGTGCTTCTCTATCTCACTGAGGATGAATTTGCCGCTTTGACGGTGGATGCTCCCGACCAATGGACGTTCGACCTGGCCTTCCGGAACGAGGAAGCGATCGACGAGTAAACGGCCGCCGGGCAGGATATATTGGGATCATCCGATCGGGAGGTTTGCGCCTCCCGATTTTGGCTTGTGCGGGAAGCGTTCCGGCGCCCGTAAATGCTTTCATTTTCCGCCAAATATTTGCAAAAAAACAGAAAAATGCTATTGCGCATCGAAAAAAGTAAAATTATAATAAAATTACAGTTCTAGGCAGGGGGGATTAATATGGGCAAATTTCTGATCAAACAGACAAAGACAGGCATAAAATTCGATCTGAAAGCGACGAACGGCCAGGTAATTGCGACAAGCGAAGTGTATTCTTCCAAAGCGTCCTGCAACAAAGGCATTATGAGCGTCATCAAAAATGCGCCCATTGCTGAAGTGGAAGACCAGACGGAAGAGAACTTCAAGCAGGCGAAAAATCCCAAGTTTGAGATTTACAAGGACAAAAAGGGTGAGTTCCGTTTCCGCCTGAAGGCAAGGAACGGCCAGATCATCGCCGTAAGCGAAGGCTATAAGACCATGGCCGCGTGCGACAACGGCATCACGAGCGTCAAAAAGAACGCTGCGAATTCCGAAATCGTGACGGAATAAGGCGTTCGTCGGGCAGCCGCCCCGTGCGGCGAAACGAATGCAGGAATCATAGAAAAGCGCCGGAAAAACTTTCCGGCGCTTTTTTGATTTTTCGGTGTGACCGCGGGGAAAACGACGGAGCGTTTTGGCCGGTGGAAACAGGGGCTCTTTATTTACACGCCGTTTTTGCAGCAGAAGCTCCGGTACCGCCCAAAAAAGAAAAGCCTGTCCGGAAAACCGGACAGGCTTTTTTGTTTGCGGATCACTTGGAAAGCTGTTCGTCGATGGCCTTCGCGGCGACCTTGCCTGCGCCCATGGCGGAGATAACGGTCGCGGCGCCGGTCACAGCGTCGCCGCCCGCGTAGACGGCCGCGCGGGAGGTGAGCCCCGCTTCGTTGACGATGATGCCGCCGTGACGGTTCACCTCGAGGCCCGCGGTGGTATCCTTGATGAGCGGGTTGGGGCTCGTGCCGATGGCGATGATCACCGTGTCCACATCGAGCGTGAACTCGCTGCCGGGGATGGCGACCGGACGGCGGCGGCCGTTTTCGTCCGGCTCGCCCAGCTCCATCTTGATGCATTCCATGCCCGTGACGAAACCGTTCTTCGGGTCTCTGGGGTCTTCCTTGTTTTCGTAGCCGAGGATTCGGACGGGGTTGTTGAGAAGACGGAAATCGATGCCCTCCTCCATGGCGTGCTCCACTTCCTCCTGCCTGGCGGGCAGCTCGGTGAGGGAGCGGCGGTAGACGATATATACATGCTCGGCGCCCAGACGCAGCGCGGTCCTCGCGGCGTCCATCGCCACGTTGCCGCCGCCGACCACGGCGACCTTGCCGCCCTTCATGATGGGCGTGTCGTTCTCTTCGCGGTAGGCTTTCATGAGGTTGCTTCTGGTCAGGAACTCGTTGGCGGAGTATACGCCCTTGAGGCTTTCGCCGGGGATGTTCATGAAGCTCGGGAGCCCCGCGCCGGAGCCGATGAAGACGGCCTCGTAACCCATCTCGAAAAGCTCGTCGATGGTGAGGGTCTTGCCGATGACGGCGTTGGTGACGATCTCCACGCCCAGCGCTTCAAGGGTCTCGACTTCCTTCGCGACGATCTTCTTCGGGAGACGGAACTCGGGGATGCCGTAAACCAGCACGCCGCCGGCGGTGTGCAGCGCTTCGTACACCGTGACGCTGTAACCTTTTTTAGCGAGGTCGCCCGCGCAGGTGAGACCGGAGGGGCCGGAACCGATGACGGCTACACGGTGACCGTTTGCGGCGGGCCTTTGCGGCAGCTCGGTCGCGTTGGCGTTGTGCCAGTCCGCCGCGAAACGCTCGAGACGGCCGATGCCCACGGGCTCGAACTTGATGCCCAGGGTGCACTTCTCTTCGCACTGCGTTTCCTGCGGGCAGACGCGGCCACAGACGGCGGGCAGGGAGGAGGCCTTCGCGATTACCTGATAGGCGCCTTCCATGTCGCCGGTCTTCATGTGCTGAATGAACGCGGGGATCTCGATGTTGACGGGGCAGCCGTCCACACAGGGATGGTTCTTGCAGTTGATGCAGCGCTTTGCTTCTTCTATCGCGATTTCGAGGGTGTAGCCGGTGGCGACCTCCTCAAAATTATGGGCTCGGACTTCCGGAGCCTGCGAGGGCATCTCGTGTTTTTTCGGAGCGATGGCCATATTAGATTACCTCCTTGAAAAGATTGCAGGTCTTTTCGCGTTCCCGCTGCTCGAAATCCGCATACATGCGGCTGCGAGACATGGCTTCGTCAAAATCGACCTCATAACCGTTGAATTCGGGACCGTCCACGCAGGCAAATTTCGTGACGTCTTTCCCGTCCTGGTGGAGCGTCAGACGGCAGCCGCCGCACATGCCGGTACCGTCGATCATGATGGGGTTCATAGAAACGGTCACGGGCACGTTGAAGGGCTTGGCGGTCAGGGTGACGAATTTCATCATCACGAGCGGCCCGATGGCGACGATCTCGTCGAACTGTTCGCCGTTTTCCAGCATTTCCTTCAGGGGCACGGTCACGTTGCCGTGGCGGCCGTAGGAGCCGTCGTCCGTCATGAGGATGACCTTGTCGGAGCAGGCGCCGAACTCTTCCTCGAGAATGACGATGTCTTTGCTCCTGAAGCCGATGATGCTGACGACCTCGGCGCCTTCTTTATGGAACGCACGGGCCACGGGGAGCGCGATCGCGCAGCCCACGCCGCCGCCTACGATACAGACCTTCTTTTTGCCGGAGGTGACGGTGGGCCTGCCGAGCGGCCCGACGAAATCCTGCAGGAATTCACCGGCCTCCTTGTGATTCAGCTTTTCCGTGGTAGCGCCTACGACTTGGAAGATGATCTCTACGGTCCCTTTCTCGGGATCCGTACCCGCTACCGTCAGGGGGATGCGCTCCCCTTCTTCATCGACGCGGAGGATGATGAACTGTCCGGGTTTGGCCTTTCGGGCTACCAGCGGTGCCTCGATATCCATACGGGTCACCGTGCTGTTGAGTGCCTGCTTGTACGCAATCTTATACATGTGATCTCCTTTCTGAAATCGACAGGTTTCCTCCCTCGGGATTCCTGTATGTTTGCAGCAATCATAAAAACTTATACAGTGCATCGCCAGCCCGAAAACCGCCGCGGCCGGCTCCCTGCTCACATAACGCGCCGCGTCCGCGCGGAAAGCCCCCAAAGGCGCCGTGTGCGCAGACATAGCCAATATTTAATTTATCAGATGCGTGGGAAAGTGTAAATAGTATTTTTCTGTCATTTCAGAGCGAACGGCCGCCGCGGCTGCCGTGTATTCTGCAATTACTCTTAAAAAACGTGCTTTTCCGCAGCGATAAAGCCGGCGGATTTTTTTCCGCCGGCTGAGATGAGATCGATACAAATATCCTTTGGAAGATGGATGGCCCGCACAGGCGCCGCGGACCAAAAAGCTCCCGCCGCGGCATCACGGCGGGAGCGCTGAGTGTTCGATGGGTTTATCCTTCGGCAAGGGAAAGACGAGCGTCACCGTACACGCTTTCGGCTGCGTTCACGGCAGCCTCCGTGCCGGTCTGCTCCAGTCCCATATAGCCCATGATCTCTGCTTCCGGCTTTTCAAGCTGGACGCAGTACTTTCCGGTCAGGAGATACTGCTCATAGCCGATCCTGCCGTCCTTCTGCATTTGCTTCGCGTCGGACAGGAAATACGGCTGCTCCCTTTCGCCCGAATGCGCGAAGTGCCTCTCGAGCATCGCTTTGCTCATGTAGACCTTTCGGCAGGGCCGTCCCGGGAAAAGCTCCGAAAGCGCGTCTTCGGGCGTCTCGGCGCAGACGGCGGCAACCAGTTGGTTCCCGTCCTCCAGCAGGGGAAGAACGCACGCCTGACGAAGCTGCTCTTCGGGATAGCGGTCGAGCGGCACGGATGGGATCAGCTTCTTTGCCAGCTCGTCGGGGATGAACGTCGTGTGCTCCACGATCGCCAGAGCCTGAAGGAGCTGTTTTTCCGAGATAAGCTCCCGCGATCTTAAGAAAGCGCCGATCCGGCTGTTGCTTTCCTTGGCGAGCTTCAGCGATTCTGTGAGCTGGTCCGGCGTGAGCCAGTCGTACATCAGCAGGATATCTCCCGTAAGCCGGTGATAGCGCTGCAGCGCGGTTTCGCTCAGGAACTCGTGATCCGTCTTATCCCACGCGACGGCCCGCCGGCGCGGCGCCGGTTTATCTTCGTTTTTGGGCTGCGCTTTGGGCGCCGCTTCGGAGCGATCCTCCGCTTTTGCCTTTTTACGGTCCTGATACTTGCGGTGGAAGGCGCGAAGCGTTGCGACAAGGCTGATGATGTTTCCGTACATCAGCCGAATGGGGAAGAGCGGCGGCAGCAGGCTCGAGAAGAACATGCTGCGCTTTCCGTAAACATTGGCGATCGCGACCATCCGGTAGATCTGACGGATGACCATCATCGCGGTCACGATAAAGCAGGAAACATACGGGACCGTCCCGGCGCGATAGATGGGCGGAAGGTAGACAAACAGGGATACGATCGTGTAGATCATGACGAGATAGCCCAGCAGAAGCACGAGATTTCCGTACTTGGCCTTCGCATCCCTGTAGATGGAATACCGGCCGTACATCGAGAGTCTGGCCTCTCTGTACTCGCGGGCTTCCAGCGACTTTGAGATGCCGTAGATCCAGCGCGTTTTCTGGCGGACGGCTTTTTTGAACGTTTTCGGGAAAAGGGAGCGCGTGCAGATGAAGTCCCAGCGGAAAGTTCCGTCCTTCTGGACGCGGGGCAGCTTTTCCAGAACATAGTAGAGCTGCAGCCCCTTCTCATAAAGCGTCAGCGAGAGACGGTAATCCTCCGTCAGGCTTTCGCCGGGAAGAACGTCGTCGTCGCCGAAGGCGTCCAGGACTTTGTGGGAAAGCGAAAGGCCGGTCCCCGCGCTCGGGACGAATGCGCCGGTGGTGTAGCGGCCCACCATCGTGAAAAAGTGGTTTTCCGCAAATTCGTCCGCATAGGTCGCCGTGGTCATGGAGCTGAAAAAGTTCCTGAACGTAGGCATCCGGAGGATGGGGAAGACCGGGAACTGCAGCGCGTCGTACTTGTCGATCAGATAATTTGTGGCATACAGCTCAAACGGATGGATCACATCCTCGGAATCGTGGATGTTCAGAGCCGCGAAACGGATGCCGTTCTGCTGTTCGTAGGCTTTCATATACCGGATGACGCTGTTCAGGTTCTGCGCCTTGGACGTGGGCCCGTTGACGCTGTTGATCACGGCGTGGATATTGGGATACTCCGCCTCCAGCCGCTGTACCTTCTCTACGGTCTCCGAGTCGTTCGGGTAGACGCCGACAAACAGGTGGTACATGCTCCGCGGGTAACTGTTGCTTTCGATGACGTTTTTTACGACGCTTTCGATCACGTTGGATTCGTGCCATGCGGCAATGCCGATGGCGAGGAGCTTCGGCGGCGCGCTTTCCAGCAAGGCCGCATCCATGTGCTGCCGCTGGTAGGCTTTTCTCTTTACGAGGGAAATGACATCCCAGACAACGTCGTCGATTCCGAATACCAGATAGAATACTACCAGTACGAAACCGAACCAAAACAGTATTGTTTCAAAAACTGACATCTTTGCTCCTCCGGTTGAGCCGCGCTGAATGCTTTACTTCGTGAATACGGAGAGGATCGCGTCCGCGATCCTTTCGCTGGCATGGCCGTCCCCGTAAGGATTGACGGCTCTGCTCATGTGCAGGTATTCCTCCCGATCCGTCAGCAGATGGATCGTCTCCCGAACGATCGCGTCCTCATCTGTGCCGACCAGCTTTAATGTTCCTGTCTGAATCCCTTCGGGCCTTTCGGTCGTATCGCGCAGGACCAAAACCGGCTTACCGAGAGAAGGCGCCTCCTCCTGAATCCCGCCGCTGTCCGTCAAGACCAGTTCGGCGTGCGAAATGAAATTGTGGAAATCAAATACGTCGAGCGGTTCTATCAAATGAACTCTGTCGCAGTCCGCCAGGATTTCCGCCGCGGCGCTCCGCACCTGCGGATTCATGTGGATCGGATAAATCACGCGGACGTCCGGCATACTTTCGACGACGCGCCGCACCGCGCGGAATATCTGCCGCAGCGGTTCGCCCAGGTTTTCACGGCGGTGCGCCGTCAGCAGGATCATGCGGCTGCCGGCCGCCCAATCCAGCTCCGGATGGCTGTATTCCGGGAATACGGTCGTCGACAATGCGTCGATCACCGTGTTGCCCGTTACAAAGATTCTGTCCCCGCGGACGTTTTCCGCCAGGAGGTTTGCTTTGCTCAGTTCCGTCGGGGTAAAGAAGAGGTCCGACAGCCTGTCCACGAGCTGCCTGTTCATCTCTTCCGGGTAAGGGCTGTACTTGTTGTTGGTGCGAAGGCCTGCCTCAACATGGCCGATCGGGATCTTCTGATAAAAGGCTGCCAGCGCCGCGGAAAACGCCGTGCTCGTATCGCCGTGCACCAGGATCAGATCCGGACGGACCTCGCGGAGCACGCGCCCCACGCCGCTCAGCGTGGCGATCGTGATATCCTCCAGCGACTGCCCCTGCTTCATGATGTTCAGATCATAATTCGGAACAATATGGAAGGCCTCCAATACCTGATCCAGCATTTGCCTGTGCTGTGCCGTTACGCAGACCGCGGACTCAAAATCCGCGCGCTTTTCCAACTCGTTCACAAGCGGCGCCATTTTTATCGCTTCCGGGCGGGTCCCGAAAATACTCAATACCCTTATCGTGCTCATCCGCCTTGTACCTCAACATTCTGTCCGGGCGTGCTTCCCGATGTTTTTCTCCGGTTTGAAATATACCAATTATCTATTATACGCTACATTCAAGATAATAACAATAAAAAGAAATGGCGGGAAACCTCGATCGTTGCCCGCCGGTCTTGTGATTTGGATGAATGCATCCTGACAAAAACTATGCCTCTCTGACGTAGGCGGCGCTCACGTAACCGCTTTGATTGCCGATCGTAAGGAGCCACCAGCCGTTGGCCTGATTGTGCAGGGTGGCCTGCGTGCCTTTTGCCAGAGTGGTGATGATGCGGTAGTTGGTGCCGGGGCCTTCGCGGAACCGGACGCCGCTGCCGGTGATGACGCCTGTGGAAGCACTGGGCGTGACGTCCGGCGAGGGAACAGGCGCCGTTCCGGTGACCTTGACGTACGACGCGGACAGGTAGCCGACCTGCTGTCCGATCTGCACTTTATACCAGTTGGACTGCTTTTCCAGTATGACGACGGAAACGTTCTTCTTGATCGACTGATAGACCTTGTAGGACGTGCCGGGGCCGGAACGGAAATTCACCGTGCCGGTGGTCACACCGGTCTGGTAGGTCGTGGCAGTGCTTCCGCTGCCGGTGCCGCTCCCGCCGCCGGTGCCGCTCCCGCTGCCGCCATTGCCGCTCCCGCTGCCGCCGGTGCCGCCGCCCGAGGGAGTGCCCGGCTCCTGCGTGACGCGCACGTAGGTGGCGCTCACATAACCGACCTTGCCGTCGATCGTGGCGAGCCACCAGCCGTCGCTCTTGGCGTGCAGCATAGCGGCCGTGTTCTTGGACAGCTTGGTAATGATGCTGAAATTCGTGCCCGGTCCCGTGCGGAAATTGACGCCCGAGTTGGTCAGGACGCCGCTGCCGTTGGTCGTGCCGGCCGGAGGCTCCGTCGGGATGTTCGGAGTGGGGGTGCCGGATGGATTGTCCGGGTCAGGGGATATGATGCCGATCGTGCCGGCACTGCTTGTGACGGTCACATAATCGCTGCGCATATACCCGATCCTGGAATTTTCGACGATCACTTTATACCAGTTGTTGGCCGTGATGCCGAAGATGCCGAGCGATGTGTTTACGGGGTAGGTCTTCAGCAGCTTCGTGTTGGTGCCGGGACCCTCGCGCAGGTTGACTTCGTCGACGGTCCTGCCGGAAGCGATGACCGATCCGTTCGTACCCGTGCCCGTGCCTGTGCCCGTTCCGGTGCCTGTGCCCGTTCCGGTGCCGCTGCCCGTGCCTGTGCCACTGCCGGTTCCCGTGCCTGTGCCACTGCCGGTTCCCGTGCCCGTGCCGCTGCCGTTGCCGGTACCCGTACCGTTACCCGTGCCCGTGCCGCCGCTGCCCGAAGGCATGCCGGTAACCACCACATACTGCGCGCTCACATAGCCGACATTCTCTCCCTGGCTGACGGCGTACCATGCGCCGCCCTCCACCGAACCGTAGATATTCAGCGGCATGTTGCGCGTGAGGCGCGTGACGACCTGGCAGGACGTATTCGGTTCGGAGCGCAGGTTCAGCGTGTTGGCGTTCACGCTTCCGTAAGCGATGACGTTGCCTGCAGCGCCCGTGCCGTTGCCGTTGCCCGTGCCCGTTCCGGTACCCGTTCCGTTGCCGGTACCCGTTCCGTTGCCCGTGCCGGTGCCGTTGCCAGTACCGCCGTTCGATACCGGCGTGCCGACGGCGACGTAATCCGCGGACACATAGCCAATGGTCTCGCCGTATTTGACGAGATACCAGCCGTTGATGGAGCTGCCGTAAACGATCAGACTCGTATCTTTTTCGAAATAGCCGTTCGTTTTATATTCGGTGCCCGGCCCCTGCCGGAAATTGACCTTTGCCACCGTAGCCGCGTTGTAGGCGGGGTTGGAGGTGGAGAATTGGGTTTGCTGCGGCGGCTGCGCCGTCTGACCGGAGGTGGAACCGGCGTGGGTGTTCACCGGGTCGGCGGGCGCGCTCAGGTTCATCGACGCGAGCTGCGCGCCGGGATAGTAAAACTGAAGGATCTGCTGATAGTTGAAGCCCTCGTTCGCCATCTGCTGCGCGCCGCGCTGGCTCATGCCTACGCCGTGACCGAAGCGCCCGCGGCAGATGTTCCAGCCGTTCATGGCGGTTTCGATCGTGTAATAGATCATGGCTTCCGAACGCGTGGTGACGCCGTTGGACACCAAGTCGCGCATGTCGAAATCGTAGCTGAACGGGACGGTCGTGTATCCGCCGTACATATCCATGAGCGTGACGGTCAGCGAGATGTTGGCGATGTAAGGACTCGTCTGGGTCACGTTGGAAATCCCGTCGATGCTGACCAGCGTGCAGCCGTAGAGATTCTGCGCGGACGTCGCAAGCATGTTGGCGGTTTTCACGCGCAGGTAGTTGGCCAGAGCGCTGCTCATGCCGCCGCTCTCACCCGCCATCGGGAAGAGGATAACGTCGCGCGGACTTTCGGGATTGCGCAGGTCGTAAGGGTCGCTGCCCGCGCGGTACGCGCCGTCCCACAGGTAGCGGTTCGAGCCCGACCATCTGGACGAAGGCAGTATGGTGGTGCCGCCGTTGGAAGCGGCGTAGTAGGCCTGAAGGATATTTCCGTTGTAGTACAGGCCGACGTCATAGGTGGAATCCACGGCAGAATAGACGTTCGTGTAAGAAGAGACGTATCCCTTGTAAACCTGATCGTCCGTGGTGTCTACCACGTCGTATTGGGAATTGGGGGACATCTGCGAGATGGCGTAGCACTTGGCGGCGATCGCCTGCGCTTTCAGAGCTTCCGTGGGGTAGGAAGGACTCATTTCGTAAGGGACCACGCCGTAGAGGTAATGCGCCATGGGCACGGTGTTGATGACCTGAAGGTAACCGCCGCTGACGGAAAACTTAAAGTGCCCCAGATAGTTGCGCTGCGCGCTGCGCGCGTAGATCCGCAGGTAACCGGCGCTGGGCGCGATGCGCTCGCGCATGACGTTGCAGGACGGGCCGCTGAAAATCTCCCCGAGGGAAGAGTGCGTCACGATGATGTCCGATCCGTTGGCCTGCACGGTCAGGGTGCCGCCGGAAAACGCCGTGCCGTTCTCCTGAATGAAATAATTGCCGCTGACGGGGATGCTCAGGCTCGATACGCTACCCACGGAGAGTTTTACACGTACGTTAGAATAATCTGTTGCGGCCTGTGCTGCCTGAACCGACGCGAATGGTGCAAGCGCCACGAGAAACATGAACACCAGCAGCATGGCTATGGTTTTTCGCATAATATTACTCCTTACGTAGAATATTGTAAAAATTGCATTTCTATGCGTAACATTCTATCAAACTTTTTGCCGTTTGTACAAAGAAATCGCTATGTTTATCAATTTATTCATAATTTTGACCTATATTATGGAAGAACGTCCGGTATTTTGAAGAACATTTTTTTCCGGATGTGCTATACTGATAGCAATGAGCAAATCAGCAAAGGAGATTGTTTATACCCTATGACCAAGCCCATTGCATTGTTTACAGGCGGGGGCAGCGCCGGCCATGTGACCCCGAACATCGCGCTTATCAGCCGATTGGAGCGGGAAGGATGGCAGATCCACTACGCAGGCACGGCCGACGGCATAGAGCGCCGGCTGATATCCGGCCTGAATGGGGTTACTTACCATGTCATTTCCTCGGGGAAGCTGCGGCGGTATTTTTCATTGAAGAACTTTTCCGACCCGTTTCGCGTGATGAAAGGCGTGCGCGAAGCGAAGCGGCTGATCAAAGAGATCCGGCCCGACGTGGTCTTCAGCAAGGGCGGCTTCGTGTCCGTGCCCGTCGTCATGGGTGCGAAGAAGCGCGCGCCGGTGATCATCCATGAGAGCGACTATTCGCCGGGACTTGCCAACCGCATCGCCATCCGCTACGCGGATAAGGTGTGCGTCACGTTTGAAGATACGCTGAAAAACGTGTCGTCCAAGGGCGTCTTTACGGGCACGCCCATACGCAGCGTGCTCTATGACGGGGACCGGCAGAGGGGTCTGGACTTTACCGGCCTGACGGGAGAAAAGCCCGTGCTGCTCGTCATGGGCGGGAGCCTCGGCGCGCAGGCGCTCAACGAGGCGCTCAGAGCCGCGCTGCCGAGGCTTCTGAAGACCTTCGACATCATCCACCTCTGCGGGAAGGGGAAAGTGGACGAGAGCGCGGCTGCATCCGGCTATGTGCAGTACGAGTACATCGACAGGGAGATGCCGGACCTTTTTGCGGCGGCGGACATGGTGCTCTCGCGCGCGGGCGCGAACGCCGTATTTGAGTTTCTCGCGCTTCGAAAGCCGGCGGTGCTGGTGCCTCTGCCGATGGAAGCGAGCAGGGGCGATCAGCTGCTGAACGCCCGATATTTTGAGCGCCGCGGTTATGCGTGCATGCTCGAACAGGCGCTCATTACGCCGGACGTGCTCGCAGCTACGGTGGAGGACGTGTACGCCGCGCGCATCTCTTACGTTTCGGCCATGCAGAAGGAACCGCATGCGGACGGTACGGACGCGGTGCTGGCGGTCATTCGGGACGCTGTGAAAAAACATGATTGAACGCTTGAAAGGCGCGATATTCGATCTGGACGGCACGCTTCTCAATTCGATGCATGTCTGGTTCGACATCGGCCCGACGTATTTGATGTCCATCGGGATTGAGCCGGAGCCGGATATCCGCGAACGTTTGCGGACGATGACGCTGGAGGAGGCCGCCGGATTTTTCCGCGTGCATTACGGGCTGAAACAGTCGATGCAGGAGATCGTCGACGAGATCAACCGCCTGATCGAGCACGAGTATTTTGAAAACGTGCAGCTGAAGTCCGGCGCGAAGGAGGCGCTTTCGGACATGCGGAAAAGGGGCGTGAAGATGTGCGTGGCGACCGCCACGGACCGGTATCTGGTGGAGGCAGCGCTAAAACGCCTCAAGATCGCGCCGTATTTTCAGCGGATATTCACCTGCAGCGAGATCGGCAGGGGGAAAACCCATCCCGACATCTTCTTTCGCGCGCAGGCGGAGCTCGGAACGGAGAGAGCGGAAACATGGGTGTTTGAGGACTCGCTGTACGCGGTGCGCACGGCGAAAAACGCCGGCTTTTATGTCGCCGGCGTATACGATCCCTATGTCGAAGTGCGTGAAGAGGATATCAAAGGACTGTGCGACGCATACCTGCACTCATGGGAGGAATGGCCGGTCTGACGGAGCGTGAATTTACTTTTTAAGAAGGCTGCACGAGCAGCTTTCTTTTTTGTACGCTCGCCCGAATGTCGACGGGGCAGTCCTCGCGCGCGACGTCCACTTTGAGCCCGAGGCGGGCGGGAATGGCGGATGTGACTGCGTCCATGTCAAAATCGCCTTCCACGGACAGGTGCAGGCGGTCGCCGCTGAGCGCGGCGCGGTAGTCGATCACGCCCGCGCATTGGAAGAGCCATTCGTCCAGCGCGTGGATGGACAGCGTGCTGCCGTTTTGCAGCGTCACATCGGAACGGATGCGCCCTTTCACCTGCCCCAGGCGCCTGAGCGTGCCGCCGCAGGCGCAGGGCGCGGCGATCATGCGGCTGATGTCGCCCGTGCGGTAGCGAAAGAGCGGCATCGCGCGGCCGGTGAAAGTCGTCACCACGATCTCGCCCCACTCTCCGTCCGGAACGGGCCGGAGCGTTTTCGGGTCGATGATCTCTATATAGATGTCCGAATCGCGCAGATGATGCCCTTCGCAGGCCATGCACTGCACGCCGCCCGAATAACAGGTTTCCGTCATCCCGTAATGCGTCAGCGCCGCGCAGTGCCACAGCTCCCGGACGGCTTTGACGACGCTCTGCGGCACGTAATCCGCGACCATGAGCACGCTGGAAGGCCGAAGAGAAGGCTCGGTACGGGCGAGGCGGATCATCGTCGCCGCCAGTCCCACCAGACAGTCGGCCTGTGCGGCGGCCGCGATGGCTGTTTGGATATTGTCCGGCACGCCGACGACGAGCGTCTCCACGCCGATGCGCGCGAGGCTTTTTTTCAGCAGGTCCGCCACGGTGTACGGCGTGGGCCCCGGCAGGAACACGGCTACGCGCTGACCGGCGTGCACCATGGTGGACATGCCGTCGGCAAAGAAGGAAACAGTGGCCTCAAAGTCCTCTTCGGCAAAGTACAGCCTTTTCGGCGCCGCCTGCGTGCCGGAGGAAAAGAGCGACACGATCCGCGCGATGTTAGACTGCGGGGTGCAGACGAAGCGCGCCGCGTTCTCGATCAGTTCTGCCGATTCGGTGAAGGGGATGCGCACAAGGTCTTCCGGCGTGCGCACGCGAAGCCCTTCGAGGCGCCGCGCGTAAAACGCGCTGTTCGTGCGCGCGTAATCGAGCGCGCGGTCGATTTGTTCCATCTGCCATGCGCGGAGCGTATCCGGCGTTAAAGCGCCGTTCAGTCCCGTGCGTTTTGCGGTGTATCCGATAATGGGTGAGAGCATGGAGTTTCCTTTCTCGCTGTGATGATCGCGTATCCGCATCTGATCGCGCGAAGCTCCGCTCTGTCGGCGCCGAGATCGCAGAGCGGCACGCCGTCAAAGAGCATTTGCGCGAAGAGATTGTTAAGTTTTTGTGTATGATCTTCCCAGACCTCGATTGTAAAGCCGGATGTGGTAAAATAAGAAAGCAGGGTTTCCTTTTGGTCTACGCGGCCGAGTATGCCGTTCAGGCGTGCGGCTTTGCCGCGCGCGTACAGATCGGTCAGCACGAGCGCGCCGCCGGGGACCAGCACGCGCGCGCATTCGCGCGCGACCTG
>JAEEGL015543079.1_pt1 | contig 19245 bp, 17 predicted proteins | sample 9134231 | NCBI WGS metagenome assembly JAEEGL01 (sample SAMN16246548, study PRJNA631951) | gut metagenome | biome: gut microbiome; feature: rumen; material: fiber-attached | host: Bos | place: Iran: Karaj | collected 2018-10 | reverse complement strand
CTTTCCATCCAATCAAAGAATTATCCGTTCCACGATAAGCCACGTAAATAGTTCCATCCGGAAGCTCACAAGTCATTACGGAAAACTGAACCTGATCCTCGTTGGATATTTCATTTACATATCCATAAAGCTTTAGTCCTTCAAATCTTTTAGACTCCACAAGACGGTGCATAATAAAAGGAGCCACCTTTACCGTAGAAACCTGACTTATGATTTCTTCTTCTGTATGACATGCAAAGAATCGATCATGTGCCTCTTTTATGGAAATCTTATGCTCAAAATCCCCGGGAACGATATCTCCAAAATCTGTATACACAAGCTCGGACAAAATCAAATTATCCACTTCATTAAAAGGATCTACATCAAATGTAATATCTCCCCTCCAATCTAAATATTCCTCAATATTTCCCATAATATAACCTCCTATGAAAAAAGGGAGTGAAGATCACTCCCTAAAACCTACATTGCATCTTCGTCTTCGAAAATGGAATCATCATTTTCTTTATTTTTGCGTTTTGATTTCAAAGAAAGAATCTTATCCTTTAAAGACATGGTGTCAATCTCAGGTTCATCTTCTTCGATGCCTTCGTCCTCAAACAAATCATCCTCTTTCTTTTCCTCAAAAGACGTTTCTTTTACAACAGGTTCATCAAAATAATCATCTAAATCTGAAGATTTACTACTTTTGGAACCTACGAAATCTGTAAAATCATCTTCCAAGTCACGAAGCTTTTCTTTTTTCACAACCTGTTCGTACTTTCTCACGCGAAGGGCAACCACAAATAAAGAAATCAAACCAATCACACCGGATACAAACAAGGAAACATAAAGCACAAAGCTTCCATCGGTAAACCAGCCACCGGCATCCATTAAAATACAAATCGCCAACGTTACTTCACAAGCGGATAACACAAGCATAACGGGCCATGTTTTAGAACGAAGGGCAATCAAATCCACAAAGTATTGAACCAAAGTGATTCCTTCGGCTAACACCAAAGCCCCTAAAAGCAAATAAATCGCCTTTGTAAAACTAGGTTCTTTTACGATAGATAAGACACCTAGAATCAAAAGTAAAATACCTGCGGAAAAATCATAGTTTGCAACGTTTCGATACTCTTCTTTCAAAAAATATCTACAAACTTCCCAAGCACCGCCTACAAGGAAAAACCCACTGATGACATAGGTAAAATTCCGCATCTCCATATCGGGATACAAATACATCACAACCCCAATCACCAAAAATAAAACGGATAGCATTACTACTGCCATCATGCCGGTAAAGTTTGAGTTTAATTTCGCAGTCTTGCTCTCATTTTTTTTCATACGCTTCTCCTTTAGTTCATAAAAAATAGAATCACAATCAAATTTGTGCATCCATGTCCCAAAATAGGAACGAAAATATTTTTTGTTTTAAGGTAGGAAAATCCCAAAATCAAACCTACTACAAATGCATATAAAAATTGTATCACGTTAAAGTGCATAATGCCAAATAAAACCGAAGAAATCACAATTGAAATCCAAGGTTTGCAAAATCCACTTAGCCTTGTGCAAATGATTCCTCGATACAACAGTTCTTCCAATACGGGAATCACTATGGCATTGGAAAGAATCCGAACAAAAAGCTCTCCATCCGATAAGGTATTATTTGCATTTTCAAATCCTTTGGAAATCTCCTGTAAAGGAAGATGGGACACAGCCACATTTAAAGAAATGCCAACAATTGCAATTAGTATTCCAAATCCCAAATCCCGAATCAGGGTCTTTTTTGTAAGTAGATCATCCCCCGACTTTGGAACTTTTTTGTATTCCAAATAAATAAAAGGCAGTGTAAAAAAAGCCGCTAACAAAAGGCAAAACAACTTTCCAAATTTCTCTTGAAAAAGCATCAAAAACAAAAGATTGGAAAATGTATATACTATGTAATACAAAACCAAAGGATATAGAAGTTGTAATAATTCTTTAGCTTTGAAGTCCTTCAATGTAGTCATATACCTCCATCGGGGATGATACCAACTTCACCATTCCCACTTCTTTCATTTCATCTACGGAACCAAATCCGTAATCCACAGCCAAAAAATCCACGTCGAATTCTTTTGCGCCCATTGCATCATACTTGGTATCTCCTACCAATATGACCTCTTCTTTTTTTGCCTCTTTGTGACGAGCAAAAAACATTTCCAAAACATCTTCTTTTGTCTCAATTTGTTCCTGGGGAATTGCCCCGCAAACATCGTCAAAATACTGAAGCCACTGAAACTTTTTTAAGATTTTTTCACAGGCTATCATTGGTTTAGAGGAACAAACGGAAATAAAATATCCATTTTCGTGGAGACGTCGTAAACACTCTTCCATTCCCTTAAAGGGGATAATATTGTACATTTCCCCGGAAGTATACTGCTTTCTGTAAACCTTAATCGCCTCAGGTACAGTTTCCTTTGGTATTTTAAATAAATGTTCAAAGGTCCAGGAAAGAGGCGGTCCAATGCAAAGATGCAAATCCTTCAAGGAAAACTCTGTGATATGGTAATAATCAATCACATCTTCCATACAATTTAAAATCCCCGGAGACGTATCAAACAAGGTTCCGTCAAAGTCAAAAAGAATGTACTTTTTCATCGTTTCACACCTTTTGTATCTCGATTTCCAATATGAAGATTCTTTAAGACAACTTTTTTGCCTTTCACCTCAGCAAACTTATCTTCACCGGAATGTAAAAGATAAATGGCAACCATCTCATCTTTTTTATCCAATTTCATACCGCGAACACCTACTGCAGGCTTTTTCTTTTCCGGTATGGACTCTGCTTCAATACGTAAGAAATAATTGTTTTTCGTCTGCATTACCAAAGTATCTTCCGGTTCTACCAAACCAACACAAAGTACTTTGTCATCATCTGCAAGCTTTGTAGCCTGAGATTGACGTCTGGTTACATCAAACTCTTCACCGGCAACCAACTTAATCATTCCTGATTTGGTACCAAATACCAGTTTTTTGCCCAAAAGATTGGGCATTGCATCCATAAATAAAATATGATCCTGGGATGCATCAAACTTGGAAACATTATCTACAGGAAGACCTTTGTCTCTGAACTTTCCAAACGGCAAGTCCAAAACCTTGATCATAAACTGCTGACCATTTTCCGTAAAAGCAAAGATCTTATCCACGTTTTTACAAAAGATAATCTTTTTACATTCCGCTTCTGCAGCTTCTTTGTTTCTTTCATAGGTGGGCATATCTACAACTCTTGCGTAAGCAAAACGATCCACCAAGACAGCCACATCGATTTCCTCAATGGGCTTTTCTTCCACTACAGCTTCTGCAACATTATCAATTACCGTCTTACGTTCAACACTATAAGATTTCTTTAAGTTTTTAAGGTCTTTAATAATTACCTTCGCCATTACCGATTTCTTTTCCAAAATTTCGGTGTAATCGGAAATCTTTTGCATGGTCTCTTCGTACTGTTTACGAAGGGCTTCAATTTCAAGACCAATCAAACGATACAAACGCATTTCTAAAATCGCCTTAGCCTGACGCTCGGTAAAGCGGAGCATAGCCGCATCCTTTTTGGATTGCTCAGACTTAAATTTGATATGTTCGGTATTTCCGTTAATCAAACAGTCTCTGGCATCGGCAATGGATTTGGAACCTCGTAAGATTTCAATAATCAAATCAATAACATCACAAGCTTTGATCAAACCTTCCTGAACTTCCTTTTTCTCCCGTTCTTTTGCCAAAAGTGTAGTATATTTACGGGTGGCAAGCTCGTACTGGAAGTTTACGTGATGACGGATAATGGGAACCAATCCCAAAGTTTCAGGCTTTCCGTCACAAACCGCAAGCATATTTACGCCAAAGGTATCTTCCAAGCGGGTCTTTTTGTACAAAAGATTTAAGAAATAATCTACATCCGCACCTTTTTTCAGTTCAATAACAATACGGATTCCTTCCTTGGAAGACTGGTTAGAAATATCTACAATATCTGTTGTCAGTTTATTTTCAGAAAGGGCAAATACATCATTTAAGAATTTTCCAATATTTGCACCAATCATGGTATAGGGGATTTCCGTAACTACAACAGCTACTCTTCCACCCTTTAGTTTTTCAATTTCTACTTTTCCGCGGAGTTTCAGCTTTCCGCTTCCTGTAGCATAGATTGCATGAAGGTCGTCTTTGTTTGTAACGATTCCTCCGGTAGGGAAATCCGGTCCGGGAATGTATTCCATCATTTGCTGGGTATTGATATCCGGATTTTTCATATAAGCAATAACGCCGTCAATTACCTCTCCCAAGTTGTGGGTAGGAATAGAGGTAGCCATACCAACGGCAATACCTTCCGCACCGTTAATCAAAATATTGGGAACACGAACAGGAAGAACCATAGGTTCCTTTTCTGTCTCGTCAAAGTTTGGCATAAAGTCCACAACATTTTTATCTAAATCCGCAAGATATGCTTCTTCCGTAATCTTTTGCAAACGGGCTTCGGTGTAACGCATTGCAGCGGCTCCATCACCTTCAATAGAACCAAAGTTTCCGTGTCCGTCTACCAAAGGCATTTCCTTTTTGAAATCCTGGCTCATTACCACCAAAGATTCATAAATGGAAGAATCACCGTGGGGATGGTATTTACCCATGGTATCACCAACGATACGGGCAGATTTACGGAAAGGTCCGTCTGACTTTACTCCTAATTCATGCATGTCGTAAAGCACACGTCTTTGTACCGGTTTCAAACCGTCTCGAACATCAGGAAGTGCACGGGACACAATAACACTCATGGCATAGTCGATATAGGACTTCTGCATTACTTCAGAGTATTCCATCTGTATAATTTGTTCTTTTGCTTCCGCCATTTTCTATCTCTCCTAAAATCAAATATCTAATTCCGCATCGCGGGCATTTTTGTAAATAAAAGCTTTTCTGGGAGGAACGTCATTTCCCATAAGCATTTCCGTAACGTCGCTGGCCATACGACCGTCTTCGATTTCTACACGTTTTAAAATACGACGCTTGGGATCCAATGTGGTTTCCCAAAGCTGTTCCGCATCCATTTCACCCAAACCTTTGTATCGCTGTAAGGTAAAGGGGCCGTCATGGGTTTTACGGTATTTTTCCAAAGCTTCGTCATCGTAAAGATACTCTTCTTCGCCTTTTTTCGGCATCGCTTTGTATAAAGGAGGCATAGCAATATACACATGTCCTTCATAAATAAGCTCCGGCATAAAACGATAGAACAAGGTCAAAAGCAACGTAGAGATATGGGCACCATCCACGTCGGCATCGGCCATAATAATGATCTTATCGTAACGAAGTTTGGAAATATCAAAGTCATTTCCATATCCTTCAGAAAATCCACATCCAAAGGCATTGATCATGGTTTTGATTTCAGCATTGGCTAAAACCTTATCAATGGATGCTTTTTCTACGTTTAGAATCTTTCCTCGAATTGGAAGAATTGCTTGATACATACGATTTCTCGCTGTCTTTGCGCTGCCACCGGCAGAATCTCCCTCCACGATGAAGATTTCACATTTTTTCGCATCTCTGCTTTCACAGTTAGCCAATTTACCGTTGGTATCAAACGAATACTTTTGCTTTTGCAATAAATTGGTTTTGGTTTTTTCTTCTGTCTTTCGAATCTTAGCAGCACGTTCTGCGCAAGAAATTACCTTCTTTAACACTTCTACATTTCTATCGAAATACAGCTGAATCTTGTCACCTGTAATCTTTGCAGTGGCCTTTGCTGCATCCTGATTGTCCAACTTGGTCTTGGTCTGACCTTCAAATCGAGGATCCGGATGTTTTACAGAAATAATGGCTGTCATACCGTTTCGTACATCGGTTCCCGTAAAGTTTGCATCCTTTTCCTTTAAGATGCACAATTCTCTGGCATATGAATTGATTACCGTTGTAAACTGAGTCTTAAATCCGGTGATATGAGAACCACCTTCGGAGTTATAAATATTGTTACAGAATCCCAAAATATCTTCGTGGAATTCATTACAAAACTGAAATGCCACTTCTACCTGGATACCATCTGATTCACCGGAAAAGGAAACAACATCGTGAAGTACTTCTTTATTCTTGTTGATACCTTTAACAAAACCAACGATACCTTCCGGCTCATGATAAACGATTTCCTCCGGTTCCTCTCCTCTTAAATCTCTGAAAACAATAGTAATTCCAGGATTTAAATAAGCAGTCTCATGCATTCTGGACTGAATCTCATCTGCTTTAAACTTGGTCTTTTCAAAAATGGTAGGGTCCGGTAAAAAATTGATCTTAGTACCGGTCTTTTTGGTTTTTCCAATTTTAGGAAGAAGTCCCTTTTCCAATTTCACTACAGGGCGTCCCTGCTCATAACGGTCATGGTGAATATAACCGTCTTTAGAAATTTCTACGTCAAAGTAGGTAGATAAAGCGTTTACCGCTGAAGAACCTACACCGTGCAAACCACCGGAGGTTTTGTATGCGCCATCCCCAAACTTTCCACCGGCATGTAAGGTAGAAAATACAATACGGGCAGCTGCAACACCTTTGGCATGCATATCTACAGGAACTCCTCGACCGTTATCTTCTACGGTACAGCTTCCATCCTTTTCTAAAGTTACATAAACTGTATCGCAATAGCCGGCCAAATGTTCATCTACCGAGTTATCTACAATTTCATATATACAGTGGTTCAAACCCTTTCGGGACGTACTTCCGATATACATACCGGGTCGTTTTCGAACCGCTTCTAATCCTTCCAATACGGATATTTGTTCCGCACCGTAATTATCTTTCTTTGCCATAAATCTCCCTCGAAATTCATTGATATTCTTGAGGCTTGAAAACCTCATACAAAAGGCAGAATTGTGTTCTACTATATCTGCCCACACAGAACGGATTTTACCACAATTTATTGTGCTTTACAATATAATATCAAAAATCATCGAACATAGTTTCGAAATTATTACCAAACAAAAAAAAACCTGTACAGCCAAAGCCATACAGGTTTTCAAATCAAGTTTAAAATTCGAGTCTAGTATTGTTTGTAGGTAAATCTTAGTATGCAACGCCCTGAGCGATCATTGCATCAGCAACCTTTTCAAATCCGGCGATATTTGCACCAGCAACAAGGTTTCCTTCGCAACCATACTTCTTAGCAGCATCATCACAAGCATGGAAGATATTTACCATAATATCATGAAGCTTTCCATCTACTTCTTCAAATGTCCAGTGAAGTCTTTCAGAGTTCTGGCTCATTTCAAGTGCTGAAGTAGCTACACCACCGGCATTGGAAGCCTTAGCAGGTGCGAACAAGATTCCGTTAGACTGGAATAAAGCAACTGCTTCAGGAGTAGAAGGCATGTTTGCACCTTCTGCTACAGCAATAACACCGTTTTCGATTAATGCCTTAGCTCCGTTTTCATCAAGCTCGTTCTGAGTAGCACAAGGAAGTGCAATATCACACTTGATGGTCCAGATGCCACGGCATCCTTCTGTATATGTAGAACCAGGTACACGATCAACATATTCTTTGATACGTCCACGTTCTACTTCCTTAATCTGCTTTACAACGTCAAGATTTACACCGTTAGGATCATAGATATATCCGTTGGAATCAGATAATGCTACAACCTTTCCGCCAAGCTGAGTAGCTTTCTGTGTAGCGTAAATAGCTACGTTACCAGAACCGGAAACAACAACTGTCTTTCCTTTGAAGCTGTCGTTCTTCATGCAGTTCAACATTTCTTCTGTATAGTAGCAAAGACCATATCCGGTAGCTTCAGTACGAGCTAAAGAACCACCATAGGTAAGTCCCTTACCGGTAAGAACTCCGGTAAATTCATTACGAAGTCTCTTGTACTGTCCGTACAAATAACCGATTTCACGACCACCAACACCGATATCACCGGCAGGAACGTCTGTATCAGCTCCGATGTGCTTTGCAAGTTCTGTCATAAAGCTCTGGCAGAAACGCATGATTTCTCTATCTGATTTACCCTTAGGATCGAAATCAGAACCACCTTTACCACCACCGATAGGAAGTCCGGTTAAAGAGTTCTTGAAAATCTGTTCAAATCCCAAGAATTTAATAACAGATAAGTTTACTGACGGATGAAGACGAAGTCCTCCCTTGTAAGGTCCGATTGCTGAGTTGAACTGTACTCTGTATCCACGGTTAACCTGAACTTTTCCGTTGTCGTCAACCCATGAAACTCTAAACATAATAATACGTTCAGGTTCAACGATACGTTCAATTACGCCTTCCTCTTCTAACTTCGGATTCTGAGCAACTACAGGCTCTAATGATTCCAAAACTTCGTAAGCAGCCTGTAAAAATTCCTTCTGCTCACCGTTTCTTTCAACGAGTCCGTCATACACTCTCTGTAAATAACTACTTTTGAATGCCATTTTGAAATAATCTCCTTCCCAAAATTTTGTTGTATCTTTTTTCCTTAGGTTCTCACCACGAATGATTATACATATAACCAAAGGGCATTTCAACCCTTATATGAATAAATCTTCAAATTAAATTGCAATTTCTTCACTTTAAATGAATTTAATTCTATATTTTTCACTAAAAATGAAATTTACATTTTCAAAAATTTCATTTTCATATGAATAATTATGAATTATGGACAAAAAAAGAAATCTCCTCCATTTCTGAAGAAGATTTCTTAGTATTACATATTATTTTTCGATTACAGAAATCACCTTTTTCGGACATTTCTGTGCGCAAATGGTACATCCCACACATTTTTCCTGATCAATGTAGGCAATGTTGTTTTCTACATGAATGGCATCCTTTGGACAGTTCTTCTCGCAGATACCGCAGCCAATACATCCGGCTGCACACACATCCATAACTGCCTTTCCTTTTTCCTGAGACTTGCAGGCAACTGCAACGGTCTTACGAACAGGATAAGGAACCAATTCAATCATATTCTTCGGGCAAGCTTCTACACACTTACCACAGGCCTTACATGCCTCTTTGTCTACCTTTGCGATTCCGTCAACGATATGGATGGCATCGAAAGGACAAGCCTTTACACAATCACCAAATCCCATACAACCATAGGAACAAGCTTTAGGACCGCCACCGGGAACAAACGCCATAGCGGAACAACTGGTAATACCAGTGTATTCATAATTGTCCTTTGCCTTTTCGCAGGTTCCCGAACATTTTACAAAAGCCATCATCTTGGTTCCTGCTTCTGCAGAAACGCCCATGATTTCACCAACTTTTGCAGCTACGGGATCTCCACCAACGGGACACTGATTTACAGGTGCTTCTCCCTTTACAATGGCAGCTGCCAAACCGGAACATCCGGCATATCCACATCCACCACAGTTATTACCGGGAAGCACATCCAAAATAGCCGTTTCTCTCTCGTCCACTTCTACCTTGAATTTTTCAGAGGAAACGCAGAGGAAAAATCCAATTAAGCAACCGGTGGCACCAACGATCACCGTTGCCAATATAACTCCAGTTATACTCATATTCTTTGCTCCTCCCTTAAATCACACCGGAAAATCCAAAGAATGCCATAGCCATAAGTCCGGCTGTTACCAAAACAATGGCAGATCCTTTAAACGGTCCGGGAATGTCATTATACTCAATTTTTTCACGGATACCTGCCATAATTACAATAGCAATGGTAAATCCGACAGCAGTTGCAAAACCGTTCACTACTGACTGTAATACATTGTATCCGTCAGAAACGTTGTTTAAGGCAACACCAAGTACCGCACAGTTGGTAGTAATCAAAGGTAAAAATACACCCAATGATTTATACAAAGACGGTACGTTTTTACGAAGGAACATTTCCACGAACTGAACCAATGCTGCAATTACCAAAATAAATACAATGGTCTGCAAATAATCCAATCCGGTAGGTCCTAAAATAAACTTGTAAATGATGCTTGTTACAAAACTTGCAATTGTAATAACAAAGATTACCGCACCACCCATTCCTGCAGCGGTTTCTGTTTTCTTAGAAACACCAAGGAAGGGGCAAAGTCCCAAGAACTGGCTGAGTACAACGTTATTTACAATTGAAGATGAAATCAAAATAATCAATAATGTTTTCATTTGTACTCCTCCTATTCTTCTTTCTTGTTGTCATCTGCAGTCTTTGCTTCTTCTGTAGCAATCACAGGTGATTTTCCGGTACAGCTACTAGCAAAGCTACATCCGGTACAACCTTCACCGAGGCAACCTTGAGGAGCAGGCAAAGGCTTTCCTTTTAATTCTGCGTTCTTACGAACAACATTCATTACAGCAACCAAAAGAGACAATACAAAGAATGCTCCAGGTGCAAGAATAAAGATGGAAATCGGAGTATATCCTGCTTTTCCTGCAGCAGAATCAGCCAAAGGCAAAATCTGTTTGCCAAATGCCTGTCCAGCACCTAAGATTTCACGCACCAAACCAATAATGGTTAAGCTCATGGTAAATCCAAGACCCATACCAATACCATCAAACAAGGAAGGAATAGGAGGATTCTTAGAAGCATAGCTTTCTGCACGTCCTAAAATAATACAGTTAACAACAATCAAAGGAATATAAATTCCTAAAGAAGCATACAAAGAAGGTACAAATCCCTGAACCAAGAACTGAACGATGGTAACGAAGGAAGCTACCACTACAATAAATGCAGGCATACGAACACGGTCAGGAATGATATTTCTAAGCGCTGAAATAATCAAATTTGACAATGCCAAAACAACGGTAGAGGACAATCCCATACCCAAACCGTTTACCGCTGATGTGGTAACCGCTAATGTGGGACACATACCAAGCATCAGTACAAATGTAGGATTTTCTTTAATAATACCGTTATATAAACGTTCTGTTATTTTATTCATTTGAAGCACCTCCTACCAAAGACTGATAATATGCAATTCCAGCATCAATACCATAGGTCATAGCCTTTGAAGTAATGGTTGCACCGGAAATCGCCTGAATTTCTGAATCAGATGCAGGAGAAGTTTTGGTAACTTCAAAAATTCCCAACGCTTTGTTTACAAACTGAGAAGAAAATCCTTCTTCTTTTGCTTTCATACCAAGACCGGCTGTCTCGGAAATATCTGTAATGGAATAACCGTTTAATACACCTTCGTTGGTAATACCAATAGAGAAGGTAATATCTCCGCCGTATCCGGCATGGGAAACAACGGTAATTACATAACCTAAAACATTACCGTCTTTATCATTGGCTGTTAAGCAAGCCAAGATATCATCATCTGCATATCCCTGTTCATGAACATAAGAAGATGCAGATTCTGAATCAAATCCTTCTACCGGCGCAAAAGAATCTGCTGTGGAAAATACGGTCTCATATGCAGCCTGAGTAGCTGCTTCCTGAGCCTTGGCAATGGGATCTTTTGTAATCTCATATACGATTCCAAGCAAAATACCTGCAACCAATGTGATAACTGCAAGGATTAGAGCGTCTTTAACTAAAGATTTATTCATTACTTCTCTCCTCCTTTTGTTTCTCTTACAATACCAAATGCTCTGGGAATTGTAATTTTTTCAATCAAAGGTACCAAAAGATTTGAGAAAATAATTGCATAGGAAACACCTTCTGCAGAAGCTCCGAAGTAACGGAAGATTCCGGTTAAAAGTCCTAGGCAAATACCAAACAAAATCTTTCCCATAGGTGTAATGGGTGAAGTAACGTAATCTGTTGCCATAAAGAAAGCACCAAGGATTAAACCACCACCGCAAAGCTCAGCAATTAAGAAGTTCATATCCAAGCCATGTCTACCAAATAACAAGGTAAACACTGCAAAGGTTAAAATGTAAGAACCGGGGATACGAAGATCAATTACTCCCATTAACAAAAGGAATACAGCTCCGATTAACAATGCAATTACAGAGGTTTCACCAATGGTTCCGGGAATGTTACCAATGAGCATACGCATGGTATCAACAGAACCGCCAGCCTTTAAGGTAGCCAAAGGTGTTGCTCCTGAGAAGGTATCTGCAAATCCTTTGTAATCACTGAAATCAGTCATTGCTCCTGTAAAGGAAAGAACCAAGAAAACACGTCCTCCCAAAGCAGGATTCATGAAGTTTTGTCCTAAGCCACCAAAGAGGCATTTTACAACCACTATGGCAAATACGCTGCCTAAAACAGCCATCCACCAAGGCAATGAGCTGGGAAGGTTTAATGCCAAAAGCAAACCGGTAACCACAGCGGACAAATCACCGATGGTAGATTTTTTGTTTACCACTCTGTCAAATACATATTCGGAGGCAACGCAGGATAAAACGCTGACCAAAACCAAAATCAAAGCTTTGTAGCCAAAATTATAAATACCGAAAAAAGTAGCCGGTAAAAGTGAAATGACTACGTAAAGCATAATACGTTGGGTATCATCTTTCGCACGAACATGAGGCGAAGATGTTACATTTAATAAATTACTCATCTAATCCACCTCTTTCTACTTTTTTCTCTTATCTGCTAAAATTTGTTTTTTCATAGTTTTAATAGACTGAGCCAAATGGCGACGGGCAGGACAACCGAAACTACAGCTTCCGCATTCTACACATTCTAATCCGTACCATTTTTCAAAGTCACCCTTCAATCCTCTTTCAGCAAAGTCTGCTAATTTGGAAGGAACCAATTGTTCCGGACAAGCTTCTACACAGCGGCCGCAGTTAATGCAAGCTGTCGTCTCATACTTAGAAGCTTCGTCTTCTGTCAAACACAAAAGCGCTGAAGTTGTCTTTGTTGTAGGAATATTTGTATCAAATAACGCAAATCCCATCATAGGACCACCGGATATTAATTTCTTGGCAGGATGTGACAAACCGCCGGCAGCTTCTAACAACTCACTGTAATTGGTACCAATACAAATAGAAAAGTTTCTGGGATCACTGACTGCATCACCGGTTACTGTAAAAGTACGGTTCATCAGAGGTCTACCAAAACGTACACCGTTGTAAATTGCAACAAGTGTTTCTACATTATCTACAATACATCCAGCATCTGCAGGAAGCATCTTTGCATTAATATCACGACCGGTAACAGCGTGGATCAACTGACGTTCACCGCCCTGGGGATATTTGGTCATAAGAGGCTGAACAGACATACGTGACTCATTTTTCGTAAGTTCTGTTAAACGATCGATACAATCCTGTTTATTGTCCTCGATACCAAACACACCCTTTGCCGAAGGGAACAACTGTAATACAATGCGCATACCTTCAACGAGTTTTTCCGGCTCTTCTACCATTCTTCTGTAATCAGAGGTAAGATAAGGCTCACACTCTGCACAGTTGGCAATAATGTATTCAATTTTCTCCGGTTCCTTTGGAGAAAGCTTTACGTGGGTAGGGAAACCAGCTCCTCCCATACCTACAACACCGGCTTCTTTGATCAAATTAATAATTTCTTCATTTGACAAAGCAGAAATGTCCTCGTGTTCTGTGAATCCGGTTTCCATCATATTGCCATCACTTTCAATGACAATGGATGTCACCATATCACCTACTGCAACACGTCTGGGTTCGATTGCTTTTACAGTACCGGAAACAGATGAAAAAATAGGCGAAGATACAAATCCTCCGGCCTCTGCTATCTTTTGTCCGCGAAGTACTGCATCACCAACTTCCACGATGGGTGTTGCAGGCGCGCCGATGTGCTGCGACAAAGGAAATACTAACTCTCCCTGAGGCAACAGTTCTTTCACCGGCTTAGACTTTGACAGTTCTTTTCCATCATAAGGATGGACACCGCCTTTAAACGTCCTAAGGCCCATAAACTAATACTCCTCACTTTCTTCCCCAATGGGGTTAATTCATACAATTTTAACAAAGAATACCACAAAATCGTGGCATCACCTATTAAATTATAACACTTCTTCTCATTTTCAAAGCATGAAATTCAAGTGAAATTGTATAAATTTACAAACTATTCCGACAATATGTTAGGTATATCTAACACATTATTTACTGAGAAGCAAAAGACGGTTATAATGGGATTATGTTAGTTAAAGATTATAGTTTTAAATTATCCGACTTTCACATCCATCATTTGGATGCACTTCTTCCTGAAGATGCACTTTTAATGGATATAGAAACTACCGGATTTCAAGCAGCGTATCAAAATATATATTTAATCGGATTGGGCTTTCGAAAAGGAGAAACCATCACCCTTCGCCTTCTATACGCTCCTACTTTAGAGGCGGAAGAAAGCATACTAAAAGAATACCAATCCACGTTAAAAGAATTTCAACGGCTCATTACCTTTAATGGTGATATGTTTGACCTTCCGTTTATTGAGAAAAGGTGTCAAAAATACAAAATTGAGTCTATCCAGAATACCTTAGTCTCCACCGATTTATTTAAAATCGCAAAAAAATATAAAAAATACTTAAATCTGGAACACTATAAGCAAAAGGATTTGGAACATTATTTTGGCTTGTTTCGAGAAGACAAATTCAACGGCGGACAGTTAATTGATATATACAAAAAGCAGGCCATAGAGCCAAATGACTCTGAAACCGAATTATTATTTCTTCATAATATGGAAGACGTAAAAGGCATGGTTACCCTCCTTCAACTTTTGGATTTTTCTCTCTTAAAAAACAACGAATACAAGGTAAAAACTCAGTTCTTTGACGGAGAAGAAATCTATTTTGAATTGGAAGCTTCTTCCTACAGCAATTTGAATATAAAATACATCGGTTCCTTCTATTATCTTCAATGGAAAGGAAATACCTTAAGCGGAAACCTACGCCCATATATGGGGAAGTTAAAATATTTTTATAAAGACTACAAAAACTACGTCTATATTCCTGACGAAGATTTGCTCCTCCCCAAAGCTCTTGCTTCCACCATTGAGAAATCCAGGATTCAAAAAGCCACAAAGGAACAATGCTTTGTAGAAAAGGATTCCGTATTTTTAATTGACCATGCAAACTTCAGCGAACAACACTTTAAAGAGGATTTCAAAGCAAAAGAAACCTATATGGAGATTCATCCCAATGAATTAAAAGAACGGTTCCTTACAGAATACATCACATCTTTATTATAAAATCCATCAAAAAAGCGAGATACCTAAGTATCTCGCTTTTATATTTACTATTTTGAATCTTTCTGATAGAAGAAAGAACTTCTTCTCTTGTAACCAAGATTCTTGTAATCCATAATCTGTTCTGTACTTCCAATGAACAAAATACCGTCATCTACTAAAGAATCAGCGAATTTCTGATATACATCATGCTTTGCTTCTTCTGTAAAGTAGATTAAAACATTTCGGCAAACAATCATATGGCAACCATCTAAATATTTGTCTCTCAACAAATTATGTTCTTTAAAGGTAACCTGGCGCTTAATCTCATCAGAAATCTGATAAGACTGGCCGATCTTTGTGAAATATTTCTTTTTGTATTCGTCAGGCACACCTTCAATACTCTTTTCAGAATAAAGTCCGGTCTTCGCCTGAGCGATTACCTGTTTATCCAAATCCGTTGCATTGATATGAATGTTTTTGATATCAATGTATTTGGACAATGCCATAACCAAAGAATAAGGTTCATCGCCGGTAGAACATGCGGCACTCCAGATTTTAAGATTCTTTCCATACTTGGAAATCAATTCCGGAATGTAATCCTTTAACAGTAATTCCCACTGTTCAGGATTTCGATAAAACTCAGAAACGTTAATGGTCAAAAAGTTGATGAATTCATCAAACGCTTCTTTGTTGGTTTTCAAAAGCTTAATGTATTCGTCATAACTCTTACATTCACGCTTTGTAACCAAAGAATCGATACGACGACGCATCTGCTTTTCTTTGTAAGCATTTAAATCAATTTTTGTTAGTGCAAGTACATCACTTTTTAATTTTTCGTAATTATCCATATCGGATTCCCCCAAACCCTTTTTACTCTTCTGTCGCTTCAGCTACTGCTTCAATATCAACATCAGCAACGTCTTCATCAGCTGCTTCTTCAGGAGCGATTAAAGCCTTAACAGAAAGAGAAATCTTGTGTTCTTCTTCACGGAATTCTACGATCTTAGCTTCAACTTCCTGGCCAACCTTTAATACGTCAGAAGGCTTTTCAACATGTTCCTTAGCAATCTGAGAAACATGAAGTAATGCATCAACTCCAGGTGCTAATTCAACGAATGCACCGAAATCTGTCATACGAGCAACCTTACCGGTAACTACATTACCAACTGCAAATCTTTCAGCAGCACCATTCCAAGGATTTTCTTCAGGGAATTTCTTAGATAATGCAATCTTACCGTTTTCGTTAATCTCTTTGATGAATACCTTTACTTCATCACCAACTTTGAAGATCTTTGAAGGATTTTCAACTCTTCCCCAAGACATCTCAGAGATATGAAGAAGTCCATCAACACCACCTAAGTCAATGAATACACCGAAGTTTGTAATATTCTTAACAGTACCGGTAACAACATCACCTACATTAATCTTAGACAATAACTCTTCCTGAGCCTTTGCCTTTTCCTGAACAAGGAGACGTTTTCTGTCACCGATGATTCTTCTCTTATGAGGATCACATTCAATAATAACAAATTCGATTTCCTGATCTTTGAACTTGTTTAAGTCCTTTTCGAATGTATCGGAAACCAATGAAGCAGGGATGAATACTCTTGCTTCGTCTACAACTACGGAAAGTCCACCGTTTAATACCTGAACTACCTTAGCCTTTAATACTTCTTCGTTTTCGAAAGCTTCTTTTAATCTTTCGTTACCCTTTTCCTGAGCAAGTCTCTTGTAAGAAAGGAGAACCTGTCCTTCGCTATCGTTTACCTTGATAACCTTAGCTGTCATAACGTCATCAACGTTAACTACGGTTGTAAGGTCTAAGTTATTGTCGTTTGTGTATTCTGAACGGGTGATAATTCCGTCTGATTTATAACCGATATTTAAAACAACTTCATCAGGTTTAACTGAAATAACGGTACCTTCAACCACATCTCCATTTCTTATAGTTTTAAAAGATTCTTCCAACATTTGTTCAAAACTCATTTCTGACATTTCTTTTGAACCTCCTCAATAATTTTCTTTGGGGTGGAAGCCCCCGCTGTAATACCTACATCGTCAATGGATTGAAGTACCGACAAATCTAAATCATCATCTGTCTGTATAAAGTAAGTATTGTTACAATTTGATTTGCAAATCTCATAGAGTTTCCGTGAGTTGGAAGAAGACTTCCCACCAATTACTATCATTGCGTCAACTTCTTTTGAAATCTCAACGGCTTCTTTTTGTCTCTCCTCCGTTGCAGAACAAATTGTATTTTTAGCACATATATCATACCCTTTTTGTTCAATTTTTTCAACCAATTCTTGAAATTTATCATAGTTGAATGTTGTTTGTGAGACAATACCTATTTTTTTATCCAAACTAATGTTTAATTTTTCAAAATCATCCATGGACGAAATGCAATGATAGTGCCCGGAAGGAATCCAACCAATGATGCCTTCCACTTCAGGATGAGTAGCGTTTCCAACGATGACAATCTCATATCCTGCCTCATCAAATTCCTGTACCAGTTTGTGAATTTTCAAAACAAAAGGACAGGTGGCATCCACGATTTCAAAACCAAAATTTTTTAATTCATCCATCACCTTTTTGGAAACTCCGTGAGATCGAATAATAACGACCCCTGGCTCTAATTGACTCAAATCGCTATTTTCCTCAATTACAGAAACACCGTTTTGCTCAAATTCGGAAACTACAATTTCATTATGGATAATTGGTCCATAGGTGTAAATCTTTCTCTTTTGGTTTTGTTCTATTTGTTTTTCTACTATCTCTACCGCTCTTTTGACACCAAAGCAAAAGCCGGCACTTTTCGCCAATCTGATATTCATATCTTTACATCTTTTCTTTACATATATTTTTAATTGTTTCTACAACTTCATCAATATTCATATTGGAAGAATCTACCTCAATGGCATCATCTGCCTTTTTCAAAGGAGAGATTTTTCTTGTCATATCATTGTGATCTCTGGTTTTAATGTCTTCTTCGATTTCCGCCAAATCACAGTTTTGTCCTTTTGCAATGTATTCATCATATCTTCTTTTCGCTCTGGTCTCTACAGAAGCTGTTAAATAGATTTTTACATCGGCATTGGGTAAAATGGTTGTTCCAATATCTCTTCCGTCCATTAACACATCATTATTTTTTGCCATGGTTCTTTGCAAGTCCAAAAGCTTTTCACGAACCGCCTGATATGCAGAAGTCTGTGACGCCAAGGCACTAACTTCTTCCGTACGAATCTTTCCGGAAACATCTTCACCGTTTAAGTACACGCACTGTACTCCATCATCATAAGAAAGAGTTACCTCTACATTTTTCACCGCTTCGCTAACCGCAGCTTCATCGCTTCCATCAACTGAATTTTTTAACATAAATAATCCGATGGCACGATACATTGCTCCTGTATCTACATATACAAAACCAAGCTCCTTTGCAAGTCGTTTTGCAATGGTACTTTTTCCCGCTCCTGCAGGGCCGTCAATGGCTACATTAAATCCCATATATTTTCTCCTAATCTATACTTATTCCGGCTAAATATCCGGTTGAAAATGCAATTTGTAAATTAAAGCCTCCTGTAAGGGCATCCACATCCAAAACTTCACCGCAAACCGATAAGCCTTTGATGTTTTTCGCTTCCATCGTGGAAGGATTGATTTCTTTTACGCTGATTCCGCCTTTGGTTACAATCGCTTCCTTAAATCCGCGGGTCTTTTTTATGGAAAGTTCAAATCCTTTTAACATCCCAATCAATTTGGCCCTCTCCTCCTTTGCAAGGTCGGAAAGGTTCTTTTCTCCGGAAATCTCCAATCGTTGCAAAAAGATATCCGCCACTTTATGTGGCAACATATCCTTCAGCAAAGAAATCATCTTGTTTTTCGGATGGTCTTTTACAAAGCGAAGGATTCGTTGTTCTAACTTATCATAACTTAAAGCCGGCTTAAAATCTATGTAAGCTTTTAGCTCCTTTTTCCCAACTAAATCCGTAACATAAGATGAAGCAGAAAGTACCAAAGGACCGCTGATTCCAAAATGGGTAAAAAGCATCTCTCCAAAGTTATCAAAATAGATGCGTTTTCCGTCACTGATTTTAAGACTTACATTTTTTAAAGAAAGGCCTTGTAAAGAGAAAATATCTTCCTCTTTTGTTTCCATAGGAACCAAAGCAGGATGCACTTCTTTTACCTTCATTTGAAGTTTTCTTGCCATTTCATATCCAGCACCGTT
>JAEEGL014981861.1_pt1 | contig 19245 bp, 18 predicted proteins | sample 9134231 | NCBI WGS metagenome assembly JAEEGL01 (sample SAMN16246548, study PRJNA631951) | gut metagenome | biome: gut microbiome; feature: rumen; material: fiber-attached | host: Bos | place: Iran: Karaj | collected 2018-10 | reverse complement strand
GGGTCTTGCAAACGCTTTTCATGAATACGGGCAATTAATTCATCATAATTTTGCTGTTCTGTATAACCTCCCTGTGAAGTTTGTAAGGCTATTGCGCCGTCTACCTTGCTTAAAATATTGGACGAATGATTTGCACGCTCTACCTCTACAACCGCCTTAAACAAATCTGATTGAGCATAATCTATTAATGTGAGGCAAGCATTGTGTGTCAATTCGTGCAGAAGCACTCTGTCAGCTGAATAGTTCATGGCTCCATTAACACTAATAATTGGAAAGCTGGGATGTGTCGCCCCCCCTTCCGTATGGTGCTCTGTCGGAAAGTTCCTTTCTCCATTTAAGCTTTTCGCTATATCAAACACATCTCCATCTTCACACAAAGCTAAAAAACCTCCTTGGCTCTTAAATAATTTCCATATAGAACCTTCGGCATTCGGTAAAGAATCCAATTGTTTGATATCTTCTCTCAATTTTTGATATTTTTCACTTGCCCATGCAAATTCTGGGTGTTCGCCAAAATCAATTTGGCTTTTATCCAACAACAAATTCTCACCACTTTTTGACACCAATAAAATCGGATATTCTTCATATTTAACATTCACAGGCATCAACCCATACAAAGTTTCCCCATTTTCAACATAAGTACATTGCAAACTATATTTATTGAAAGTAACACCAGCAAAATCTGTAAGTGTGACATTTTTTTTAGCCATAACATGCCTCATTTTTAGTTTAACTATCTGTAAGTATACTAAAAAAGTTGGTGAATTACAATTGTTTTCTCTATTTTTCTTTTAATTTTACCGGTATTTCAGCCCGATACGCGCACAATATCGCGCACCATTAAAAACGCCTCCTCCATGGAGGCTTTTTTAATGGTTCTTCTGTATGCTCCACCACCGCACATACTATCCCTGAAAACACTAGACAAAATCTCGAATCTATGATATATTAAATCATATTTTAACGAATTTGTTTTATGATTAAACAAAAGGTCCAACAAGGAGAAAAGCGATGAGCAATGAAGAAAGACACACCGTTAAATTGCAACCCCGACAAAACTCAGAGACTAACTCTTTGCATTTGGAACCAGAACAAATGAGAAAGTGGTTGTACAAATCGCCCGCAGAAATCAAGAAGCAACTTACCGAAAATGGTAATACATACGCAACATTTATATCTTACACACAAAGTACTTATCAAAAACTATGCACAGCTAAGAGTGAAATGAATCCGGCAAATTATGCTGCTAAAATGGTATCTAATTTGTTACGAGATTACGTGGATCCAACAAAAAAATCTGATATACAACGAGCCCAGATTGATAAACGATTTATTCAAGATGTAATAGACTGCTCTGAGCAATGCGGTCTAACACAAGGCGTAAATACCGACAACACAATTGCAAATGAATTGGCACAATCAATAAGAAATGTCAGAAATACATGGGAAAGACAAAAAGAACACGAAAAAAATTTGGCATTATCAGCAAGCGTTGCTCTTGAGCTAAGGTTGCTAGGTCAACAAAAGATGAACCTTACATCTCTAGATGCCGAAGAAGCTCGCCGTACTCAAGAAAAGATAGAGTACGAAGAAAATCGTTGTTATAAAGAGCTGCAAGAGCTTCAAATTACGCCCCAAGAAGCTTTTGTCGCACTAAAACAAAAAGAAAGAGATGAATACAATAAAGCACGCGAAGAAGATCAAAAAGGGCAAGAAAATCGCACTGCAGCAGTACAACGTGGTACCATCATCACAACATACGACCCGAAGGACAAAGACGAATTTGGCTATTATTATAATATTCGCCACTACAGAACAAATGAAGATGGCAGTTTAACACCGGTTTCAAGAGATACAGCAAACGAGTTACTTAGAGGAGAACATCACAAAAAAGGAGCAAATCACGAAAGTAGTATTGACAATGGCACAAAATTAGATATCTCCTACTTGCGCTACGCTGAAATTAATTATAGAGGCCATTGATGCAAATACTAGATAAAATAAATAAACTACGAAAAATAAAACAATCATTAACCGACAAAGCCCCCTCAAAAGAAGTTGAGACCAGCACATCATCGCCATCTATGAGCCATTCTCAGGCTGATTATCCTGTACAAACCATGCCTGAACCGGTAGAAATACCTTGTAAAACATATACTGATGAAAAGGGGCATTTTGCATATATCGATGCCAATACACATAAAATTTTCCACGTTAATTTGGATACCGGTAAAGTTTACACTCCTGATGAAGTAAATCAACTAAGCTTACAGCACGCAGTACACTCATTGCCTGACAGTTATAAGGAGCTAAAGTGGCAAGAAACAATAAATAACGACACACTATATGACAGATTTGGCAGCCCTATGTTCACGTTTGAAGAATTATCTACAGCTTTAGAGAATAAAATATCCTCCACAAATCACAATGAAGATCCAAACAGCTCAAACAAATCATCAGAAGACGCCACCAAAACAGATCCTTGGGGATTTCCGTTATAAGAAATAAATGACTAACATATAAATACTAATCTCATAACAGCAAAGTATTGCACACGCCAAACGCCTCCTCCATGGAGGCTTTTTAGTACAAAGTCATCCCTCGATTTATACAAAAAAGTTGACAAACAAAATACAAAATATTATGATAGCCACACAATGTTAATTATTATTCAACGATTATTATGAAGTATTTTGATTGTCTAAACGTAACAGAACATCAGCTTCAATGGCTGCTTCTGTCAAACAACTTTGCATGTGATGCATCTGCCCGGCAACTTTTTGCTAATCGTATTCAAGTCCTCAAGCCACGACCTATTGAATGGTCTTGCGGGCTCTTGCGAGCTGCTGAACGTCTTGGCGGTCTAATTCCCGGTGAGACATTTGAATACCCCAATGCGCAGGGCTCTACATCAACCGCTCTCGTGGTAAGTTTATACGACCTCCCGGAGGACATGGTCAACCCATATCTCTACTGCTTCAGCGGTGTGATGTATGCACCGATTTATGCATTTGAGGCGTTGCGTTTCTTCGCCAAAAAGACAGGGTTCGTACTGCCTTTTATCTCTTCCGGCAAAGAGAGCAATAAGGGGCTGTTTAACAGTTTGTTCCACCGCGACAACGGTCTGATCAGAGGTACGGAATATGATTCCTACTACCGGATTATGGCCGAACTCGCCGATCGCAACTGGGTTTATCAAAATTATACCAAATGCGATGATGACAGCACCGCTGGCAATCTTGTAGAGCTTTACAACTTTGCAAAGTCCAAAAAGCTCGGCGAGGTAACCTTCGTATTGATAAGCGGTAATCCTCATTACGACAAACGCTTACTTTCTGAATGGATGTGGCAGCTCAAACAACCTAAGTTTGCCGATGTAAAGATCAACCTGGTACTTGCGCACTGCCCTATGCGGTATACTTTCAATACCAAGGAAATACCTGAGGCAAGAATCGGTCACGAAATTGCCATGGGGTACGTCGCCGCAGCACTTGGTCCTCTTTACAAAGACACTATCAGCTTTGATGGGCAGACCACAAGTGAGCATCCTGAACGCTATTTGATGCCCGGAGTAGCCGATGCAAACTGGGAAAAGTTCCGCAACCTGATCATGTATCACTCAAGCATGGGATGGCCTGATTATCAGGAACTGCTCTACGGAATAAGTCACGAAGAAGCTGTAGAGAACGTTATCCTCGCGGATCTGTTCGCCCGTGCATCATTCACCCCCGCCGATTACGACGCAGGAATTGGGATGATGCTCTATGACTACAAGCGCTTCTTAGACTGCGACGGAGCCGCAAACTTTGAAGAATACTTGCAGAAAACAACCGACGATAAGTTTTTCTAAGAGTAAAATCAAACGCCTTTGCAGTGCCTGCCTATTATGGCAAGCACTGCATTTTTTTTACAAAAATAATTATTTTTTAATTAACATTTTCTAGACTTATTCTATTAAATATTGTTTTGGGAGAATATAATGCTTAAAAATATCGGAATAATCGGAGACTCCATAGCTCAAGGCTACTACGACGAAGAAGATCTGGGTTGGCCTGCCAGACTGGGCAAAATCATCCTAAAAAATAACAGCAATACCTATTTTTTCAATAATATGTCGCAATCCGGAGATAATATTGCCGATACTGCCAATAGAGCTGTTTTTGAGGTTTTATCCAGACATTTTGATTTGATTCTGGTTAACACCGGAATTAATGATTTGAGAAGGAGAAAAAATAGCAATCTACAGTTGGATTTTTCTGAAGGTGCTAGAATTATGTATTGGAATAAATTGCTTGATACTTTATCTACCACTAACGCTCAAATTGTTGTTTTAGATTTAACCCCGGTCATTGAAAGCCGTTATACGGAACAAGCATCGCTGATTCGTTATAATTCAGACGTTGAACACTACAATCAAATTATAAAAACAATTTGCCAAGAACGTAACATACCATTTTTTGCCAGATATGACACATGGAAAAACAAAGATTTAAATGCTTTATACAAAGATGCGACCCATCCTAATTCAGAAGGTCACCAAATTATGGCCGAAGAAATTTATGATTATTTGAGAGAAAACAATTTATTATAAAAACACCTTAAACCAATAATCCCCTGCAACAACATGTTACAGGGGATTATTACACAACATAAAAATCGTTAAAACGACCACACTCACCACCACTACCAACCATGTTACTTTTTGCCGTTGCTCTACTTTGGGCAAGATAAACAACATAAAAGACAACATTCCTAATACAAAAACATAGAATATCGGCTGTGCAGACTTTGGCATTGCAAGTATTGACGTTTCTGAATCCCCATACCCGATCAAATGTGAAATTATCAATAAACACAACAATCCGGTACTAACAGGGAATCTTTGGAATAAATTTTTTAAAATCCTCATAAATAATTATTTAATGATAGTTTTTACGGCCTTACATTAAATAAAATAACAACATTGTCAAGTAGACATTTTATATTTGATTAACTTCCATAACCGTCTCGGCGAGTAGCAGCAACATTAATAAGAGAAGGAGTTCCATACTTCGCCTTAAGATTGTTATACGTAATTTTAATATCAGATATTACATCACCATTGTTCGGATCTTTTTCCATTATAGGAATTAATCTTCCAAGCAATTCCATTTCCTTTTTTCCAACTCCTCTACCATCAAACTCTTCCAACTGAGATCTCTGTTCCTTATGTATATCCAAAATACTTTTATACGTATCATAAATTGGGCGTGCAAATTGCGGATAATCCGACAATAAAACATTCAAATCGCGAAAACGCCCCAAAAAATTAAAATTCATCTTCTCAAAACGTTTTGCTGAATTTTCAGCATTTATCAAATCCAATATATTTTGGGCATAATTAGGCGTATCCCTAAAGTAATCACGCAAATCTCTATACATATCACTTAGCGGAGCTCCCAAATCACTTCCAGATTGCGGATAATCAACAAAAGACTTTAAGCATTCAAACATTTTAGGTTGTGCTTCCGGATGATCTCTTCCTATTTTCATCACCTTTCTAGAAAAGCACCACAACATATCTTCGCCTCTCACATACGGAGCCAATCGTTTCAAATAGTCCAATTTCTCATCCGGCTGGCACTTTGAGCCATTTATCAAATCAACATCTTCACGATAAGTACTGGGCTTCCAATTATTTTCTATCGCAGAAATCGCTTTTTCAATATAAGCTTTTTGTTCAGCAACCCTTTTTTTATTAAACTCCACCTGTTCATCACGACTAAACATACCACCCCTCCTATGCATAAAAAGTTGATTTTCTCAATATTCGAACCATGCCACTATCGGCATTAACTTCCAACTCATCTCCGTCTTTTATGACTTGAGTAGCAAATTTAGTATCCACAATGCATGGTTTTTTCATCTCACGAGCAACAACCGCCGCATGGGACAACATTCCGCCCTCATCATTAACAAATGCGGATGCCTTTTTCATTGCCGGCAAAAACTCCGGAATTGTCATCGGAGCAACAATAATATCCCCTTCCTCAACCTTGTGCATCTCCTCGCGTGATCTGAGTAGCCGAGCCTTTCCTTTAACAATTCCGCCAACGGAAGCCGTTTGTCCATAAAAAAGGGTTGTATTGCTGTCAAATACTTCCTTTTGAAAAACAAATGACGGATTTTTAAAAGAAAAATCATCCAATGTAATAATTTCATTGTACAGCCCTGGTGCATAAACCCAATTTTTGCGGCGTGCTGAAAGCACTTCTTTTGATGGTGGATTTTTGATTTCCTCAATCAAAATATACTTCGTCAGAAAAGACAGCTCGGGATATATCTTCTCAATACTATTCTCAAAGAATCGTCCTGTATTATCAAAGAAAACATCTTTTTCTTTCCAGGCTTCAACCTCTTTCTTACAAGCTTCATTAGCACTTTCCGAAAGGAGGGTATAATAAATATACGAGTAATGAGGCAACATATCATAAAATTTTTGTGCCACTTCCGCAAGTTGATTAACATCATCAGTATATTGTTTTACCCAAACCGGCTTAAAAAAGTCGTTTTCTACTCGGTTAAATTCCTCAATCAGCTTTTTAACAAATAACGGCTCTTTTTTGTTCTTTTCGGTAATCTTTTCATATATTTCGGATAGCGCATTCTCATTGTTCCAAATATCCTCCGGCCCATCATTATAATACAAAATCATCGGCACACGGTGCTTAAACCTGACATTCATAAGCTCCTCAAGCCCAAAAGCATGCCCGTAATACCAAGATTGTTGGGTAATAACACTTCTGTCACGCGTATATGCAAGCGTAAACACCTCTTGATCAATCTGAGTCACTGCCGTGTTTCCGGAGGTTGTAATCGGTCGGCTTTGCAAAATAAAGAGATTATTATTTTCATACGCCCATTCAATATCAACCGCAAAACCAAAATATGCCTCAATAGCAATAACTTTTTGCGCAAGTTCCAAAATTTGCTCATCTGATAACGCCGGTAATGCCCCTCGTTCAGCAGACAACTGTTTCCACTCATTTCCGCCGTCCGCAGCTCTTTGTAAAAATTTGCTTTGAGTTTTAACCGACTTATTCAAAATCGATAAAGGCTCTTTTTGCACCACATAATTATCCGGCGTAACCTGTCCGGACACAATAGCCTCACCCAAACCCAAAGCCGCATCTATTACAATATTATTTACATTTTGTGTCAGCGGATGAACCGAAAAAGCAATACCTGCAACATCGCTTTTGACCATTTTTTGCACTACAACTGCAACCGATATATGTTTTTGAGCCAGTCCTTTTTCTATACGATAAAAAATCGCGCGCGGTGTAAACAATGACGCCCAGCATTTTTTAATATTCTCAATCAGCGTATCTTTTGTTGTATTCAAAAAACTGTCAAGCTGTCCGGCCCAAGCATCAGAAGCCGAATCTTCTGCCGTAGCAGAAGAACGAACGGCAACAAACTCCGTGTTCAGAGATTGAAAAGCAGAATTTATCTCATCGATAATCAAATCAGACATTGGTGCATTTATGATATCTTTTTGAATTTCTTGAGAAATTTTATCAATCCGCTCAATATCTTGACTTTGAAGATTTTGAAACGCCGAACTGATTTTCCTATCCAACTCTGTCTGCCGGATAAAAGCATCGAACGTAGCTGATAAAACCACAAAACCGTTCGGTATTGAAATACCCGAATTATACATTTTTGCCAACGAGTCACCTTTGCCACCGGCCTGTTGCACACTGTTTTCCGTCAGTTCCGAAAATTGCTTGATATACATAACATAATCTCCATCATCAATCCCAAAGAACAATCATAAGCTTTTTTAAATCATACTCGCCCAGACTTTGATTCATTTTACAAAATTATCATTTATTTTCAATACATTTATTATCCTACCACCAACCCTCTTCATCTCAACCAAAATACTATATTTTTTTGCATTAGTACTTGTTTTTATCCGCTTTTTTTAATATTATAGAACTATAATTTATTAACTAGAGAAGAGGTCATAAACAACAAAATGGTTGACTTACATAAAAAAATTGAAAATTTACGCAAAACAATACACCAAAACAAAGATTTTGCCATAGACTATATGTCGGACACGAAAAATTGGGTTTGTATACATACCACTAAATACGCTCCCAAACGTAACGATGCCGATAAGCTGTATATTAAAACCACAGCAATGGCAACTGATTATAAACTTCCACGCGCAACCATCCATGTAACACTAAACCAAGTGGTAGGAAACCATATCGGCGGCAGTTGGGACACAGCTTCCATTGTCATCCTAGCTCCATACAATGATGTTATAAGCCAAAATAATAATCCTCAAGAAGTTGCTGCTGAGGACACTTATTTTATACCTAATCCCGACACCGGATTAATCTTACCTGATACCACTTATATCATCCAACCTTCTTCCGACAACAAAGAATTGTTCACCATTGGAGAAAAAGGCGCGACATACAAAACTGATCAATACACCCCGGAAGAAGTTGAAGAAATTTTATCACTAAGCGATTGGGACAAATCCCAATATGAGGAATACCTGAGCGGCAATATCCCTGAATATGAAATAGAAAGCATTTTAGGCTACGATGAAAAATTAATTCAAACATACCAAAATTCAGAAGACAAAAAAGCATTTATGCGCGGAATATTAGAAGAAGATCGCTTCATAATACTAAACAAACTATTGCGAGATGCTGTTGTGAAACTATCGCTTGAAGAAATGGGATATCATTACATATTTGCCCATGAAGATATAGTTTCCGCCAAAATTGCTAATGTTGCCACAGATTCCGGTTTACGTGGCAACAGCGGAAACAAGGGGCACTCTTCGACACTGGAATATGAAACTGATTTACAAGGTTGCGCTCTAGCAAAATTATCAGAGGTATTAAACAGTCAAAACCCGGATAAAATTTGCAAACATTTAGCAAATACACATATTCCCATGCGTAATGAGGTAATATCAAGCATACTCTCAGATACTCCCATACCCGATACTTACCAGGTATTTATTGAAGTTGCCAAATCAAAGAATGTTAACCTTAGCGACTACAACGCTCATTTGGATACTACACTACATCGCCACGCGGATAAAATAACCGAAGAATGCAATAATGCACTAAATAAAATTAAACAAAATCCGGAAAATTATGCCAAACTCAAACAACGTCTTAAACAACAACAAGATATGGCACCCCCGACTTATATCTATTCTAACTCTAGCAATCGTTAGCAATAATTACACACCACCAAAACCTCCCCTGCGGAGGTTTTTGATTTTATTGGAACTCCCTAAAATTTTCACCTATTCTTAAATTTCTTTTGCTAAAAATCCACTTTAGGAGATCAAAGCATGCCAGCATACCTTATTATCGGAAACATTTTTTCACTACTATCAGCAATTTGTATTGCCATATCTGTAATCAAAAAAAGCAAAAAAGACTTTATGTACTGGCAGATAGGTGATGCCTTGTTTGGCACTTTTGCCAACGTAGCCCTTTATGCATACGCCGCACTGGTTATCAGCATCATCTGCTTTGTTCGCAACCTACTGTCATACAAAAATAAATTGACTAAAAACATAACTGTCATCTTGTTGATTATCAGCATCATTGTCGGACTATATGCAAATAATCTGGGACTCATCGGACTACTACCGATTATCGCTTCCGCAAGCTACACAATATGCATTTACATTACCAAAACCGAACAGCAAATGCGTTGGGCACTGGCAATAAATCTGCTAATGTGGTTTGTTCACAATTTATACGTACAAGCTTACCCTTCTGTCATTGCCGATATTGTCTTGTGCTTTTGGACTCTGGTGCAAATTTTCAAAAATCGAAAAAATAATTGACAAAATTTACAAAGCAATATATTCTCCCCCCAACAAATTGAATTATCGTGTAAATTAGTAACAATATTAATCATAAAAACTAAGCGCTTATGGGAAATCCATTAACACCCTTTGATTTCGGTTTTGAACTTGCTACAGAACCAAAATTGGAATCAAACGATTACAACCTAGATGGTAGCAAATGTAACCAGTGTCCTATTAGAGAAACTTGCCTATTGGCAAGAAAACAACATACAGGTATGTGTTTTGAAGGGCTTCAAAAGGCTTTGACTCAAACTGATGTTTGTCAAAAAGTTCTCAATAAAGAGGATGTACCAAAAGAGGAGGCTGCTCTACACTTATACATTGACAGTATGTTATATCATCTGGATGAGTTGACCGATGCTAAAACAAAGCCTCTGGACTTTTTTACTCTTTGGGATATTCGTAGTGATTGTGCTCTGGATATCACAAAGAGTGGTCATCTGACTCCCAAGTATGCCGTGGTATGCCGTTTCTTTGGTCGTCAGGCTGTTGACATACTACGAGGACGTGGATATAACCTTTAAGGTTCAGGTACGCTAAACAAGACAACAAACTCTTGCTAACTCAACTGTTAGCAAGGGTTTGTTGTTTGAATATACATCTCAACCTATCGGTGCTTCCTCACCATTTTCCCAATAAAAAAGAGAACAAGAGTCAGAACTATGCTCAACGGCGTTGTTACTAAAAACGTTTTTGCCCCGACAAACGGATATAATACCAAAAGCGCAAGAATAGATACTAAAATTGAGTAAAAACTTGCATTAGAACCAAAATTCTTGCTGGTAATTCCGAGCAAAATTGCCGTTACCGGCAAAATCGCCAGAGCTATGTAAAATATACCCAAATCAACCATTTGCGGAAAAATCAACGTAATTAAAACTCCAAACGAACCAAAAGCCAGAGTTATAAGACGAGCCTTTGCAACACTCTTATTTTTATTTGAAACAAACTCCTTATATATTATTGTCGAACCCGCCACAAACATGCTATCCAAAGACGACGTTACCGTTGCAATAATTGCCGCAAACCCCAATCCGACAAACCAACGAGGAAGTATATTTTCCATCAAAACAAACACCGCTTTATCAGAATTATCCAACCCGGAAAGTGTATTGTAAGCATATATCCCCAAAAACATAACCGCCGCCGTCAGTACAAGTACAATCGGAGCAGAATAAAAAAACGATTTTCTAGCCACGCTTGATGACTGAGCAGACATAATCTTTTGCCAGTGAGGAGCTGATGAAACATAAGAAAAACCAAGCATTAATGATGCAATAACAAACCATGCCGTCCCTTTAAAACTGGACGGATTCAATACCTCCGCCGGAGTATCTTTAACCATTTGAACAACGTCAACGCTCAAATAAGCAATGACTGCCATTGTCAAATAAACAACAAGCATCACCCAAAACTGAACAAAATCCAGAATAATATCCGCCTTAATTCCGCCAATCATTGAATACAAAAGACAAACCGCCATAACCACAAACAAAGCTTCGACATAAGGAATATTAAGCACCTGCGACAACAAAATTGTAACCGCCATTGCCTGCAGACCAATCCAAACCGTAAGCAACATCAACTGATATATTGCCATAACAATTCTGTTTTTCTTATCAAATCTAACTTCAAAATAATCAACTATTGTCGAAATATTATATTTACTGCCCAATTGCCTAATTTTCGGAGCCATATAACCAAGCAAAACCACCGCCAACACAAATGTTGTAACATTAACCCAAGCTAAAGCCGTAAAACCCTTATAAGTCTCACCTATTGACGTAACAACCGCCCCGGCACCAACCAAAGTTGCCACATTTGAACACACCATAAACCATAAAGAAGTCGAGCGTTTGTTAACAAAATAACTTTCAAGGTTCTGATTGCGGCAAAAATAAAGCACAATGCTAAATAAGATGACCAGATAAATCACTATTGTCAGCAGTATTAAATTCATTAATATTCTCCGAGTTTTATTTGCAATAATCCTGCCACACCCAAATCTTAATGTCAAAATAAAGATAGTTTTTATTTTTTGTAAAAAATATAGACAAAATGCAAAAAATATGATAATATTAAGACATATTTAGTAATATTGCTATATAATCAGACCAATGTCTTGAATATTAACAATCAGGAGGACAACATGAGTTCATATAATGACCCTCATTTACAAATAGATGATAGCGTATATACTCCCGAAATACGCAAAAAAGTAAGCAAAATGATCGGTAATATAGGTCGTTATGAATTCAACTTTAATGATCCTTCTAAGGCCAAATTCTCTCAAGACAAAGACAACAACATTATGTGCACTAATGATAATGGAAGCCTGCGTTGGGTATGGAATCCTAACAGAGATATACTTATACAACATGATACGCAAGCCGATTGTTCATTTAAAGAATTTGATGTCTACAAGGGACTACAAAAATTTGACTACCTCCCCAAAGAACAAGAAATTGAAATTAAAACGGACAATTTACCAACTTTAGTTCATAGAACAGAAGATGGTAATATGCTAATCAATAATCTAGACACACCATCTATGCAAGAAAACATCAAATTACTTAGAAACGGAGATAGTTTTGAAATCGGCCCCAACTCAGATATAGTTATAAGCAAGAAAGGCGGCAAAATCTTTTTGACCAACTTCGGAACCGATACCGCAATAACTGAGCGGACTGAAATGCAATCCCGTGAACAACAACAGAAAAAAGAATTATTAAACAACAAATTTGCTATTATTCGTCACAAACTTGCTGAAAAAATAGATCATACTTTAGGTACAAATTTAACTGAAAAGAAGCTGCCTAAAAGTCTAAAAAAACTCGAAAAAACAGTATCCGATAAGCTATTAGGCAAAACAAGAGAATAGAAAAACTTTTTTTGCCAACATCAGCCTCCTCTACTTGAGGAGGCTGATATGTTTTCCCCTATTTTATCAAATATGCATAAAACGCATATATTGCCGACAAACCGACAACCACATATACGATTGAAGCCAAAATCGGCGCAAAACCAAAGATAAACTCTACCAAGTTAAAATTAAACGCTCCGACCAATCCCCAGTTAAGACCTCCGACGATTGTTAAAATCAAGGCGATTTTTTCCCACATTGCAATATTCCTTTCCAAAAATTAACACATCCGTGTATTTAGATATAATATGCAAATTTCAAATTCCAACCCACCGCCCAAAAACAAAAGAACCATTGCTCCTACGAACAATGGTTCTCTTTTAAATAATAGCCAAACTCCTAGCAATGCGTAGTCTCAATATTCAGGAAAGTCATATTGGAATATTTGTAACTGATATTATACAACTAAAACTGCTTGTCAACGCTTTTAAACTCTAGACTACACCGACATTTTGTGGTATACTGTCAACAATACAGCAATTTTAAGGAAATTTATCATGCCTTTACCTCGAGTTTATGCCAATGAAGTGAAAAGATTTCGTTCTCTGAAAAAAATATGGATGAAAATTAAAAATTCAGCTTTATTTCTGAAATTTCGGCACTCAAGATTTAATCCATATCACAGACATATCCCTGAAATAAAGGCAGAAACGTTGGAAGAAGCCAGAATGAAAGCTCGCTCTTTGGCTCTTGAAAACAAAAAGAACGGCAAAAAAGTAGATGTTCATTTTACATACAATGGTACACGCTACACCATTGAATCACGCGATTTAACCCCTCAGCAGGAATATCAACAATATGGATCAGTTTTTCGCGGACATGACGACGTATCTTCCCGTATTCCACGTAACTCTAAAGGCGAACTTGATCTTTTTGCTGAAGATCCGATAGTAATTGCGGTTATACCGGTTGAAGGTCCTGCTTCAGTAGGGCATGTATGCATGCAGTACAAAGATCACGTAGTTAATCGTGTAACCAAATCAGTACATACAGACCCTTTATACCCTAAATATGAAAAATATGCCGAATACTACTTCATATATCCCAGTCAAGTCGGTATTGACCCTGAAAAATTACTCCGTACTATGCATCGACACATTATCAAACATGGACGAGATAAATACAAAATTCTCAACAACAATTGTGCCACCAATATAGAAGAAATTTTGGGACAGGTAGGAGTTAACGATTTCAGATTTTATGGTTTTAATAACATCGGAATCACGTTTTCCACTCCCGGCAACAACCCTTATAATCGAGGCATAAAGGCGTGGTGTTTCAAACACGGCGTCCACGTTCGTCCTGATGAGATGGCCGAGTTTGACAGACGCCACCCTATTGACAATGTTAAAGAACGCCGCGCTCAAGACCAAGAAATCCGCGACCGTTATGAAAGTTACCGAAAACGCCAGGCTTCAAAAAGCAAACTTGGATCTGCTCGCAAAAAAACAGCTGAATTTTTTGATAATACTTTCCGCACCAATCTCGCAGACAAAGAAATTCCTCTTAAAGCAAAACTGGCAGAAAAAGCTGTGTCTGATAAACTATTGGGCAAAGACAGAGAATAAGTACTATCCATTAAGTAACGACCAAAGCCTATTCTCTTCGAGAAAGCAATTATAAACGTTTTTAAATACTCGACAAAAACAGCATTTCATGATACACTACTCTAGTAATAATGATTTTAGAGGGTTTTGCTATGACCAGAGAACCATTGCCGCAAGTTTTTAATTTTGAAGTAGAAGCTTTTACAGGACTAAAAAAAGCATGGATGAAAATTAAAAATTCATCTCTGTTTTTAAAATTTCGGCACTCAAGATTTAATCCATATCACAGAAATATTCCTAAAATAAAGGCAGAAACACTGGAAGAAGCCCGAATGAAAGCTCATGCCTTAGCTCTTGAAAACAAAAAGAACGGCAAAAAATTCGATGTTCATTTTACATACAACGGTACACGTTATACCATTGAATCACACGATTTAACCCCTCAGCAAGAATATCAACAGTACGGAGCTGTTTTTCGCGGACATGACGACGTATCTTCTCGCATTCCTCGCAATAGTAAAGGAGAACTTGACCTTTTTGCCGAAGATCCCATAGTAGTTGCCATTGTTCCGATTGAAGGACCGGGATTGGTAGGGCATGCCTGTATGCAATATAAAGATCGTGTAGTTAACCGCTTAGTAACTTCTATCCATACTGACCCCTTATACCCTAAATACGGCAAATATGCCGAATACTATTTCATATATCCCAGTCAACTCGGTATTGATTCTCAAAAATTATTGCGAGCAATGGACCGCCACATCATTAAACACGGGCAAGATAAATACCTTTTCTTTTCAAACAATTGTGCCCGCAACGTCGCCAAAATTTTTAGGCAGGTAGGAATCAACGACTTTAAATTTTATGGTTTTAATAAACTCGGACTTGTTTTTACCAATCCCGGCAACAACCCTTTCAATCTTGGCATAAAGGCGTGGTGTTTCAAACACGGTGTCCACGTTCGGCCTGATGAAATGGCCGAGTTTGACAGGCTCCATACTAGCAACAATGTTAAAGAACGTCGCGCTCAATACCAAGAAATCCGCGACCGCTATGATGACTACCGAAAACGCCAGGCTTCAAAAACAAAACTCGCTTCTGCTCGCAAAAAAACAGCTGAATTTTTTGATAATACTTTCCGCACCAATCTCGCAGACAAAGAAATTCCTCTTAAAGCAAAACTGGTAGAAAAAGCCATATCTGACAAGTTTTTTGATAAATAATAAATTAGTCCTTTACTTTTAAAATCACTATGCTAAAAAAAGTCCAAACTAAAATTATTAATTTAAAATCATTATGAGCAAACTAATTATTCTTACTATTCAAGCCGCTCCGACAGAAGCATCTGTTAGCGGAGGTGTTGTTATTATTGGAGTTGCTATTTTGTTGTACATTGTCATGCGACTTCTTGTCAACAAGACCGGCCTCAAAGTTTCCTTTAGCGATGCGAATGCTCCGACAGACGGCTCTCGTCCTGAGCCATTACTAAGTAGCATTGAGCTCATAGCAACTAAGTACCCTTGCCTAAAGCTTTTGCCCTTTGCCTCACCCGGTCAATCCGTAAAGCAGGAAAAGTATGAATTGACATATTATTCTCCCATTATGAGCAAAAACGTAACAATAGACATATTCCCGCGAAACCAAAGAGGAAAACCTTATGACCATATTTGCGGAATTGTTATTGATGGCAGGTTTGTGTTTATGCGAGAAGTTATCATCAGTGACTATAAATATCCGGGAGATATATATGGCATCATGAAGCAATTGTCCCCGAACTACAGGCTTCCATCACTGCAAGATATGGTCACAGTTCGCAAACTTCTCCCCGAAATCAATTCTATACTCAAGAAATTGGGTGAAGATCCACTTAGCACAATGGCTCGTTACCTATGCGCTAAAGAGCCTGAAGACTATGACTACCGCTTTTTTGACATGGAAACCGGCAAAGAAACTTACGCTGAGTTCGATGACATGGCACATGCTATTTTCATAACAAACCCTCCCAGCACCAACAAACAGTAACTAAAAAAGAGCGTAGCCCCTTGTGGTCTACGCTCTTTTGGTATTTTCACATCATTTAAAACTTTACTTTTAAAATAACTATGCTAAAAAAAATTCAAACTAAAAATTATTAATTAAAACAATTATGAACGGATTAATTATTATTCAGACAGCTCCGACAGAAAAAGAAGCCGGACTTGTTGCCCTGGCTCTTGTCGGCATTTATTTGTTAGGAATTGTACGGATTTTCTACGCTGCTTTGCACAGCCCAAACTCCAGAATATATGTTGGAGATATTAACGCCCAATGTGTAAAGCTCCGCGACATCTCAGCTTCTTCCAGACCAAGATCTTCTCCTAAGCTCCTCGACATCAAAACCTTTTTAAGCCAAAATCCTTGTCTTAAGCTTTTACCTTTTGCTTCCACAAACGAGCATGTAAGACAAGAAGATTTTTGCCCAACGTACTTTTCTCCTTCACGAGGATTGGATGGCATGTACGTCACAGACTGCATTCATCCTCGCCTCGAAAGAGGAAAAACATATGACAACATCCGAGGAATTATTGTTAATAATAAATTTGTGCTTTTACGAGAAGTCTTTATAAATGGATACTTTCCCGGAGATATCGGCAACATTATCAAGCTACTTCAAGGTCGCCTTCCTACCGCGGAAGAGTTCAAGATGCTCTACGAGTTTCGTAACAATATCAACCTGTTGCTTGATGCTTTTGGAGAACCTCTGCTGAATAAAGGCAAATACTTGTGTACCGGCAATCTAAGATGTGGGGAGTATTGCCTCTTTGATTTCACCACAGGAGAAGTAGAATCAGGCACCAACTTTGATATAGTTTCCGCTTGCCTGGTAATTGATTTGCCCAAGACTATCAACAAACAGTAATCTGGATTATAAATTTACCCCTTCTCGGCTCACACCGGAAGGGGTAAATTTATAATCAGTTCTTGCCACCGGATTTTTTATTCAATCTCATAAACCTGATTAACTGAGCAGTAGCATAGTCTTTCATTATTTTCTGCTGATAATGTTCTCTTTTGATATTTTTTAATTCCTCGAGCTTTTCAAAATAAGTCAGATTATTAAATTTCTCATTTGTTAATCTTTTATATTCCGTTCGTCTTTCTGCAGATATTTTATCAAAAATTTCTTTTTCTCGCTTTTTAATATATGGCCAAAAATCATAACCATCAATCTTAAACCACTCACTTACTAATTTTTCATGCTTTTTCCAATTAGGACGAACCTCTTTATATGGAGCGCTTTCTAAAAAGTGAATGGTTCTTTCATTATTTATCGAATCATATATAGCATACATCTTCTCAAGCCACCAATTAAACATCTTATCCGCAATGTACTTCTCTTCACCTTTATCAAATCTACCACTACTTCTTATGGTACCATCTTTTATTCCCTCATCTAAAAAGCTATACCTTCCCCCTAAATATTTCTCATCACCATCGTGAGTATTATATCTTTTAACCTTTTCCAAAGCCTGTGCAAGTTCAGCCGAAATTTCATCTAAACAACATTCCATATACTTTATTTCATAGCTGTTCCAACCACAAATATCACGATTATGAAAATGCCTTAATTCGTGGCTAAATGTACAAAAATACTCCTCATTACAAAATTCAAACTTCTCTGCCAAATCTGAATTATCTGAAACAAAATGTCTAATACCTACTTCGTTCCTCAAGTTATAACCTAATTTAGGAATTCTGCTTGTACTCTTACCATCAATGGTATAAATAACCTCTCTTTTTCCTTTTTTATCGTTACTATAGGATAAAAATATCGTATCAACTTTAACCTTTAATGCCGAACACTTTTGATTATCAATTTTTAATCTCTCTCGGTAACCACCATCACACAAACTGTCTACGCTAATAGCTTTTCCATCATCACCAATATATTGCCAACCACCATTATTATAGTCTAAATTACAATAAAAATTCTCTAACGACATCTTTTTATCATTAACTATAACTTGTGTATTATTAAATTCATCAGCTCTACTTTCGGCATAATTATGCAACAAAGCAAAACCGGAAACCCCAAGCAACAAAGCTCCTGCAAAACTTCTTATTTTTCTTGCCCTTTTGCTCATTATCTCTCCAGATGAAACGTTTTAATCATTTTTGCCGCTAATACTTTTCTTTCTATATTTTCTTCATTTAGTTGATCCTTAAGTTTTTGCCTCCCTTTCTCATCAAACAAACGTAAGTCTTTTACATCAACTTTAATCTTTCCTCCACTCTCATCAATATAAACCCACGCGCTATCTTCAAAAGCAAGTTTTTCACAAAAATTGCACAGCGACATACTCTTATTATTAATATGAACTGTTACTTTGGTCAGCTCCGGTACTTCCTGCTTAGCAGCAATATACGTCATGGCAAATGATGAAACACCTACCATTAAACTGTAAACTCCGAAATTTTTTAATTTTTTCCCCATCTATATGCTTTCCCTATATCGATACAGTATTATAACACTTTTTTGGCAATTATGGCAAGTACAAATTTTAAATAATTTGTTTTAATGCTTAGAAGCAAGAGCATAGCAACGCAAAATCTCCGCCGATTATTATCGACGGAGATTTTTTATTCAAGAGTAGGAAACCTTTTAATGGTGCCGGTTAAGTGACTTGAACTTTTCCCCCACGCATTACGAATGCGCCGGAGGAAGATCAAACCGACTAAATGTCTGTTTGGTCAACGACGGGCGAAGTATTGTTAATTTGCGACGCCGCAACCGCAGGCGGAACAAATGTTACAATACGAGTGACCGAAGCGATTTAGTGTTAATTTTTAACACTTACGAGCAAGAGCATAGCAACGCAAAATCTCCGCCGATT
>JAEEGL013123140.1_pt1 | contig 19245 bp, 17 predicted proteins | sample 9134231 | NCBI WGS metagenome assembly JAEEGL01 (sample SAMN16246548, study PRJNA631951) | gut metagenome | biome: gut microbiome; feature: rumen; material: fiber-attached | host: Bos | place: Iran: Karaj | collected 2018-10 | reverse complement strand
CAAAAGAGTATGATAATCGTGGAATGGTTCTTGGTGTTCTTCCGTCTCGCCCTACCTTTGCAAGTTAAAAAGGTTCTTATATGGCGACATCAGCAATGGATGACAGCGAAAGCGAGGAAAGACAAGAATAATGGAAATGAAAGTTAAGCAAACCTCCATCTTTTCCAACAGCAACGGTGTTGGATTTTTCAGATAAGATAGTTGTCGGCCAGAAACTGAAGAGCGTTGCGTTCTTCAAGCGGGATATTGACAGGTGGATGGATATGTAGAAGCCAGTTGTCAGGCAATGGCACAGGTTTAATTTTCTTTGTCTTCAAGTCTGGCTTATACCATTCGTATGCAACAGGCTTTCCACCGTATTCTGGTCGTAGGATAGCTTTTGAAAAACCCCTGTCGAAGGTAAAATAATAATAAAATGCAGGCTGGTCCAGGTATTTCTTTCTGAGATTGAAAGACTTGTAATGTTGGAGCAGCCCGCAATAAGAATTTATTCTTGCCCTTATCTGGAGCAAATCATCGTGAGATGAGACATTGAAAAGAAGATTGTATTCAAGTTCCTGCATCTTTCGGCAGAACTTATCGATGGTGCGCTGGCGTGGCATGACATAGTAGGGTCTGACGTATGCGCCAAGATATTGGTTAGCATCGTAAGCAGACAACAATCGCCATTTGTCGTGATTGACTTTTACATGCACCTTGTTTTCGAGGAAATCTTCAATTCTTGGAATTGCATTAAGCAGGTATTGTTTATCTCTGTGCATGTGGAACATATCATCGACATAATGGCCATAGTGTTTGATTTTCAATACTCGTTTGACCCACTGGTCATAGACATTCAGAAGAATGTTAGAAAAAAGCTGTGAGGTGATGTCACCGATAACGATTCCCCGTCCTTCAGGACTGTAGGCAAGACATTTCCGGCGTGGCAGCCCAACCCAATTGGCAAGCGACCCCATACGGATGCAGTCCACTGATGGATTGCGGTCGAGAAGACAATGTATGAGGTATTCGACGAAATCAGGATCGATACGTTTCTTCCATAGTCTGCCATCAGGAGATTTCTTGTCGAGGTGTCTATGCACCTCATACATGATGGTGTCTATGACCAGTTGTTTGTCGATAGACATGAAGTAACCCGAAAGGTCGAGGTACAACACCCATGCCTCCTGAGTGAAGTTGTTTGTAACAGCACGAAGATGGTGTTGGTAGCGCTCTACACCAAAGAGCGTTCCTTTACCTACCCTGCAGGAATAGGTGTCATAGATGAAAAGTGTCTCAAAGAGCGGTGCCAGGTAGTTGAACAGCATGTGCTGTACCACCCTGTCACGGAACTGCGAAGCATACACTTCTCTTTGTATAGGGTCGAAAGTGATAAAGCAGTATGCAGGAAGTGGTTGGTATGTGCGTCGCACCAAGGCAGTATAGAGGTCTTCCAGTTGATGTTCCATGAACACCTCAAAGTTGAGCTGTGCAAGCGTGTTTCGTTTGTGTTCACGGGCATCGAAGTAGCCTTGATATAAGTCTTCCCTTATCTGTTCATTGGTGATGACCATTATGCGGATAGATTAAGGAAAGGAAGAGTCCCCGGTTTGCAAATGCTTCGGCGACCGCCCGGACGGGGAAACCGTTAGAACGATTGTTGTTGTTCCAGTTGGTGTTGCTCGAATTGAAGTTGAGGTTGCGACCGTTGTTGGTACTGTAGGGCGTAGCCGTCCAATAGTAACCGTTGCTGCCGACATTGTTGAGCGAACCATTGCTGTTGTTACGATAGCCAGAGGCGGGGAAAAGGTGGCCTTTTGATTGAATGGAGCGCAGGGACACACTAAAGTGAAACTGCGAACTGCAATGGTTTTACCCACTACAATTTATCCCTTTCGGGAACCCCAGACTGGTATACCATAACCATGTGCGTTGCACAAGGTAGGCCACTGAATTTGCGGGAACTCTGTGCGGGCATCGTGGCCCGTTACAATCTCTCCCATGACCTGTTAGGACTCTTCCTTATTTCAAAGAACTACTGTTGTGACGAAAACAAATCTGGAGACTCTGTTGCCTTTCTCTCCTCGCTGGTACTCCAGCCAACCATCTGCCTAACGAGGTTATCCGAGTATTTAGAGACATTGGCAAAGTCTTTCTTCGTAAGCGAGTTGGTTTCCACCAATACGCGAAGGGTTATCTGTGCTTCTATGGCCAGATCAACAGCTTCACGAAGAGACTCCAGGACCCGGATGTTAAGTCTGGCGTGTGCTATGCACACCATGACGCGCATCACTTTTGCCTTGATGTCTCTGGAAACAGGTTTGGCTTCGGTTGGAACATTCCTGAATCGGAACTGACATTCTTTATAGAAGTCGTATGCTGCCTTAAATGCCGGTATCTTGTCGTATGGCAGACTTCCTTCAGCGTTCCAGTCACGCTTTGGTTTCTTTTGTTTCAGTGTTGTTTCTGCCATACGCTATAGATTTATATCCTTTAGTCTTTTCTGCAAGCTATTCAGGTAAAGCATGGCTTCCATGGGAGTCATGGAGGCTATGTTAAGCTGTTTGACCTCTTGTAGGCATTGTCGGATGGTTATATCGTTTTCCGTCTGTTTGTCTACAAGTTCTTCACGAGCTACTAATGGAAAAGATGAAATTTCTGCTTCTGTAGCGAAGTTGTTTTTGTTCCTTTGATTGATGATATGCTCTTTCCACGCAAGGAAAGCACGTTCATCAATGGGGTCGTTTAAGTGAGCAATAACGTTTCCCTGTTCATCTTTCTCAATAGTCATTCCTTGCAGGTATTCATCAATCTTATCAACGGGGACACCGATATAGACAAAAGGCATATCAACTCCTTTTAGAGTTTTGACATGCACTTTGAACGGTTTTATTCGCGTATGGAAAACATACGCCGACCGCTCAACCAGATTGAAAAACAGTCCCCTGTCATTGAAGAGGATGATTTTCGTGAGGTTGTCTTTTTCTCTATCTAATCTTTCTTTGAAAGTCATAAAATATCTGTTGTATGGGGGTACTTTACAATTAAGTTGCAAAATTACGAAAAATAAAAGTCCAATTTTACCCCCCCCCGTTAATTTTTGTTAAATTTGTATTTTTCTCACCATCATCAACTCGGCTTCGCCGAGATTAAAGCGGCTGGCCTTTTAAGGGCCAGCCTTAGTGAAAACGAGTAACTTTATAATTTATTCTTCGGCGACCGCCCGGACGGGGAAACCGTTAGAACGAGTGCTGCTGTTCCAGATGGTGCTGCTCGAACGGAAGTTGAGGTAGCGACCGTAGTCGGTACTGTAGGGCGTAGCCGTCCAACAGTAACCGCTGCTGCCGACAGAGTTGAGCGAACCATTGCTGTAGTAACGACAGCCAGAGGCGGGGAAATACACGCTTGCACCATTCATAGACCAAGTTCTACCTGGAGGTGTACTCGCCCATTTGAAATATGAAGAATAGTTAGAATAAATATAATAGAAGCAATTCGACTTCGGAACACAGAAGGCAGGCGGACACGGAGCATATACGGTCTTGACAGTCGCAACCTTGCGTGAAGTTGAATTAGAATTATCGAGAGAAGTGTTTACCATATCCCAATAATTATATTTACCTGCATAGGTAGAGTTGGTACCATAAGGTCCGTAGTTCGAACTATTGTAGTACCAATAATCGGGATGTTGTATTGTAGCACCTGGTGTCGCAGAAGTTTCCGTTATGAGTGTTGTCCCGCTTGTATAAGTATTTATCAGTGTCCCAGACGAATTATATCCTCCAGTGGAGGGGTACATTGCATCTTTTCGTCCCCACTGATAATAAGGACTTGGATAATAAATAGTAGAGCTACTTTGTGTCGGGCCTGAGTAAGAGACATCAAATGTCATTGAAACACCATTTGAAGACACTGTCACCCTGCTCATTTCTCCAGCTGTTGCAGCATTTAATTTAATTGTACCATTGACTTGTCCGATATTAACTGGTGCAAGTTTATAGGTATGAGCAGCTGATATTGTTGTTAACCGGGAGTCGGTCAGTGTTTCTGTAGTTACCCATATATGCCATGACCACACTATTGTGCCGTCGAGTGTAGCTGCTATCACGGCATTTCCTTCAGCAATATTGTCTTCATCAACGGTGAATGTAAGATAGCCGTTATCTGTTGTCTGATCAATACCTACGGCAGAAATAAGTCCTTTCACATCCTCCCATATTAACTGTGCCCCATCAGGGCATGACCCAAGCTGAGTTTTTATCCATGGAGTTGTTATGCCTACATTTGCATGATTAACAAGTCTCTGAAGAGTATTAGACGTGTTGGTCGTATAGAAAGATGTTGTTTGGGTATCATCACCGTCTTTGATAGCATTTCCATAGACAAGAGGTAGCTTATAGGTTCCAGGTGCATGAACAAGATAGCAGTTGGCGGTAGTTCTTCCGTCCACTCTGGATGTTCCATCATTGTTTACCATGGAAAGATCTACGTTTGAAACGGGAGTTGCCGCTTTCAGCGTAGCATCTCCTGCGACTGTTCGCCCTCCGGCAGATTCTGTTATAGCAAAGTGTGTTGGTGAACCTTCTACTACTTGAGGTGACACTGTTATCCATTCGGGTTTTGAAGATGAACTCCATGAACTTCCGCCATTAGTGGATTTTTGATATGAAATGGATGGATTTCCTGTTAATTCAATACCTTCGGAACGCATATATTTTCCAGCAGAAGCACGTAACGACAGCCCTGCAACAGTAGTTGCTGTGTTTGGTTTCATTAGGAAATAACGTGTTCCCCCTTCGACATAGGGAATATTCCCGGAAAAGACAGGAGTAAGAGTAAATTTTGTATCTTCATCGTTGGTGTAGTACCATTGATTGACAGCATCAGAAATGATTGCCAGTCCTCTTTTGTGTTCCATGGTAAATTGAACGGTGCGAGAGCCGGTTGAAACACCTTGTGACAGCATTAGGTTACTTGCGGTAAAATTAACCTTTGTAGACTGATTTGCAAGCCAAAACGTATTACTGTTTATCCATGAAGCAAATCTTGTATCAACGGTTCCTGAAGATGTTGGAGTTGAGGGTACCGATGAAACCCAAGGAAAATAGGCAAAGTAAGTATAATCTGGATTGTAAATAACCTTTGACGCTGGTGTCCACGATCCGTCGGACTGGCGAGTAAACTTAATGTTACTGCTGACGTAGGAAGAGCCGTTGAAGGCATACACACCGATGGCATCCCCCTCTTCGAAAGTGGTGGCGGGAAAGCCCGAATAGTCGGCACGAGTCATTGCACCCGCAAATTCGTCAGTGACTTCAATTTTAATACCCGTGCCGTCATCGACGTAGGAACTGGTTCCGTTGTCTGTTATCAGATCAACGTCTTCTGAGCATGATGCAAAGCCGACGGCCAGCAAGCTCAATAAAAGAAACTGCGTTGTTTTCATATTTTATTGTGGTTTTTATATTTATCTATTACTTGGTTCTCCGTTGGTGAAATACAGTTGTTCAACTTGCCTTGGCTCTACAGTCACAGTCTTAGAGCCGAGTGTGGTAGCTACGCCTGGCTTGGCGAAGTAGTAATACTTGTCACTGATGGCGTAAGGGATATTAGGTGAGAACGTCTGTTCCACCGTCCATGTGTCGGAGGGGTCATCTATATCATAGTAAGAGAGTGTTCCCTTGGTAACGATCAACCCCATCTGATGAAACATGGTGAAGTTTACTTGCACCTCATGGAAATATGGAGTGGAGTTTGTTCCTTTGGCTATCATCAGATCCTGAGAGGTAAACTTGGTGATGTCACCCTGGTCTGCAGCAGGAGTCCATGCCGTGACAGCAGCACCAAAGAAGGTGTCAGCCGATGTGATGTCGGGTGTGCTATTAAGTGTTGGAGCACCAGACAGAGAAGAAACCCAAGGATAGTATGCAAAGAAAGTATAGTTAGCAAGTCCTGTGATATATTCAATGGGGTCTTCGGTAGTCCATGAGCTGCCAGAGTAAATGTATTTACTGTTAGCCACCACAACCTTGCCAGTCCTGTCTATCGCAAAGAGGCCAATGGCATCCCCGGATGTAAAGCTGATGGAGAATGTCTTGTTACCACTGCTTTCAGTAAAGGCCGAGTAGGATGCACGAGTGGTTGCATTGTCACCCCATTGGGAAGGAGAGACATTCAGCGTGAGTGAAGACTTTTCAAACACGTCGTTAGAATTGTCTGACAAGTCATCAATTTGATTACATGAAGTCAAGAAAGCAAAAGCCATGACAATGAGGAATCCATTGACAACGGTGATTGCATCTTCATGTTTGGAGAGGAACTTTACGAACTTTTTCATAATGCTTGAATTTAGTGAGTTTTCTTTACTTTACTCCAAAGAGCGTTAGATGTCATCTTCAAGAAAACGTCCAAGCTCCTTACACTACCATTCTTCTTTATACCAAGTGAAGTAGTATTGTTGCGAAGACAATTGGAAATTTCGGCATGAGCGGTGGTGACGTTACCATGCTTCATTAGAAGCTCACCGTAAGATTGAGGAAACTTCTCCATGTATTTCCTGATGAACGCATGACTGTCAAACTCTTTTTCGAGAGCGTCAACAATCTCTTTAATTTCTTGTATATTCATAGTTTTATTCTTCTTTATTCATTTTTATTCTTCTACCCAGTTATCAACGCCAAACACCTGGCCGTCATTAACGGCAGGCTGCGCCCAAGTGCTGGTAGTTCCTATAGAACCAACAGTGAGATACTTCGTTTCCACCTCCCAATCCTGAATGTCGGTATCTTCATCGACGAGCATAGATGCTTCGCCGAGTGTCAGCCGGAAATTGTAGCTCTTCTCAGCGAGAAGGGTCAGGTCAGTGGAAAGTGTGTGATAGTAGTGTTTGCGTGTGCCGCTGACGGTGGCATCGACGTCGAATATGGCCGTCCCTGAAGGAACCGTCTGTGGCAGCATGATAAAATGGTTTGTCGTTCCAGTCACGTCAACCGTTGCTTCGGCAGCGATGGAAGTGCCGAGCGTCAGCATGAAAGGATTGACAGACGTGGAGTTGACGGTGGGATTCAGCATCCATTTCGGATTATTGCTTTGACAGAAGGTGCCAGAGAATTTCACTCCACATATAGAGATGGAATGTACCGTTATAGCGTCAGAGCCTTGGTTGTAGACGTTAAAGCGGATGTCCGTACACTGGTGTGAGAAAGTCAGGGGAACAGGGTCTGTGATTCCTGCCCCACTATGGTCAGTCACGTTTGCCGTTATGAAATCTGCTTGGTTTGCAATTGCAGAGGGAACAGTGTACGAGTAAACAGGGTAGCCCGTCGTACTTCTTGACGTAGGATAGAGTGCTGACAGTCCGTAGGGAGCGTATGCGAAGAAAGAGACGCGATAATTTGCCCCCGGCCAATAATGTCTGCTGTTGCCAGTGGCAGCGTCTATCACCTCATTGAACCAATACGAGCCACATCCTGCGGAAGTATATGAATTTGCGGCTGGGTAGATAGACGAACTCATGCCATATTCCGTTATAGCCTCCTTGGAAGTCTGAGAACCACGGGTAGCACTGACAGCCATGATTTCCATGGGTGTGAAAGCTATTGTGGGGTTAAGATCAGGTTTATCCTGGCCTCCTTCAATCACATCGTCGGAGCAGCCAGTAAGCAGTATTACTATCAAGGCTGCAGACATTGTTATGATAGGAATTATCTTCTTCATTGTTATGTGTTTTAAGTTTAATGTAAAGGCGGATGAGCCTTATTCGGTAAGCCCATCCGCCTCAGAATCTACCTTGATAGTCGAATCATCAGGGTTTGACTTTCCCTGTTACGAATGCAGTAACGCGCTATTAGAACTCGATGCTGCCTGCGTCAACGGGAGTCCAGTCGTCAGCAGCGGTGACGGTGTAGGTGATGGGCACCATGCTGGTGAGAGGATCACCGTTCTCGTCGAAGCCGCCAGAGCCGTTACCGAACACGAGGGTATAGGTATACTTCTTACCCAGTTCCCAAGCTATGGTTGTCAGGTCGAAGGGGATGTATACATACTCATCGTTGATCAGGACTGTACCCGAGTTGTTGTCACTCACCGTGCACTTCACCTTCAGGTAGGAACCAGTAGCATTGGCGATAGCCTTCTCAGGAGCAGCGTGTGTCCAAGCAACCTGAGTCTGAGGAATCATCATCAGAGCACCGTTGAGGTTGGTCAGGTTCTGAGCGGTCGTAGAGGTCATAGTGCGAGCGGCGGTCGTAGCGGCAGCGTCGGCACCCTCAATCAGACCAACAGAGAAATTCGACTCGGCATCGCCAGTAGCGGCAGCGCTCAGCGTATTCAGAGCACTACGATAGCCTACATTACCCGTGTTGTGAACATTGCACACTGTAATCTCAGACACAACGGCGGTGATGGTGGGGTTAGCAACCTTACCTGCGAACACGACCTGAGAGAGAGCGTGCTTGAATGTCAGGCTAACGGGTAGACCATCAGCAGCGTGATTCTGGGCAGTAGCCGAGGCAAACATAATGTCTTTCTGATCTGCGACGGTAGCAGGAACGGTTACGTTGGCGGTCAGGCGCGGATACACCTCTCCGGGAGTAGACTCGTCTACGGTGTTTGCCAGAGAGAACGATGCGTCAGCCGACGGAGTGATAGCCTGGAAGTCGAGGTTGCCAGAGGGCCAGTACTGAAGTTCAGAAGCGGTGTGGTAGTCCCAAGCCGGGCCGGAAATCTGGTCAATCACGATACCAGCGGCGGGCGTAGCGGCAGCACCAACATACTTGCCAGAACCGTCAGAGTAGTAGCCGAGTACCTGGAAGTCGGAGATCTGAGAGAGGTAGTTAGCTGCTGTGGTAGCCGTACCACGAGTAGCGAAGAAGTTGTCCTGGTTTACATTGAAACCCATTGCACCTGGTGCCTTCTGAACGGTAGGCATGCCACCATTCTCAATAGCATCGTCATTACTGCAGCTGGTCATGCCAGCCATTGTCAGAGCTGCGATAGCAGCGATTGCAAAAAACTTTTTCATTTTGCTAAACTGTTTAAATTGTTAATGAAGTTAATTATAAAGAGTTGATACTCTATCAACGAAAGTTTAGAATCCGATATCTATTTCCACGTCACTCCACTCTTCAACGTCCAAGTCGAAGGTGTTTTTCTTACTGACATAATCCTTCAGGTTGATGTCAAGGTCTGTTATCTCGATGGAAACCCTGTCACCTGTAGAGTCGGCATTATTGATGATGTCTGTCACGTCTATAGGCAGGAACACCTGTCCCCCGTTCATCCAGAAATACATCACCATCTTGTGTGAAAGAACGATAGTGCTATTGGAAGGATATAAGCCGAACACGTAGAAGCTGCCATAGACACAGTTTTCCTTTTCATCGAACATACAATCAAACATTACAGCTACAGAGTCCTCAGTGAGGTTGTCGGGTGTGATAAATCTTTTTCCCGCCACATTGTTGAGTGACCCGCGGCACTCCTTAACCCAGTCCAGTCCTTTTATATCTTTCAGTTTGAAGTTGACTGTTACGACCATGCTGTCAGGGAAAAGTGTGAATTCATTATTCATTTCAGGGAACACGTCAATCGGTTGTCCGTTGTTTGCCGCATGAACCATATAATCAGGATAGTCCAGCACGGTTTGCCCGTCATAGATACTGTCAATGACAGAAGGTTTGTCATACATACCCCGTGCTGCATACTTGAAGGTAGTGGCATATAGCAGATCCTTATCTCCCATATTCTCATACAGGACATGTTCTGTATCATTGTTCCATGCGGTTATGTAGTATCTTCCCGCAGGCAGCTCGCATGTTCTCGGCCATATATGGCGAGGGCAGTCGAAGATGGTATATCCCTTGGTCATGTTTGACAATGTCATTGCATCAGCCGGGTAAAACACAGCTCTCATAGATGTCGGCACCTGTTCTATTTTGGTCGTGTCGAAGTTCAGTGTAACAGTACCCAATGAAGTGCTTTCATCCAAGTCCTTATACTCGCACGAGCAAAGAACCATGCCTGTAGCCATTGCCGCCATCAGCATTATTTGTTTCTTTATAGTCATCATAGGGCAGTATAATTATTTGAAAACATTCTTTGCGTTGATATTCCACACGAAGGAGGCTTCCACCTTTGTCGGGCCATACCATTTCATCTGTCTTGTCTCTTTCCGCTTATAGCCGTACTGGTAAGGCTCGTACACGTCATATTTCGTATCGAAGTAGCCAAGTCCGAGTGTCAGGTCAAGGCTGAAGTTTCTGCTGAGAGGCAGCGTATAGCCATAGCTGATGCCGAAAGCATAGGTCTTGTCAAGGTCACGGCACAACTTTCCGCTTTCTCCAAACTCAAAGTCGTATGTTGCCATCTGTCCGTACACACCGACATGGTGACCGAAGTAAGGTGTGTCCTGATGCTTGTGATCGAGGTAGTAGCGAAGTTCCGTCTGGAAGATATAGTTAGACCAGAAACGGTTTCTTGTATAGCTGTTCCACCAGGCCCCGGTATAGTCCAGTTCCCATGCCAGCCCGAGGTCAGTCTGAATCTCAATGCCGATATTAGGGCTTGCCAACAGGTCATAGATGCCATTGGTGCGCAACTGTACGGCTGCCACATCTTTATTGAGCTTGTACGGAGTCTGGGCAGTACCGGCCATCGCTTGGATGGCAATCAGTGCTGTCAGCGCAACCTTACAAAGAATCCTTTTCTGTATCATATTACGAAAGAGTTTAATTGTTTTCTTTATTACGTCGTCCAAACAATCGGATGCGTGTCGGTCGTTTGATAATATCCTTCTTGACTTTGATCTCTTCTTTTGGTCTTGTCTTATAGGTCGAAGTTCTGACCATTAACAGCTGCTCTTCTATGCGTTGTCTCTCGGCAGCCAGTGCGGAGTCAGTTTCGCAGTATTGTGAAAGCGTCACTCCTTGTGTATTGAAAACCTTGTAAATATCACCCTTGTAGAGATGTCTTGTAAAATAATCCGTTGCTGTCATCACAGCAGCCTTGTTATAGTTACTGGAGTACACCAGGAAGTCTTTCAAGTATGGTTCTACGTCATCATACTGTACCCAGAACATCGGGTATTTCACTTTGCCGTCGCCGAACTCATCGTCTATCACGAGGACAGGACAGAAGGCGGCCACCCTTGTTCGGTAGGTGGAGTTAGCTTTGTCATAGTACACCTTTTCACGAATAAAGTAAACAGAAACCTCTGTGCTGGGTATATCGCTATCTTCAACATTCAGTTGTCCTCTCTCCTCTGTGTATGCAATTTCAAAGTTTCTCATCAGCTCCTTCATGTCTACCTGTGTCGTCTGGTCAAAAACCTCGTTACCTGTGAGTGAATACTCATATGCAGGTATCATCCCGTCAACGGCCAGCAGGAACACGGTGGAGAATATGTTTGGCTCATTGGCAAGGCCAAGCCCGCCATTATCTCCTTTAGTCAGGTCAATCTCCCTATACACGTCGCGCTGCCACTCCACATTAGCGTCCTCGAAAGGAAGATATGTGGGGAATTTCAGCATTGCCCGTTGTGACATGACAGGTTGTGCCTTTGCACTGACAGTCAAAGATGTCACCAGCAAGAGAAGCAATGAAAAGTGTTTCATACTACTTGATATATTATTGTTCGCCTTCCGGCAGATTATAAACATTGTCGTACAAACGCTCTATACGGTAGTCCCCGAACTCATCCGTGATACGGAAGGCCACCCTGCGGCTGTAGAGTTGTGGATCAGACACCTGAAAGAACTCTGCATAATAGGCTCCCTGATGGATAAACTCTTCCCAATATGGCTCGTGAGCAGGATCTACGGGCTTGTTATACTCGTATTCGCAGTAAAGAGTCTCGTTTGCCCTGAATTCATCTATCAGGTTCTCGTACTTTGTCAAGATACTGTGCACGTCAGACGTGCCCTTTGTCTCAACCATTGAGATTCTGTACACCTTTCCCTTGTTCGTCATAATCCTGACGAGGAAGGAACGTCCCTCTATGTTGTTTATAAGGAAGTCGTTTCCTGCCTTTACAAAGCCATTCTTCAACAGCTGTGTTGTCATGGCTGCCCTTGTACCTTCTACGGGGATGCCCATAAAGGTTGTGATATTACTCTGTGCTGACAGCGTTAGTGCCAGTATCAGTGAGAGTGCGATGAGAATTGTTCTTTTCATATTTTTTATCTTATTATTACCTCCATTGATGTGTTGAGTTTTCTTTCTATGCCGTCAGGGCCTATGGCCGTTAGGCGTGATATGTAGAAGCGCTTGCCTCTTGTGAGTTTGCGAAAGGTTTCTTTCTGTCTTTCTGAGAAGTTTGCGCCTTCTGATGCCATAGGCACTGCATTTCCCATTCCATCGAAGAAAACCGTTTCAAAAGAGAGTACCCTGAATGGTATATGTAATATCCCGTCATCTACAGCAGCTCCAATCTGTGTAGCAGCAGTTATCTTTGACTTGGCTATAGCACCACCTTTATATCGGTCATTATTTCCTTGTTCATCCTTCACGTCAATGAATGGTGTTGGCTCTGGCAGCTTCCTTACTTTGAAGGTATATTGTGCCATCTGTTGGCTTGTGCCGCTGTTGTTTGAGAAAACAGTGATTACAGCATCCTGTCCTACCCTCGTTGGCTTTGCCGTATATTTTCCTGCTGCCGTTTGCTGGAGTGTTCCACCAGTCATCGTTGCCGACACGGAAGTAAGAGGAACGCCGGGAACGCTTATACTTATCGGGTTATTATATCCAGCATAGAGAACGTTCATCAAGTCTGCAGACACGGTAGCCGTTGGTTCCACCACTGTATATGGTTGAGAGAAGTTCCGTCTCACTATTTCCCCTTGATGGTTTACTGTTTCCAAATATCCAGCGAGAGTAAAGTTTCCTGCCTGGTTGCAAATTTTCTCATACAGACCGTCTCTCAGTTCTGCTCTATGTTCTCCGATATAGATGTCAGGTGCTTGTGTTGTGTCGATAGCTGCCATCACTATTCTGGCCAAGAACTTATTACCTCTTACAATTGTCTGTGCTGTTGGGATTACAAAAGCATCCAGTGCGTTTACTCGCACGTCTTTGTTGTCTATATTGGTCAGCAGATTGTGCAGCACCTCTCCCTCTGCATGACGGATATCATTCTGTAGCTTTGACAGGAGTGTGATAGCGGCCACTGCCGGTATGGATTCAAACATATATTCTTGCCAACTGTTGGCAGAAGAATTATGTGGAACATCTGTTGAGAGGTTATTGTTGATAATATCCCTTTCCGTTTCGTTTTCAATCATTCCCACTATTTCGTTACGGAAATTATCGATGGCATCACACAGTAGTTGACCTTTTCCCTTTCCTATTGCCAGCATCACCTGTGCACCAGCTTCCAGATCCTCCTTGTTCTTCAGACTCTTTGGGTCTGCATCCTTGCCATCTGCCTCTATTGCTATAGCGAGCTTCAGGCTTTCCACGAAGTTGTATAGAGTGTCGCACATCCCTTGCACCTCCGAAGCCCTGTCATACCATGACTGTACCTTTACAGGACTGGAAAGGAGTTGTGCGCTAAATTCGTCATACAAGACACTGTTTCCTATCTCTGTTCCTTTCGTGCTTCGTTGCAGACTCTCATCCATGATTGAGAATCCGTCCAGCACCTCAGAAGAAACATTGAGAGCCAGCATAGCCATCAGGACGACATACATCAGATTTATCATCTTCTGGCGTGGTGAAACAGGTCTTTTAATTATTGACATTTTTATATAGGTATATATTTCAATAACTATTTATTTATTGTTATGCGGTCTTGTCAGCTTCCAGCTCGTTGACGATGCTCTTTCTCAGTACGATGCACATTCTGTTGAATGATGTCATCTGTTTAGCCATTCCGCTTGCGAGAAAAATCACCTCAGTCAGTTTCTCGTTATATTCCTTTACCTTTGCTATCTGCTCTGCGTATGCAGTCAGCAGTTCGCGTTTCTTTTCAATAATGCCATTGTCTGTACCATCATCTGTGCCGTGGATTTGTTCATCCAATGGCATATAGTTTTCGGCTGTAGGCTGTACAGGCAGAGGTATTGATGGTTTTGCAAGTTCCATTCCGTTGACAGTTTTGTCAAACGGACGATCGAAAGCAGAGATGAAGAACACAAACACTTCCGTTCCCATGCCGACAAACAGGAAGAAGTTAGCTCCTGGCAGATGTGTCAGCTTGAAGAGCGTACCAAGTATCACGATGGCAGCACCCCATGAGTAAGCGTAATTCAGGAATGTCTGTCCTGCTACGCTATCCATCCATTTTTGCAGACGGTAGATAATATTGAACTTGCTGTATGTCATTGCTTATTTTCTTTTCTTTGTGGTTGCTGTGGTGATGATTACTTTCTCGCTGGGTGTGGTAGCTATGCTGCGTACACAACGAAATCCGATATATGAGCGAGGCTGGTTCTGGTATTCTGACGTGCGCCATGCAGAACGGACGTGACTCTCAGGGTCTTTCCATGAGCCGCCTTTGACTGTTTTCTTTTTCAGCAGATAAGGATCTTCTGGTGCGGCATCATATTTGAGTTGTGGGTTGATGACGTTCATCGATTCTACGCCAGCGTCTGTGAATGTTGTACTTGTCCATTCGGCCACGTTGCCTGCCATATCATAGAGATCATTACTGTTCGGGGCGTATATTCCAACCTGGCTTGTGATGATATTACCGTCTTTCGTCAGGTTTCCTTCGTCAGCCATGAAATTGGCAAAGTGAAATCCTTTGTCTCTAAATTCCTTGGCCCAAGGAAATTCATTCTGAAATCTTCCACGGGCAGCGTATTCCCATTCTGCTTCTGTTGGCAGTCTGAAACGCTGTTCCGTTTCGCCCGCCTTCCCCAATTCCCTACGCATCATTTCCGTACGCCATGCACAATAGGCATTTGCCTGTTCCCATGTTATTCCAACGACAGGATAGTTTTCGTATTCCTTCCGTCCCCAATAATAGCGAAGATACATTTCGTTATCCGCATTGGGGAAGTCGTTAATCCAGCATGTGGTGTCTGGGTAGATATTGACGATGTATGTATTTAGAAAGTCATACGGGCCAGTTAGTGGTCTTGTGATTGACTGTCTGATGATTTTACCCCAAATATCGACATAAGCAGTGTCCTTTGATATCAGCACCACCTCTTCAGGGTTGACAGTGAGGTCGGTATTAAGATTACGTTCTGAAGGGTTCAGCCTGTGTTTACGCAAAGCTTCCTGAGCATAGTCGTACACCTCATATTTATAATACAGCTGTTTCCCGTCAATTTTCTTCTCACCAGTCACAGGGTTGGTGATATACAGGCTTGCCATGACTTTCTCCATGTCGTAGTTGTAGACGGGAGCCTTTAGTCGTTGCCTGATGATGGAGTCCACGACAAAATCCACGAACTGACGGTATTGTTTGTTTGTCACTTCGGTACGATCCATCCAGAAGTCATCGACGCTGATATCTCTTACGGGGGTGCCATTACCCCACAGCTCTTCGGGATTGTCAATACCCATGCGAAGATGTCCCCTGTTGATGAGAACCATTCCTGTAGGGATGGTGTTTTCTTCTACGATCATCTGGTCAGGGTTTGACATTGTCTTACTGTCGCTTGTCAACATAGAATAGGTATCGTATGTGAGAAGCTGACGCTCACCATTGTCAACTTTCTTCGACCATATGTTTTTTCCGAGCTTGAAAGTAAGACCGAACTCCAGTCCGAGCCACCTGTATCTTCCATATAAGGATGCAGGATCTTCTTTTTTGCTTCCTGCGAAAGCGTATGAAGCATCAAGGTGAATGTTAAACTGGTCGCTAATACGGAAACGGTTAGAGAGTCCGAATGAAACACCTATGGAGTTGTCGTTGTTAGTACAGTCTCTCATAAAACCCACTCCGACAAAGGGGATACCGTTCCAGATTCCATCAGGGTTATATCCTGCCAAGATGTTCGAAGCGTTCAGCATCACTTGCTCTTGTACATAGAAGAACCTGATATTGTTGGCAAGATTGTCATTACCTAATATACGCTTTCCCCAATATCCGTTTCCTTTCATGCGCAGTCCTATCTCTGGTGAGAACCACTTTCCGATAGAAGCCGTTGCACCGAAGTTGGAACGTATATTGTTAAATGGCGATTTTGGAAGAGCCATGTCACTTTCTGCCGACGAATAGAAAGAAAGGTGTTCGACACCAAAGGACACCTCCCAATTGTCACGGAAGTGATTTGTTACGATGCTACCTTGGTCGTAGTTCTGTGCATATACACCAGTCCGTATTGTCAACACAGACAACACTAAGATCAGAAGCATTTTGTTTTTTACTGTTGATGTCATATTACGATAATTTGTGGTTGATGTTAATGTTAGAAGTTAGAATAAAGAAAGGTGTGGGCTTCCCAGCAGACACCGTTCGGTGAACAATAGTTTTTTTATTAACTTATCACATGAAAATGAATAATAAAAACAAACTACTAACTCTTAATCTACTACTAACTTTTTAACTAACCAATTATGAAAACGAATCTCTCTTACTCATGCTTTTCTGGTTCGTCAACTTGAACTTCTGCCGGTGGTGCTTCCAGTTCTTGTGCGTCCCCATCAGTTTCTTCCTTCGTCTCGTTATTCATCCGCTCGCTGTAGAGTTCATCCAGTGTTTGGTTCACCTTCGTCTGTACTCCTTTGAAAATCTTGCCGAGCGTAACGAGTGTATCTACCTCCAAACCTTGTGTCTCCTGGACATCTAATGTGACTATTGACTTAAACCCGTCAATTTGCACGTTAAAATTGAAAATTGCTTTCATGTTTTTTATCGTTTTTGTTTGTATTTTTTGGTCGATTTTTATCGTTTTGCACCACAAAATTGCAACGTTTTTTTTAAGTGAAAGAATTTTTTTGAATTAAAGTCTTGATTTAACACGTTTAAGACTTTTTTGGTCATCAACGTGTTAAATCAAGAGTTTTTGGTGTATTTTTTCGTGTTGCAAGCGCGTTTTATGTTCCTTTGCAGTTGTATAAAAAATCAATCCAAAAACACAGTATTTTTTTTATGAAAGTATGTATAGCTGAGAAGCCAAGTGTCGCGGGTGAAATTGCCAAGGTGCTTGGGGCGAGAATCAAGAAGGATGGCTATTACGAAGGTAATGGCTATCAAGTAACGTGGACCTTCGGACATTTGTGTCAATTGAAACAGCCTGACGGCTATTATCCTGACTGGAAGAAATGGGACATGGGAATACTCCCGATGATTCCGGCAAGGTATGAAGTGGAGCTCATTTCAGATGCTGGTGTGAGGAAACAGTTCAAAGTTATCAAGGAACTGTATAAGAAGGCAGACCTTATTGTGAACTGTGGTGATGCTGGTCAGGAAGGAGAACTGATACAGCGTTGGGTAATGGAACTGGCAGGTGTACGATGTCCCGTCAAGCGACTGTGGATTTCTTCTCTTACGGAGGAATCCATTCGTCAAGGTTTCCGTGAACTGCGTGACCAGCATGATTATGACAGCCTGTATAAAGCCGGACAGGCCAGAGCCGAAGGTGACTGGCTGTTAGGCATGAATGCCACGAGACTTTACACATTGAAGTACGGAGGCTATAAACAAGTCCTGAGTATCGGACGTGTGCAGACGCCTACACTGGCTATGATTGTTTACCGTGACAACGAGATTGAGCATTTTAAGCCAGTACCCTATTGGGTATTAACTACCAAATATCGTGATGCCATATTCAGTTGCACGAAGGGAAGATTTAATACTGAGAATGAAGGTAGGAGTTACCTGGAAGCTGCCAAACGGAACAGGCTTACCATTAAAGATGTTCAGCAGAAGCGAGGCAGTGAACAGCCACCCCAACTGTATGACCTCACGGCATTACAGGTGGACTGTAACCGCAAATATGGTTTCTCTGCAGACACTACATTGAAAAATATTCAGAGTCTCTATGAAAAGAAACTTACTACCTACCCTCGTGTAGATACGAAGTTTCTGACTGATGATATTTATACTCAATGTCCTGGTATTCTTCAGAAACTTTCAGGAACCTTTGATGTTGCCCGTCCGTTGGTAGGAAAAACATTACCAAAGAGTAAGCGTGTGTTTGATAACAGTAAGGTCACCGATCATCATGCTATCATTCCCACTGGTGATACAGGTAATCTCAGCGGTATTAATGACTATGAGAGAAAGGTCTATGACCTGATACTCCGGCGCTTCTGTGCCGTATTTTATCCCAACTGTGAATATGCCCAAACAACCGCGTTGGCAACATCTGGAGGTGTTGATTTCAAGGCCACTGGTCGTACTATCCTATCTGAAGGATGGCGTTCCGTCTATGCCAAGGTCCAGAAGGATGATGAAGAGGAAGAAAAGGAACCAGGTGAAAACGGTGTTCTTCCTGTCTTTACCGTTGGAGAGAGCGGTCAGCATGTACCATCGTTGGTACAGAAAATGACTACGCCACCGAAACGCTATACGGAAGCCTCGTTGTTACAGGCTATGGAAACAGCCGGAAAGTTTGTAGAGGACGAAACGCTACGTGAGGCTATGAAGGAAAACGGCATCGGTCGCCCATCGAGCCGTGCCAGTATCATCGAGACTCTTCTGAAACGTGGATATATCCGACGTGAGAAGAAAAACCTTATCTCCAATCCTGCAGGACGTGACCTGATGGAGGTCATTCAGGCAAAGATGCTGAAAAGTCCTGAGTTGACAGGTGTCTGGGAAAAGAAACTCCGTGACATCGAGAAGGGTGTGTTCACACTGGAGGCGTTTATGGATGAATTACAAGCACAGCTTGTTAGTATCATCAAGGAGGTTCAGGCAGATAGTTCCATCAAAAAGATTACTTCACAGTCTGCACCAAGTACCAGTCCGTCAGGATCACGAAAGAGTTACACTTCCACCAGTCGCTCATCGTCTGGCAGTAAACCTTCGTCCGGCTCACGAGCATCTTCAAAGAAAAGTGCGCCAAAGGTAGGCGATAAGTGTCCCGTGTGTGGAAAGGGATATGTGAGGAAAGGACCGTATAGTCTTTTCTGTAGTGAGTATAAGAATAGTGGATGTAAATTCAGAGGGTAATTACGGAAGGAAAGAATTTACAAGACAGCGAACTGAAAGAGAAACTTTCTGTTGCTGGTATTGATGTTGGCAGTCGTTTTAGGATAGAAAGAATGTGTTCCTTTAACGATATGCAGGTGAAGAGTATTGATTATGAAAAAGGATCAATGACCTTTTTTCATCCTACCACCCACCCAGACTATCAGGGTGAATTTGAT
>JAEEGL012803287.1_pt1 | contig 19245 bp, 12 predicted proteins | sample 9134231 | NCBI WGS metagenome assembly JAEEGL01 (sample SAMN16246548, study PRJNA631951) | gut metagenome | biome: gut microbiome; feature: rumen; material: fiber-attached | host: Bos | place: Iran: Karaj | collected 2018-10 | reverse complement strand
GGGTCCTCGACGTCGTTCGCGCCGAACTTGCCGAAGCCGTCGGCGGAGAAGAGCGTCTTGGTGGCCGCGTCGTACGTTACGATCACCTCGGGCCAGTGAACCATCGGAGCGCCGACGAACGCGAGCGAGCGCCCGCCGAGGTCGAGCGAGTCGCCCTCCTTGACGACGACGCGGCGGTCGGCGAAGTCCGTCCCGAAGTAGTTCTTCATCATCGCGAACGCCGGCATGGACGACACGATCTTCGCATCCGGGTACGCGGCGGCGAAGCGGGCGATGTTCGCCGAGTGGTCCGGCTCCATGTGCTGGACCACGAGGTAGTCGACCCTGTCCGTCGCGGCGGACACGTTCTCAAGCCACTTGTCGCCGAAGCGGACGTCCACGGTGTCCATGACGGCGACCTTCTCGCCCTTCACTACGTATGAATTGTAGGCCATCCCGAGCGGGACCTCGAACTGCCCCTCGAACAGGTCGACGTCGTGGTCGTCGACGCCTACGTACGCGATGTCGCATGATAGCTTCATTTACTCTCCTCTTTTCTTTTCTGCAAATGCCTCTCCACGGCCTCCGTCACGAACGGCGCGGTGTCGCCACCGTAGCTGGCGATCTCGCGGACGGTCGACGCCGTCACGTACGCCAAGCTCTCGCTCGGCATCATGAACAGCGTCTCGATCTCGGGCGCAAGCCTCCTGTTGGTCAGCGCCATCTGGAACTCGTACTCGAAGTCGCTGTAGACCCTGACGCCGCGGATGACGACCTTCGCGCCCTCGCGGCGGCAGAAGTCGACGAGAAGCGAATCAAGCACCTTCACCTCTACGTTCGCGAGCCCCGCCTTGGCGACGTCCTCGCGGATCATCCCCAGGCGTTCCTCGCACGAGAACATCGCCCGGTCCTTCGAACTCGTCGCCGCCACCGCGACGACAAGCCTGTCATAGAGCCGCGACGCCCTTGCAATCAGGTCGAAGTGGCCCTTCGTCATCGGGTCGAACGTGCCCGGATACACTGCCGTAGTCTCTGCCATAGGTCATATAGTATATCACAAACGAGCGGAAATTTGAACGCAAAAAAGAAAATGAGAATTCAATGCGGAAAATTCTAGGCACCTGAAATCTTCACAAAAATTGAGAGGTACAGTGCCAATAAGTTAATATAGCGCAAGGCTCTGCGGGGAGTGTCCCCACAGAGCCTCCATCAAGGGGCTGTTGAAAATGTCCCTCGTCGATATAACATTTGGCAGGGTGGCATCGATGACGCCGCCCTGCCGGGTTTTACAGCAGGCTGCCCGGACAGCTTAGCGCTGCTCGTAGTGCCCAGGCTGCCAGACGCGGATGACCGCTCCGTTGGCCTGAACCTGCTCGACGTACCGGCCCTCGACCCAGACGGTCGTGGGCTGCGGGGCGACGACCACCGGAGGAGGCGTGACAACCGCAGGCTGATTGACCACGACGGGGGCGGGGTTGACCACCACAGGCGCGGGCGTCACCACCACGGGCGCCGGGGCGACCACGGGAGCGGGAGACACCACCGCATCGTAGAGAGCGCCGCCGACGATGCCGCCGACGAAACCGGGCCAGAAGTTGCGCCCGCCGCGTCCCCATCCGCCGTGATGGTGGTGATGGTAGTGTCCACGGCCATAGCCGCCATGCGGACGTGCAAGGCAAGTTCCCGCGCAGACCACGGATGCTACCGCCAGTATCATTATCTTTGTAGCTTTGCTTTTCATTTTTTACCTTCTCTTTCTCCGCTTCCTCGCGGTTATGTTGTGTTAGGGTCACTCGACCCCAATTACTGACAAAATATTTTCGCCTCCTAGTAAAGTTTTTTTCCGTAGACCAAGACCTTGCCGAGGTGGAAGACGTCCTCCTTGGCGTCGGCGACGCGCCCGACGCGCACATGGCGGGCGCGCGGAGACGCCTTGCGGAGGTCGACGCGGAAGGTGTCCTTGACCTGCTCCTGCGTGAACACCCTCTGCCATGACGTGCCGTCCTCGGAGACGTCGACGTAGATCGGCACCTGGCGCGTGGCGTTGTGCCCGCCGCTCCTGTTCTCTATGACAAGCCCCAGGACCGAAGACGGGCCGGGCAGCATGACCTCCGCCCAGGGCGCCTTTTCCTTCGCCGTGTGGAAGCCGTTGCCGCGCGCCGGGCTGGAGTCGATGACGTAGGCGTAGCGCGCCGGGGTGTCCCACTGGCTCGTCGTCGAGGTCCGGAGAAGCCCGTCCTCGCTAAGGAGCGTGCCTCCGAAGTCGTTCTTGGAATAGCGTTCGCCCTTTGTCTTTTCAGGTGATATCCTGGCCTGGAGGTCGGCCATCTGCCGGAACGCCTCGAGGTTCCCGGCCTGGCTGGCGCCGAGGATCAGAGGCTTGAAGTCGAGGGTCGGCTTCTCGCCTGCGCTCGCCCTCTCCTTCAGGACCTCGCCGATGCACTTGATGAAGGTCTGAAGCCCGTCGGACGACTTCATGAACACGTCAGAGCCCCAGCCGAGTGTCTGCGAGAAGTAGTCGGACGTGCCGTACTGCGCGTCGAGCATCGCCTTGAGCACGTCGTAGCAGAGCTGGGGTTCGCGCTCCAGCGGCTTCGTCCAGGTCTCAAGCGCCTTCCTGAAGTCGGACTCCTCCTGGATCCTCGCGTCGCACTGGCGGAGGTTGGGGGCGAACGCGACGAGGTCCTCCGCCAGCGCCTTCGCGCCCTTGTCCTTTGCGACGCGCGCGAAATAGGGAGTAAGGAAGTTCCAGACCGGCTGGCGGCCGGACTTCAGCCCGCGCGCGCATCCCCGGACCCATACGCGCTGCTTGTCGAGGTCCGGCTTGCCGGCGCGGGCGAGCCAGTCGCCGTACGCCGTCCAGGCGTCGAAGTTCGTGATGTGCGCGGCGCACGCGTAGCGATAGTACATCTCGACGGACTTCGCGTCGCGGCCGGACTCCTCGGCGAGGGCGGCGAGCGCGAGCATCCTCTCGGCGGCGAGCCGCTTTTCGCGGTCCGCGGAGAATGTCGACTCGATGACGGAGGTGTACTGCCACTCGTGCCTGTTCCAGAAGCAGAGGTGCATCTGGGAGTGTCCGGTGACGCTGTAGTTGAGCTCCCAGCGTCCGTTGGCCAGGCGGCGCGTGTAGGCGCAGTGCCCGGGCTGTCCGACGGTGGTCGAGGGTAGCCCGTGCGCGTTGGCGGTGGCGCTGCCGAACTTGGAGAGCTCGCCGCACACGCCGCCGACGATCTGCGTGTACCTGCGCTTGGGCCACTCGCCGGCGGTCGCCCACGGCTTGTAGTAGAACGGCCCGTGCACCGAGTCGCCAAAGCAGTTCTTCAGGCGGTAGCAGATCATCCAGCACGTCCCGCCGTAGGCTCGGGACGGGAGGTTCACGAACTTGTCGAGGTGCCGCTGCTGCGCGGCCATGTTGTCCGTCCCGGACGATCCGCGCCCGTGGTTCACCGCGAAGCGCCACAGCCACGTCGGCTGCGTATACGCCGCCTTGTTGAGACGCCCCGCGAGCGCGGTGGTCCTGTAGGCGTCGAGAACGTCCGCAAGCCACGCCTCGTCCTTCTCGGGATACACCAGCGCCAGCGCCGTCATGCACCGGCGCCCCTCGTTGTCCGCGTATCTGTCGCCAGCGAACGGAACCCACCGGCCTGCGTCCTGATATACGAGCGACTCAAGCGCGAGCACCGCCTTCGCCCCGTCGCCCGGCCCCGACTTGCCGGACGCGAACGGCCCGCTCCAGGCGAAATCCTCGAGCCACTCCCTGTCGTTCATGAAAGCCTTTATGAACTGTGTGCTGCCCGGGCGGCCGGCGAGCTCGTGCCAGCCCTTCTGCCCGATGAGCCGCAGAACGGCGTATCTCGCGGCGGCCAGCTTCTGCTGTTCGTTCAGCTTTGCACCGGGCTTTATGCCGGAGAGCGCGGTCTTCGTCTTGTCCAGCGCGAAGGCGGGCACAGATGCGGGATTTGTCGTGGGTCTCGGGCGCACCGCCGCCCTTTTGAGGCCCTTCGTCTCGATCTTCTCGCCGTCCATCATCAGCCGCCCCATGGCGAACTGCCCCCAGAAGGTGTCGCGCCCCATGGCAAACGCCTCCTTCATCAGATCCTTCTCATGCGACGAGAGCGCCTTGTCCGTCCCCTCGGAGGTCAGCGCGTACTCCAGGACCTTGACGAACTGCCTCTGGTTCGGCGAGAAATGGGCGTCGGGGATCGCCTTCATGTTCTGCACCATCTCCTTTGCGCCGCCCGACCCGTCGGACTTCGCCGCGGTGAGCTTCTCGACTAGCGCGACGGTCTTGTAGACATCCAGCTCGAAGTGCTTGACCCATCCGAACCTGTCGCCGGCGTCGAGGTCCGAGAGCGCCTTCCACTCATACATGTACGCGAGCGAACCCTTCCTGAGCTGCGCCGCGTTGAAGTCACCCACCTGCCGCTCAAGGATGTCGAACGCCGCGCCGTACGCGTCGGCGGCCTCGGAGTCCTTGCGGGCGGCGGCGAGCGACGCGCCCTTCTTGAACAGCGCCTCCGCCTCGTCCTTGCGCTTCGTCAGCATCTTCACTGCGGCGGCGAGCTTCTCGCCCGTCACGGTGCCCGGGATGTTCTCGATCTGCGCGTAGAAGCGGAACGGCTGTGGCGTCACGAGCGTGAGCGCTGGGAAGCGCTTCGTCTTGACGAGCGCGGGGGCGACGAGCTTGTTGGCGGCCTTGGTCGCGTCGTCCATCCTCTCCTTCTCGTCGTGGACCGCAAGGACGAATTTCGAGCCCACGGCGCGGCGGAACGCGTCGCTCTCAAACGCCTTGCGGACGTCCTCGCCGCTGACGCACCAGTCGCTGCCGACCTGGAGGACGAGGATCCCCTTGTCGGCGCGGGACGCCTGGGAGAGGACGTCGCTCGCCGCGAACGCGGGCGCCACCAGGAGCGCCGCCGCGAGGGCTATGGACGGCGCGGGCCTCATCAGAACGCGATGCGCTCGGCGAGCGCCTTCAGCTTGTCCATGTCGCCCTTCTCTCCGGCGAAGGAGAACGCCTTCCCGGCGTAGCGCGGGATGATGTGGAAGTGGAGGTGCATGACGGTCTGCCCGGCCGCCTCGCCGTTGTTCTGCATGATGTTGAAGCCGTCGCAGCCGAGGGCGTCCTTCAGGTGCGCGGCGACTTTCCTGACGCGCGCGACCACCGCGGCGAGCGACGCGTCGTCGGTGTCGAGGAGCCCTGCGGAGTGCGCCTTCGGCACGACGAGGGTGTGGCCCTCGGAGAACGGGTTTATGTCTAGGTACGCGAGCACCACGTCGTCTTCGTAGACCTTGAAGGAGGGGATCTCCCCCGCAGTGATCGCGCAGAACAGGCAGTTGTTTTTCATAGCGTATATTATATCACAATTTCCGCGCTTTTGCGCTTCCAATTTTCATGGATTAAACCCAAGCGACGAATAAAACGCGCAGCGGTTACGGCTTCAGCGATCCAATCGGACAAACAAGAACGCCATCTTCGCGGGCGTATGCGCAATCACCAACCGCCGTCACGACCATCTTGAACGATGGTTTTTTCATCCGCTTCGTGTCGATAAGGGAGGCGAGTTCATTGAGGACCCGGGCCCCCTCCTCCACCAGTGCCTCACCACCCATCTTGACCTCCACCAGCCCATATCTCCCATCCCTCAAGTGGATTACGGCATCGCACTCAAGGCCGTTCTTGTCGCGGTAGTGCCTGACCTCCCCATGTGGGACGGCGGCATACACGCGCAAATCGCGCATAACCAGCGCCTCAAAGAGAAGTCCGAACGTGGGCAGCTCGTCCATAAGCGCGGACGGCCCGAGCCCCATCACGGCGGTCGCTATAGATGGATCGACGAAGTACCGAGTGTCAGACGTCCTTATGGCGACTTTCGAGCGAAGGTTCGGATTCCACGCCGGCATGTCCTCGACCACAAATATCTTCCGCAGGGCGTTCAAGTAGGAATGAAGCGTCACGTCTGTGAAACTGGAATCCTCGTTGGCACCCATGTCCGCCTTTATGACAGCCGCCGTGGCCTGGCTTCCCTGAAGCCGGGCATATGACTTCATGATTCTCCTTGTTCTGTCCGGGTTCCGCAATACGTCATCCACCCTTGAGATGTCCGACTCGGCGACAGCATCCACATAGTTGAACGCCTGCTCCAGCGCAGGTCGCCGCTTCGAGAACTGCACGGCCTTGGGCCATCCGCCGCGACAAACGAAAAAGGCGATGTCGTCGAGCTTGTGGTCTGCAGCGTCCGCAATACGCAGGACATTCCCATCGAACAGCCTCTCAAGGGAAACACTTCCAAGGGAGTCGCCGGACTCCCACAGCGACATCGGACGCATCTTGAGCCACGAGAACCTGCCCGTCCCCGTGTGCTTCATGTCGTCGCGCTTCGCGGGCACTGCGGAACCCGTCAATATGAACCTTCCACAAACGTCCTCATGGTCAACCCTGTGGCGAATCGCATCCCACAGGATGGGCGCGATCTGCCACTCGTCCACCAACCTAGGACATTCTCCGTCGAGAATCTTCTTGGGTTCGAGCCGTGCATACAGGAGGTTCCGCTCCCGCTTCTTTGGATCCGCCATGTAGATGACGCTTTTGGCGACACGCTCCGCCGTGGTGGTTTTCCCACACCACTTTGGACCTTCGACAATCACCGCTCCGGTAGCTTCCAATTTCTCCTTCAGAATGCCATCGGCGACTCTTTTTCTATATTCTGCCATAGCACACGTGATTATACCAGATTTCCTTGGTTTTGTCAATGCACTTTGTCAGTTGGCGCGTTTTCACTTTGTCAGTTGGCGCGTTTTCACTTTGTCAGTTGGCGCGTTTTCACTTTGTCAGTTGGCGGACAAAACCATCTGCGCCACGGCAGATTCGACAAAGAAGGCGGCGCGTCGTTGTGGACGCGCCGCCTTTCTTATGACGCCGACGATATGCCGGCATTGCGTCAGTGCTGTTCGCGAGCGCGGATGGCGGGCTTCTGCTCGCCCTCCTTCTCCTCCTCGACGTCGGGGCGCCTGCCGCGATACCACCAGAACATGACAGGGGTCGCGATGAACATGGAGGAGTACGTTCCCGCGACGACGCCGATGAGCATCGTGAGCGCGAAGTCGTAGATCGACCCGTCGCCGAATATGAAGAGCGCGGCGACCGCGAAGAACGTCGTCACCGACGTGATGACCGTGCGCGACAGGCACTCGTTGATCGCCTTGTTGCAGACCTCGGCGAAGGAGAGCCTCTTCTCGCGCTGGAGAAGCTCGCGGATGCGGTCGAACACGACGACCGTGTCGTTGATCGAGTAGCCGATGATCGTCAAGAGCGCGGTGATCACGATGAGCGACACCTGGCGGCCGCACAGCGAGAACAGGCCGAGCGAGATGAGCGCGTCGTGCGCGAGGGCGACCAGGCCGCCGAGGCCGAAGCCGAAGCGGAAGCGGAAGCCGACGTAGATCAGGATCGCCACGAGCGAGAGCAGCACGGCCTTCGTGCCGGACTCGCGGAGGTCCGCGCCGACGGACGGCCCGACGATCTCGGCGGACTTGACGGTGAACTTGACGCCGCCGAGGCGCTTGTCGCCGTTGAGGGCCTCTTCGATCCTGGACTCGACGCCGATTGTCTCGGAGCCCTTGTCAGCCGCGACGGCGAACTTCGCGCCCGGGTTGCAGCTGGTTACGATCCTCTCGACCTCCTTGACGACGCTGGAGCCCGACGCCGCGAGCGTCCTGCCCTTCTGGGAGGCGGACGTCTCGGACACCTTGACCTTCACGACGCCGACGGAGTTGGTCTTGCCGCCCTCGACCTTGGTCGCGAAGTCGGAGACGAACACCATGCCGTTCGGGTCGAACTTGGCGAGCTCGGCCTTCGTGTTCTTCGCGCTGAACTTGTCCGCGCCGGAGGCGATGTCGAAGACGACGGTCGTGCCCGGGTCGGACGCGAGGCCCGTCTTCAGGAAGAGGTCGCCGCCCTGGCGCTGGATGACCATGGCGTTGTCGATCGGCTCCAGGACGCTGCGGAGCGTCTTGAGGAGGCTGTCGTTCTCGATGGTGGCCTTGTCGCCCTCCATGCCGTAGATGATCGACGTGCCGCCCGTGAGGTCGACCGCCAGGACGCTGCCGGGGTTGGTCTTGAGCCTGATGCCGAAGATGGCGAGGGAGACGAGGATGATCACCGAGGAGGCGATGACCGTCTTGCGGCCCATGTCCATGAAGTTGATGCTGGGCGCCTTGAAGAACTGGCGCATCCTGAACGGCTTGCCGCTCTCGGGCGTCGTCGTGTGGTCGATTATGAGCCTCGTGACGACGATCGCCGTGAACATCGAGATGATGACGCCGCCGGTGAGCATGATTGCGAAGCCGCGCACCGGGCCGGTGCCGACGGAGTAGAGGATGCATCCGGTGATGATCGTCGTGATGTTGGAGTCGAAGATCGCGGTGAAGGCGCGCGCGTAGCCGTTCTCGACGGCCTTGCCGACCGCCGCGCCGCGCTGGAACTCCTCGCGGATGCGCTCGAAGATCAGCACGTTCGCGTCTACCGCCATGCCGAGCGTCAGCACGAGGCCTGCGATGCCGGGCATCGTCAGGACGGGCAGCTGCACCTTCGCGCCGGCCATCGACGGGTCCTCGACGAACGCGCCGAGGATGTGCGCGACGAGGAAGAGCGCCGTCGGCAGCAGGATCACGTCAAGGAGGAGCGCCACGTTGGCGATCACGCCCAGGTACCAGTAGTAGAAGATCATGAAGAGCGCGACCAGCACAAAGCCTATGATCGCGGCCTGAATGCCGGAGCTGATGGCGTCCCTGCCGACGGTGGGGTCGACCTTGGACTCGGAGTCGATCTTGAGAGGCGCCGGAAGCGCGCCCGCGTTGAGGTCTGAGGCGAGAGCCTTGGCCTCCTCGAGCGTGAAGCTGCCGGTGATCTGCCCGTTGCGGCCGATCTCGCTCTGGATGACGGGCGAGGAGACGAGCTCGTCGTCAAGGATGATCGCGAGCTGGCGGCCGATGTGGGTGGCGGTGAGCTCGGAGAACCTGGCCGCCGCCTCGCGCTTGAGCTCGAAGCTCACGCAGTAGCCGCCCTTGAAGCTGCCGTGGTTGGAGTCGGGCGTCGCGAGGGCGAGGCTGTCGCCCGTGAGCTGGACCTTCTTCTCGACGTACCTTCCCTTGTAGTACGAGAACCTGCCGGTCTTCGCGTCCTTGACGGGCTCGAGGATGAACCTGACGCTCCTGTCGGTCGTGCCGAACGAGGAAAGGCGCGTGAGGTAGTTGGCGTTCGTGGAGACGGACTTCCAGTCCTTCGCCTTGATATAGCCGTCGCCAGACGCCACGAAGCCGGGCGGGCAGGCGTTGGCCGGGATCTTGCGGAGGAGCTCCTCCTCGTTCTCCGGCACGAAGCGGAACTCTAGGTACGCCATCTTCTGCAGGCGCTCGCGGGCCTCGTCGCCGGTCTTCTGGTCGGCGCCGGGCAGCTGCACGACGATCTGGTGCTTGCCCTTGACGGACTGGATGAGCGGCTCGTTCGTGCCCATCGCGTCGACGCGGCGGCGGATGATCTCGATCATCCGGTCGTCGAAGTCCTTGCTCTCGAGCGTGCGCTTGACCTCTGCCTCAAGGGCCTCCGGGTCGTTAGCGAGCTCGGGCTTGCTCTCTATTATCTTGTCGTGGAGCCTGGCGTAGTCCACGCCGAGCGTGAACGAGTTTCCGCCCTTCAGGTCGAGCCCGAGGCGGATCTTCTCCCTAGGCGGATACGCAAGCCACACGGCACCGATGGTGACGGCGGCGAATACCAACCACTTCCAGATGTTGTTCTGGGCGACAGATTCCTTGGCCATGTTCTATCCTCTGTTTTCTAGTGTGCTTTTTTAGCTGTGAAGGATAATTATACCACAAACCATGCCTTTTAGTCTAGCAGAATGTGAGACTATTTCGCGGGGGCGTAGAAGAACAGGCAGGCGTCGACGACCGACGTCATCAGCTGGTCGGACGAGCACCATCCGCTCTCCGACCCCTTGACGCGGTCGCGTCCGTACGGGAACACGGCATGCCATTCGTCGCCCCTGATACCGTCGATTATGGCGGTGTCCAGCGGGAACTTCGCCTCGGTCTCGCCGGGCATGAAGTCGTTCTGGCGGATCAGAAGGACGGGCTGCGACCTCTCGAGGGCCGCCCTGACGTCCGCGCGCCGCGCGTCGAGCTCGCCCGCGCTCGCGACGCGGACGAACACCTTGTTCGGGTCCTTGACCTTCAGGGCGCGAGCGCACTTCTTGCACCAGTCCTGCTGCTTGCCGAACACCTCGTCCGCCAGGCCGGAGGCCTCCGCGACCTTCTTCATCGCCTCGAAGTACACGTCGTACTCCTCGAGACGGAAAGGCGGGCGCGTCTTCGACGGGTAGGTGTGGACGCGCCGCAGGTCGAAGCGTCTGCCGCCCTTCGTCGTGCCCTTCACCGCACCGCCCGGCGCCTCGCCGTAGTAGACGCCCATGGACATGAGCGTTATGGCCGCGTTCGCGGACAGGAAGTACGCGCCCTCCTTCCCCGAGTACGCCTTTCCGAGGTAGTCCTGGAGAATGTGGAAGTTGCCGGAGTAGTGGTCGGTGGTGAGCAGCAGCGGCAGCTCCTCCGGCGGCTTCGCGGGGGTGGTCACCTCGATCTCGCGCTTGGAGTACGTCAGCCCGGCGGAGTTCTTCACGTAGGCGCGCACGTAGTACTTCGTGCCGGGCTTCAGCCCGAGGATGCGCGTGTCGAAGCGGTCGCGGTGGAAGAGCGGGAAGCGCTGCCCGGCGACAGTCGGCTTCGGGGTCGTCCCCCAGACGAAGCCGTACTCGTCGAGAAGCGGCTCGCCGCGGTACAGGACGTCGCACGTCGCGCGCATGGACGTCGGCATCACCTCGTCGACGCCGACGAGCCTGATCTTGGGCAGAAGCGCGTCCTTCAGCGACTTCGGGGTCTGTTCGGTCTTCGGGAAGGAGAGGTGGAACTTGCACTTCCCGCCCTCCTCGCGGATGTCGGTGATCTCGATTCCAGCCGGGATGAGCGGGGGGATCCTCGCGGCAGGGTCGCTCTTCAGGGTGAAGCTGTCGCCCGTGCGCAGGAACGGGCTGCCCTGCTCGACCCCCTTCATGTAGATGTCGCCGCGCCTGTAGGTGTAGTACATGTCGGGCGGGCCCATCAGGGGCAGGGTCATCGTGACGTTGATCACGCTAATGAGCAGGCCCTCGTTGCTCGGCGACCCGATGGGGGCGCGCTCGCCGTGCGCGTATTCCACGCAGAACAGGTAGTTCGGGTGCACCGACGGGATGAAGCAGCCGAGGACCGGCATCGCCGACGCCCCGTCGCGGGGGACGGGCGACGAGCGCGGGTCGAGGGTGTAGTCCCCCTCCGTGGTGAAGGTCGGGTAGCACTCCTTGGGCACCAGCGCCTGGTAGATGTAGCGGCAGTAGGCCGGGCCGGTGGGGCCCCACGCCCACGGCAGGGTCGGATCGCCCTCGACGCCGTCGTACTCCTCGGTCGCGTGGTAGTAGTCGGGCGCGCCGATGACGTGCCCGAGCTCGTGGATGAGCGAACCGCCGGTGGGGTACGTCATCTGGACGCTCGAGTTGGGCCACAGCGGGTCCGCCCACAGGATCTTGGGGTCGTACATCTTCAGGGGGTCCTCCTCCCACTCCTCCTTCGGCTTCGGGTAGTGCACGCGCAGATGGCGCTCCACCTGCTCCGGGTCGAGCTGCCTGCAGTAGACGTGGCACGTCACCGGGCCAGGCTTGCGCGAACTGGAGGACTTCCTCGCGAAGGCGAGGGCGTCGGCCTTGAGCTTCGCGCCGCGCTTGTTCCCCTCCGCCTCGTCCTCGTAGCCGATCCTGTTGTCCATCTTGTCGTGCCGGCAGTAGTAGCCGAGCGGCTGCGGCGCCATGTACACGACGGGGTAGACGTTGAGGACGGGGTACGCGATGCCCTGGGTGTACTCGTCGTAGTACTCCTTTATCGTGTAGCCGTCGGGCTTGTTCACGGCCTGCTCGACCTCGGCGATCTCGGGCACGACGCAGTCCGGGAAGCCAACCAGCACGAGGTCGACCTGGAACGGGCCGGTGAACACGGGCTTCGTCCGCACGGGGCCGAAGTTCGACGCGGTCATCCTGGGGTTGACGCCGTACAGGCGCACGTCGTTTATGCGGGGGCGCGCGGCAAAGGCCGCAAACATCGCGCAGACCGCGAGGATTGCGGCGGCGCAGGTCTTGATAATCGGGTTTTTCATTTTTTTCATTGTCATTCGTGGTTGAAGAGGTCGTTGATGGACTCGTTGGCGTGGGTGCGCTTGATGGCCTCGCCGATGAGCGGGGCGACCGAGAGCTGCGTCAGCTTGAACGGCAGCTTCGCCGGGTCGAAGCCCTCGCGAAGCGGGATGGAGTCGGTGACGACCAGCTCGTCGAGCTGCACCTCGTCCATCAGGCGCTCGACGCCCTTCGCGGTGAGCGGGAAGTGCGAGACGAAGGCGTGGACGGACTTCGCGCCGTTTTCGCGGCACATCTTCGCGGCCGCGGAGAGCGTGCCGCCGGTCGCGGTCATGTCGTCGATCATTATGACGTCGTGGCCCTTCACGTCGCCGACGACGGAGAACGCGTCGACCGTGTCGCCGCCCGTGCGCTGCTTCGCGACGATCGCGAGGCCGCACTTCAGCTTGCGGCTGTAGCCGTAGGCGGTCTTCGCCCCGCCGGTGTCGGGCGCGACGACGATGGGGCTCGCCCAGTGCTGGTCGCGGATGTACTTGAGGATCACGGGCTCGGCCTTGAGGTGGTCGAGCGGGATGTCGAAGAAGCCCTGTATCTGGTTCGCGTGCAGGTCCATCGCGATCACGCGGTCCGCACCGGCCTTCTGCAGGAGGTTTGCGATGAGGCGCGCCGTAATCGGCACGCGCGGCTGGTCCTTGCGGTCCTGACGCGCGTAGCCGTAGTACGGCAGGATCGCCGTGATGCGCGCGGCGGACCCGCGCTTCAGGGCGTCCATGATGATGAACAGCTCCATGTACGCCTCGTTCGGAGCGGGGGAGCCGGACTGTATCACGAACACGTCGCGTCCGCGAACGCTGTCGATCACCTGGCAGAACGTCTCCCCGTCGGGGAAGTGCCTGATGTCGATCTTGTCGAGCGAACGCCCGAGGTAGTTGGCCACCTTCTCGGCGAGGGCGGGGTTTGCAGTCCCCGAGAACACCATGAAGTCTTCGTTCATTCCGTCCTTCCTTTCTGTCGCATCACTCCCATTCGATAGTGGCGGGCGGCTTCGGCGTGACGTCCCAGACGACGCGGTTGACGCCCTTCACCTTCGTCGCGATCTTCTCCGCGACGGCGGTCACGAACTTGAACGGAAGCTCCACGACGCCGGCCTTCACGAACTGCTGCGTGGCGATTGCGCGGATCGCGATGACGTAGCCGTAGGTGCGAGCGCCGTTCTTGACGCCGACCGCCTGCACGTTCGTCATGATCGCGAAGAACTGCTGGGCCTTCTTGTCGAGCTTGGCCTTCGCCATCTCGTCGCGGAAGATGAAGTCCGCCTGGCGGAGGATGTCGAGCTTCGCCTTGGTCAGCTCGCCGATGCAGCGGACCGCGAGGCCTGGCCCGGGGAACGGCTGGCGCATTACCATCGCCTCGGGGATGCCGAGCAGCTTGCCGACCTTGCGCACCTCGTCCTTGTAGAGGTACTTGACGGGCTCGACGAGCCCCTTGAAGATGATGTCCTTGGGAAGCCCGCCCACGTTGTGGTGCGCCTTGACGGCCTTGTGCCCGCCGACGCCGGACTCGATGATGTCGGGATATATCGTGCCCTGACCGAGGAAGTCGATGTCACCGTACTTCGCCTTCAGGTCGCGCGCGACGTCTGCGAACACCTTGATGAACTCGCCGCCGATGCACTTGCGCTTCAGCTCGGGGTCGGTGATGCCCTTCGCCTTGTCGAGGAACCGCTTCTCGGCGTCGATCTGGATGAGGTTGATGCCGAACTTCCCCTTGAATACCTTCTTGACCTCCTTCGCCTCGTTCAGGCGCATGCATCCGTGGTCCACGAACACGCAGACGAGCTGCTTGCCTATCGCCTTATGCAGGAGCACTGCACATACGGACGAATCGACGCCGCCCGACATTGCGAGCAGCACCTTCTTGTCCCCGACCTGGGCGCGTATGGCCTCGATCTCGTTCTTTATGTACGCCTTGGCGTTGAAGGCCTTCCCGACCTTCGCGACCCTTTCCTTCTCTGCCTGGTTCATCCCCGAATCCTCCTTTGTTGCTTTGGGTTGCATATATTATACCAAAAATCCCCCTCGCCGTGTTGCGCCACTGTGATTGGGGTGCACCGAATCTTTTATGCGAGAAATCCAAATTTTCCGCTTGCATTTTGCGCACACATATACTATAATATATGTATGAAAAACAAATCATCGAAAAAGGCTCGTTCACGCGCCGAAATCCTCGCCGAGATAGCCGCCCTGCCACCTTCGGTTCAGGGCACAATCTCCTCCTACAAGAACGTGCGCAAGAACGGAGCCGCCGCCGTCTACTACAACCTCCAGTACACGCACAAGGGCAAGAACCACTCGTTCGCGATCCCAGTGGACAAGGTCGAGGACTTCAAGACCGCCATCACCGCCGGCAGGAAGCTGAAGGACCTCGTATTCGAGCTTTCGCTTACCAACGCGCGCGAGCTCGCCTCGGCCGAAACCCCTCTAAAAAAAAGCTCGCGCACCTCGTCCTGAGGGGCGCAGCGAAGATCCACGCCGTCGTCGACGCCGCCGCGAGCTCCATAGAGCGCGACGGGGTCGCCTGCACTTCGAAGCTCGAGCAGACGCTCTTCGACGACATGAACGGGCTGTGCCGCGAGCTCATGGCCGAGCTCCTCGCGGCAGGCGCCGCCACTGCGAGGGACTACGAGCCCGAGGCGGACGAGCGCAACGCGGGAAACCACGGCAAGCGCATCGTCACGCTCTTCGGGGAGCTCCCGGAGATCAGGCGGACGTACTACTGGAGCGAGGACAGGCGCGCTGGCCACTATCCGTTCGACGACAGGCTGGGGCTGGTCGGGCGCTACACCCCCGCCGCGGCAAACGAGATGGTGCGCTACGCCGTCAGCCATCCGTACAAGGACGCCGCGGAGGCCTTCTCAAGATGCCACGCCTTCAAGGTCTCTCCGGACACGATCCGCGAAATCGTCGGAATGCGACACGACGAGTCGTCCGCGTTCGTCAAGGGGAGCGGAGACGGGACAAGGGACGCCGACGACGAAAATGCGCGCGTCGTCTGCGTCATGGCCGACGGCACAGGCATGCCGATGCGCAAGGAGTGCCTGAAGGGAGCCAAGGGCAAGGACGGCCGGGCCAAGACGCGGGAAGTCAAGGCGGGCGCCATATTCGTCGCCTCGAAGACGAAGGACAACGATCCCCACAGGGACATCGACACTACGACATACGTGGCGACGACGCACAGGCGCGAGAAGTTCGGCAAGTACCTGCGCCAGGAGTTCGACAGACGATTCGGCAGAGAGCCGGACACCGTCCTCTACATCACGGACGGCGGCAAGTGGCTGCATTCAATCCACGAAAGCGACTTCCCCTTCGCCATCGAGATACTCGACGTCTACCACGCCTTGGAGCACCTCAAGCCGCTCTTGGCGGGGCTGGGCATCAAGGAGAACTCGAAGGAATGGAAGTACCGCCACCGCTACTGGTCCGAATGCATAATGGCGGGGAAAGTCCAGAACGTGCTGGACTACATCTGGAAGAACATGAAAGCAAGGCTCGGCAAGGACGCCTTGCGCGAGTACAAGTACTACCGCAGCAACGCCGGGAGGATGAAATACGACGAGTACCATGCCAACGGGTGGTTCATCGGCTCGGGCGTGATCGAAAGCGGGTGCAAGACCGTCATAGGGCAACGGTTCAAGCAGTCGGGGATGATCTGGTCACTCAAGGGCGCAAAGGCCCTGCTGCCTCTGCGCACGCTCTACAAGTCAAACCGACTGGAGGAGTTCTTCGCATACCTCGTCAGAGACCTGCGGCAGGTCGACTGCGCGGCATGAGCTTTGCGTCCTCTGCGTTCTCAGCGGCTAAAACTGTTTGACTCTGCATAAATATCTCGTTGCACCCGCAGCTATATGTTCCTCAATGTTCATACCCTTATTATATCAATTCAGGGCGCCTTGCAACTTGTCACGAACTTGTCAAACGCGAAAAACATGGACGCGAAGATGTCAATGCTGACAACTTCGCGTTCCCGCATCCTTCGCTTCCCGTCGGCGAAGGCGAAAGCGCAAAGCGCGGCGGCGGTAGCCTTGGCGTAGGCGGATCGTCTCTCTGTGGCATCGCCATTTGTGCAACCTTCTACTGTATCACAAAACCCTTTTGAGATTTGCACACTGTCAGTCGCCGATGCCCTTGTAACGGTCGAAAAGGACTTGCAGCGCGGCGATTATCCGATCCTTCGTAACTTGCCGCGCCGTGCCGAAGCGTGAAAGCGGCGGCAGTATCTGGTCGATGTCGGTGCCTGTCGTCTTCAACACGCCGTCGCGTAGCGAACCCTCGAAAAACTTCACTGCCTCTTCCGGCTTCAAGTTCTCCTTTTCGATCAGCTCTGCAAGGTCTCGACGCTTCCTCTCGCGCACGAACGCCATCCACTGATCAGCTATGTTTCCGTCCGCGTTGACCTCGGCGATAAACGCCTCGATGAGCTCGCGTTTCGACCTGAGTTCAAGGGAGCTGCCTATCGCCTTGTCTATCGCGCCCTTCAGTTCCTTGTCCTCGCAGTTCTCTCGCCTGTACTTCTCGACGAGCATCAGAATATAGTCGATGTTGACATCCACCTGCCTGACGAGTTCCATCTCGAAAACGATGTCGTCGGTAATCGACTCGCGCTCGACCTTCTCGTGAGAGCGGTACTTGCCGTACATGTCGAGGTAGATGCTCTGATAGTCCTGCTGGTCACGCACCGCGAGCAAATCGCGCCCCTCAAACTCGTCAAACGCAGAAAGAATGTTCCTCATCCTGAGGATGCCGCCCCAAAGCGAGATGAAGTCCTTCTCGGCCTTTTCGCCTACGATGGGAGTGCCGAGCGGGAAGATCGCGATCAATTCCGCAACCAAATCCTTGTAGCCCTTCACATAGCGCCCCTTGTCGTCGACATAACCGTTCATGTACTCGTCAAAAGTGCGTATGAGGACGACGCCCTTCGCGCCCTTGTCACCGAAGAGCGCAATCGCCTCGTCCGTCGCCTCCTGGAGGTCGCGGAAGCATACAATGTTGCCGAAGCGCTTCACCGAGTCGAGGATTCGGTTCGTGCGTGAAAACGCCTGTATGAGTCCGTGCATCCTGAGGTTCTTGTCGACCCACAGTGTGTTCAGCGTTGTCGCGTCGAAGCCGGTGAGGAACATGTTCACGACAATAAGCACATCAATCTGCCGCGTCTTCACCTTCTGCGAGAGGTCGCGGTAGTAGTTCTGGAACCGCTCGCCCGATGTGTCATAGTTGGTGCCGAACGCCTCGTTGTAGTCGGCGATTGCACCCTCGAGGAAATCGCGGCTCTGCTGGGGCAGCTGCGATGGATCGCCGCCCGAGTCGAGAAAGCCGTCCTCAACATCATCTTCGTTTGCGCTATAGGTGAAGATTGTCGCCACCTTCAGGCGACGGCTCACGCCGCCGCAACAGGACGCATCGTCCTCCCCTGTTTCGTTGGCGGGGCGTAAGCCCTGCCGCTTGAATTCGTCGTAGTAGCGCATCGCCGCCGGTATCGACGATACGGCAAGAATCGAGTTGAAGCGCCGGTATGTCTTCTGGTCGAAGTTGTCGATGATGTACTTCACCACCGCCGATATGCGGCGCGGGTCAAGCATCGCTTCCTCCGTATCGATGGCGGCAACCTGCTTGTCTCTTGCCCCTTCCTTCATCTTGACCGTATTGACCGTCGATATCCTGAACGGCAGCACATTACCGTCTCTTATCGCATCGACGATCGTATAGGCGTGAAGCTGATCGCCAAACGCCTCGGGCGTCGTGCGAACGAGGGCGCTTCCCATCGCGCCCGCGTTCGCCGCGAAGATGGGCGTTCCTGTAAAGCCGAAGATATGGTAGTGGCGAAACGCCTTGGTGATTTTTCGGTGAAGTTCCCCGAACTGGCTCCTGTGGCACTCGTCGAAAACGATTACCACTCGTGACTTGAAGACTGGATGCTCGGCCGTACGCGTGACGAACACGCCGAGCTTCTGGATCGTCGTGATGATGATCTTCGCATTCGGGTCGCCAAGCTGCGCCTCAAGAACCTTGGTAGAGGTGTTGGAATTAGCCGCGCCCTTCTGGAACCGGTCGTATTCTTTTATGGTCTGGTAGTCGAGGTCACTCCTGTCGACGACAAACAGCACTTTCTCGACACCATCCATCTTCGAGGCGAGAATCGCCGTCTTGAACGAGGTCAAGGTCTTGCCGCTTCCAGTCGTGTGCCAGACATATCCGCCGCCGCGCGTCGAACCCTCCCAGCCATGGTTGCTGGCTACGCGCAGCCGCGAGATGATGCGCTCGGTCGCGGCAATCTGATAAGGGCGCATCACGAGCAGCGTCTCGCTCGTGTCGAACACGCAGTAGCGCGTCAAAATGTTCAGGATGACATGCTTCGAGAAAAAGGTCTTCGCAAAATCTACAAGGTCGCCGATCGTGCGGTTCTCGGCATCGGCCCACCAGCTCGTGAACTCGAACGAGTTGGAAGTGAATCTGCGGCCCATAAGCCCGCCGCGACGAGAGACGGCCTTGTGAAATTCATTGAGGTGCCTTAGGCGCGTCGTGTTCGCGTAATACTTGGTGTAAGTGCCATTTGAGATGACGAAGATCTGAACATAGTTGAAGAGCCCCGAGCCACCCCAAAACGAGTCGCGCCCATAGCGGCGTATCTGATTGAACGCTTCGCGTATCGCAACGCCCCGCCGCTTGAGCTCGACATGCACGAGCGGCAGACCGTTGACCAAGATCGTGACATCATAGCGGCAATCCCTTGCGCCGCCCTCTGCCTCATACTGGTTGATGACCTGAAGAAAGTTGTTGTGTATGTTCGCCTTGTCGATGAGCCGTATGTTCTTCGTCGTGCCGTCGTCGCGCTCGAGAATCTGAATATAGTCGTCCTGCATCTTGCGCGTCTTTTCAAGCGCCTGTTCGCGCTCGTCGGCGATCTTGGTCTTGAAGAAGCGTTCCCATTCACTGTCGGTGAATTGTATATGGTTCAACGCCTCAAGTCGGCGGCGAAGGTTGGTGATCAGCTCGGCCTC
>JAEEGL012446146.1_pt1 | contig 19245 bp, 19 predicted proteins | sample 9134231 | NCBI WGS metagenome assembly JAEEGL01 (sample SAMN16246548, study PRJNA631951) | gut metagenome | biome: gut microbiome; feature: rumen; material: fiber-attached | host: Bos | place: Iran: Karaj | collected 2018-10 | reverse complement strand
TAAGTATACGCGGGCACTATCACCTCATCATCAGGCTGAATATCCAACAGGTGCAGCACCATCTCCAGCGCAGCCGTTGCCGAATTCAGACACACCGTCTTGTCCGTGTGCACATACTCCGAAATCAGTGCTTCCAGTTTCTTTGTACGAGGACCCGTAGTAATCCAACCCGAGAGAATAGCCTCACGCACCTCTTTAGCCTCTGCCTCCGTCATGTCAGGAGGCGAGAAAGGAATATTCCTAAGTTTCATGTTCATTGAATTATATATTTAATTTTTCCATTTAACTTATTATCATTGAAAATCAAACGAACGCGATAAACTTGTCTATTACGCCAAAAGCCAATATCACTTGTTGGTATTTTCTCCACAACAGGCGACAATTGTTTTGAGTTGAAAACAATATAATGAGTATTTGCGTCCGACTGAATTGCAAGCCTTCCTTCCTTTTCAACAAAAGGTTTTCCATAACAAATCAGAATTATCTCAGATCTCCCCATAAATTTCTTCAAATCGAAATCTTCAGTTATAACGATATTTTTTCCGCGATTCAATTTTATAGTACGATGCCATTTCTTTATTTCTGCTTCCTTTGGATAAGCATCTTCTATGTTAAGTGAGAATATTGCACATTGGCTGTTTTGACTATATTCTACATTTTTTGCACAAAAGGCTTTTCCCTCTTGCTGTTCGCAGCCATTAATAAGCGGTACATTATGATATGCTGATCGACAATTGGTCAGTTCATATCTGCTACTGCTAAATGTTTCCGCTGTATAAGTAGCAAAGCCTAAATCAATTAGGAGTGGATTTGTTCCAGAATATATTATGAAAGAGCCAATGTCATTATGATTGTGTTTTTCTGCATTATGACCTCCTTTAGCTGCAACAAATAGACCATCGGTTGAGTTTGCTAAAGAGCGAGCAGTAAAAAATTGTAATTCTGGCAACCATGTATCACGGATAAGAGGTTCTTTAGGCTTACAATCCGCAAATTCACTAAATACACTAAGAAACAATAATTCACGCGAGAGCACAGGATAGTTTCCTGCGCTAAGATACAATTTTGATGGATGGTGATTATAGTTATATTTGTTAGCAATCATGGCAGCGAAACCAATCATTAAGGAGTCCTCAATATAATTACCATAAGGAAATAATATGTTAATATCAACAATTGCATTAGATGGCGTGTCTGCAAAATTTACATATGAGTTGTTACCTATATATGCTTTATATACAAAACTTCCCATAGACTTAAATTTTGAGTCGTTTGAGAAAGAGAAATGGCCGTTTGTGGCAAGATTTAGCAATCGCACACTTTCATAAAGTGATGCTGCCGCTCTTCCCCAATAATATACCCCTTCATCACATCCACCATCATTTGGATATCCTTCATAGAAAACTTCCAAGCAAGTCAATACTTTTTCTATATCATTGATTTGCCTTTCACGATTAGTTTCACAAAGCAATATACACGACAACCAGTTTGCGCATATCCATGTATTCCAATTATCGACTTTAGTTTTCCAACTATAACTTTCTTTTCGTACAGGTATTAACATACGCCGGTCTATTTCTTTTTTGATTATATCACAAATTCCAGGCTTTGCTTTTTCTAATTCATCATGAAGCATATAAATAGTCCATGCTAACATGTTTGCAGTCTCTGCATTAAACAAATCTACAATCTGATTGCCAGAATCTGGTTTTGGTGTAGGATAATGAGCGGGAATACCCCACCAGATTTCTTGGATAAAGTAGTCTAGTCCATTTAAAATATCCTCTAAAAAATGACCTTTGTTCTCCATAATTTCTGCTATAACTAAGCAAGCCATCTGGCGCCTTAATGCGAAACTTAAACGCTCATAGTTAACCCGATTACCAATTATGTGAAACTCACTAAAAACAGAATCAGAAATTTGCTCCCATCGTGCTCCTTTATAACTTAGTCCTAAATTGATATAATCAGAACGCATTTCATGTGGTATTGTTTGTTGCCAAAAGGAGTCCTTCGCTTGGGGTATAGGATAGAAACTATCTGAAGATATTAAATGCTCTTTTATCGCTTGCCGATTAAAAACCTTATGAGGTATGTTTTGGCATTGTACTTGAATTATAATTGAGGATAAAATGAACATATGGAGTAATTTTACCGCATATCGCTTCATATTCTTAGCATTTTAGTGTTTCAATATCCATTTCATCTTCATCTTCCACCACTGATGCCAAATTAAAAACAATGGGTTTATCAGTACCTCCTTTGGATAATGCGTCACAATTCTGAGATTTGCTATAAATATCTCAATTACTGATCTCAACTTATTCGTTGACCAAGTACCGAAATAGAAAGACTCCTTCAATATCAATCGTCCTTCCTTCTCACTTGGCTCAGCAACAAGATAGTTTTCCTCCAATCCAAGCAATTCCTTCATTACCCACATCACACCTTTAGCATACCTCATCACACCGAACTCTCGGAACCTTTCAGTAATTTTTGTAACATCTTCAGCGTGACCTTTCTTCAGCAAATAGTAATAATCAATAAACTGCTTAAAGTTATTCCTCGTCTCAAAGAAGTGGTGATACATATGCAGTATCTGGTACACCATATTGAAATCGTTCGTCAACGTCCCAATCTTCGTCTCTACTCCGTTAACATCAATGTTTGCGAAATTATTAAACTGCCTTTCTTCTATGCTACTTATATATCTCTGCAGTTTCCTGTCAGCAAACCAGTTGGAAAGATACATCGGACGATAATGCACTTCCACCGACACATCTTTAAATACTGGCATTTTTACATGATGAATTGAATAATGAGCTTCAGGAGAAGCCTCCAGCACCATTTTAATGATATCTTCTCGGCACCCATCGACCCAAATATCAATATCCCCAGGACTTCTTAATTCGGGTTTGGGATACATTAATCCATTCGCCTGTCCTTTCAAAATGCAACTCCTAATAATCCTCTTATCAAAAAATCCCGTCACATCACCTATGCGCTTATTTAAAAGCATGTTCTGAACTTTGAGACTCTCTGCGAAACCAATCCATTCGAACAGAGTTTTTTGGGGTATTCGCAAACCTGATTTTTGTAGCCCATAAAACACCAACCCAATTATGCATTGCCTATTACAATACTCCAAAAAGTCCTTCCAATCAATATCCTTCGCAGAAGCAGGCACCTCTGCACCCTCCTCAATGGCATACCTAATGAAATCATTATAGATTTCGCTACCTGTTGTGCTCATCGAATTAGTAATGGTTACGTCAAAGGTTGATACCGCTTCACATAGCGGTATTTCTTATAAGCATTTCCAAACACATTCATCACCACCCAGAGAGTTGCACAAATCGGGTTCATCTCCTCTGCAACTCTGAACAAAGGGTAATGCGCCCAGATACGTTGCCATATCGGTTTTGGAGTAATTGAATTAGCTCTCCGTCTGTACTTTCCAAGGCACTCTTTCATCAGATAGCAATCTGCCTTACGAATTACTTTCAGCCACATAGCTGTATCGTTGTTCTTCTTAATGTCGTTGATTTGGATAAGGCCTATCTTCGAAGCATCATACATTACCGACAGACATCCCGGCCAGCAGCAGGCAAACATATCAAATTTGCCCACATGTGATTTTCCGCTGACACGAACTCCAAGTTCTTTATCCTGCTCGTCAATTTCTACATACTCATGGTAAGAGAAAGCATAGTTATTCTCTTTCATAAACTTTATCTGTTTTTCAAGTTTTGTCGGTTCCCACAGGTCATCGCTATCCAAGAAAGCAATCCAGCGTCCTTTGGCCGCTAGCAGAGCCTTGTTCCTCGTTACGGCAGCCCCACTATTCTTTTCATTCTGAATCAATAATATCCGTGAATCCTGCTCCCGTAGTTCCGATACCCTTTGAACGGTATCATCCCCAGAACAATCATCAACAATTATTAACTCCCAGTTCTTATATGTCTGGGCCTGTACCGACCTAATGCTTTTCTCAATAAACCGTCCACACTTATACGTAGGCATGATTATTGATGTAAGATTTTTTTTTTTCATATCAATGATCTTCTCAATATCTATGTTGTTATCCACAAATTATCAATAAAACTCTTTAAGAATAAACCCTATGGCTTCCTTGTTGTATTTATAATATTTATCTTTGTGTAATGTTGAGGTTGAAACATGTTCAAAATCACGAATAATTAATGAGGGAATATATCTTACTTTCAATTTTGCTTTATATATCAGTTCTGCGAAATATAATTCCTCGCCATATAAGAACATTGGGTAATTTATTGTTTCATAATGAGTAAAGAATTCTTTTGTAAGTAAGATAAATGAGCCATGCCCAGCATAAATATTCATTTCTGGCGATTTGCCAATTGGTTTAATCTTTCGTTTATAATACAATTTTTCATACAAGCCAAGAATATACTTGTTATATGTCAACTTTAATAATCTAAGTTTGGTCTTTGTATAACGCCTTGTAACGCTAGGATTCCTGTCAAGTTTTAGTGCTAATGAATAAATTGATGGGGCTATCCATGCAACATTTGAGGGCAATTGTAGTCTAGACAAATTTGAAAGGAACTGCTCTTCCATTAAAATGTCCACATTGGTTATTGCAACATAATCATAAGTTTTAATATTACTAAGTTTATTGACCACAGCCTGGGCTGCTCCCAAATATCCTAAATTATCAAACTCCTCGATCCTTATGGAAATATGGCTATATCCCATTAGATATACATGTTCTTTGTGTGTAGAGTTGTCTGCAACTATTACATCCAAAAAGCAGTTTTTAGCAACGGAGCATGATTTCTCTAGGCTCAATAGATATTTATTCAGCGTATTGTACGAGTTATAATTAACACAAACTATCAATAATTTCATTTTTAGATTTTTCAATTATTATTCGGTGTCTAATAATCAATTATTATTCAACTGTATTTCTAATAAAATCTAACCACTTTTGCGATATCACTTCTTCCTTAAAGTTTTCAATATACTTAAAAGCTTTATTGCGTTTTTCATTGCGCAAAGAGATATCATTTACATATGCTTCCATCGCTCCCAACAAAGCGTCAACATTATTGGGTTCAATTAATAAACCACATTCACCCATGTTAGTAACAAGCCTGCCACCACCAGGATCACAATCTGTTACAATACAAGGAATTCCGACTGACATTGCTTCTAAAATAATATTTGGAATACCTTCCCAGTCAGAACATAAAACGAACATCGTTGAATCAGCCTTTTCTTTGGTTATCGAAGGTATTGGTTTGTGAATAAATACCATGCTCTGCAAATTGAGCTGTGATATCTGGTATTGTAATTCGTCTCTTAAATAACCTTCACCATATATTTCAAGAATATAATCATTATGTATTCTTACAAATCTGGCAAAAGCCTCTATCAATATATCAAATCGCTTCTGAGGATCAAGTCTCCCTGCGGCTAAAATTCTCTTAACTGGTTTTTCCACCCATGTTGGGCTGTTATTGACAGCTATTGGATTCTCAATTATGACGCACTTCTCGTTTTTCTCAAGTTTATAGAATTTCCTTACATCCTCCAATTGGAGCGCAACACCATCAGAGTGAGCGTAGATATAGCGCAATAATCTATTAGTAATTTTTCTCTTACTTGAAGGAGCATTTCGCTGTGAATAAATACATTTTATTTTTGATTGGAACAGAAGTGAAATCCATGTAAGAATGATTTCTCGATCATTGAATGCAATAACTGCATGAGCATTCAGTTCTTTGAATTTGGATTTCAAAACGTTTGAGGTTTTGACAAAATACCTTAGAGCCCCCATATAGCCCATCTCTTCAGACGAAACCCTATTGTCCTCTAGGTTCAGTTCTATGAGGGTCACATTACTATTTAATTTGAACAATTCTTTTTGGGTCTTCCTAAGAACTACAAAATAAATATTATAATAGGAGGACAGCAGATTGGCAAGAAAAGTCAACACCTTCTCTGCACCTCCGATTTGCAGATATCCATTTACAATAACAATATTTTTCATATACTACATGGTTATAACTCTTAACAGTTTTCATTTAGCAGGCAAGCTCAGCCATTCCCCCAACTGATAATCCCATTCTTCAGGTTCGAAAGGCATATTTCCACTCCAGTGAGAAAATGTAAATTCACCAAAAAATACCTTTCCGTTAACTTCATAGAAATCTATTCTTACATGAGGAATTCCCTGAGACAGTTTCATTGCCAAGGAAAGCATTAAATCAAAATTTTTAGGCTTTTGAGGTGGGACATCAGCCATTGGATGACCATTAATAATATCCAAGTGATTATAATCTGCATCAAAGAAATCAAACTTTGTTTCAGTCCCTTCCTTTTGTCTCTCGGTTGCAACAAACATTATTTTGGGCTCTCCATTAAAACAAAAAAACTTGTAGTCTCTTAACTCATTCGTATCTTTGTCTTCCATATATTGTTCGGCAATAATCCGAGGTTTGACTTGCTTATAAGGCCACTCTCTAGTTTTCCAGAAAAAATTAGTACGCAATCCCGCTTTAAGCTTTTTTTTCGCCCCAGCTATATCCAGTGTTGTTTTATCTTTACAAACAACAATACCACCACTATCATGAGTGCATTTTAACACGAACTGTTTGGGCAACTTATCAAAATCAATCTCGTCAACAGTCTCAAATACCCCTAATGTCGGAATCATATATTTTTCACCTATTATTTTTGCGGCATACTGTTTTGCTTTACTTTTGTCAACCATATTTACATAATCCGAACATCTATTGTAGACCTTGAGCCATTGAATTTTTTCGTTGAAAGTCTTTGGATTGTCAAAATCTAGCCAACGATGAAAATATGTATAGTATTTTAATTTCAGAAATACTTTATCAGACCAGATTAAATGCGGAAACATAATAATAAGTCTTGTTATAAATGAAAAAGGATCATTTAAATAACTCTTAATTTTTTTACCTAACATAAACATTTAATTTTTATCGAACACCAATAATTTTATATAACTTATAATTATCCAATTTATATTCAAATCTTTTTCCTCTTGTCACTATAACAAGATGAAGAATTCTTGTTCTTAATGTGAGTATGCGACAAACAATAACCTATTATGAATGTAGAAACAACATACATATCGCTTAAGGACTGTGAAAAAAAAGTTCTTACAAAAAGGAATAATACTATAATAAACAATGATTCAAAACACTCCTTGTTTTTTTGACCTTTCAAAACACGATATAAAGAAAACCAATAAAACAAATATCCCATTAGCCCCAACAAACCCATATCAATTGCAAATTCCAGCCAGTCATTATGAGCTAATCTTGTCGATATTATTAGAGAGCCATGTATACCATATCCAAATAAGAAATAAATTGGATTTGAGTCAGCATTAAGCCGATCCAATATTTTTGAATATATAACATCTCTACTACTGCTTTCACCATTAAGTGTCTGAAGTAATCGGTTAGACAGGTATGGATCTGATTGGATAGTTTCCATAGCATAATAGTATCCTGCCACAAGCATAACAGAGCTCGTTAATAGTATTACTATTTTTGTCTTAAACGATGCGTTTTTCTCCTCAAAAAACAAAAACAATAATAGGCATAGCATAAAGCACATCATTGCTCCTCTTTTTGCTGACATTAAAACGAAATAAGCAAGAATTACGATTATCAAATATTTAAATAGCCTATTAGTTTTTATGAGAGGCAGCAGTCCTATAAAAGGGACAAACATGTATCCAACATTGTTTGTTATTCCCTCAACATTTTCTGCAGACATTAACTCTTCGTAATTCTTTTGATAGAATGCAACCGTAACACAAAGCATCAAAAAGAAAAAAATCTTAAAATCGATTTGTCTTATCTCGCTATATTTAGAAAACAAATAGAAACAATAAATAGGCAACATGGAACAATAATATGGCCTTAATAGTCTAAACGCGCTAAATCCATATACTTCGCCATCAAATAGCCCGAAAAAGCCATATGTTGTCAAAAGAATTGTCAAGAAATTTAAACTGACAAAATAAAAACGCGCAGAAGACACCTTTGGCATATGCTTGGTTGCAACAATCATAATACCACAAGATATAATTAGGATTAAAGCCAGCAGACCTTTTGAAATCAATCCTCCAGATTCATATAGAGTTCCTTGCAAATAGTAAAAACCCCACATTAAAAAATATATATAAAAATATCTTCGTGATAATTTCATATAAAAATCTAAATTCTTTTTAAAATTTTAGCAGGGTTGCCTGCCACGATACAATTATCTGGAACATTATTTACTACCACACTACCAGCACCTACAATAACATTGTTACCAATAGTTATATCACCAATGATAGTAACATTGGCACCTAATGAGACATTATCTCCTATTGTGGCAATGAGGTCGTTTCTTCCATGTAGCTTATTTCCAATTGTCGTAAGTTGACAGATTGTAAAGTTCTTACCTATTTTTTTTGCATTAATAATAGTAGAATAAGGATGATTAAGAACGAAAGCGGAACCACCGAATTCCTCACATGAAATATAGAAATGTTTATAAGAAGGCAATATCAAATTTAATAAAACGCCAACTTTCTTTCCTACTCTATAATAAAACAGATTACGATAAGGCTTCTGATATACTAAATAGTATAACAATCCTTCATTAATTTTGCAACGTCTATTCATTTCTACGACATCTGTTTTTATGAGGTATCTTCTTTCATTATTCAAAAAATAGTATACAATAACATGCGGTACTACTAAAATGTATTTCCAAAAAAATAGTATTTTTTTTATTTTCATCGCTTCAAATATTTAATTACTTTTGGGAAATGGGACTCACATTGTATGTACGCCAATAATTGTTTCCTTTTCTTCGCACTTATAAAAGACGGGATTATACCACGAGCACACAATGCATTCAGTATTCGTCCGCTAAAGGGTGAAAAGACTGTACCTAGGTTGCTAGAATTCTCGATGTAATTATCATACCTTTTTTTTATTTCAAATTTGTCTTTAATTATTGCATTCAAATCACATATTTTTCTTAAATTATATTCTGCTAACATACCATCCAATATGGCCACACTTGGTGTGTCATCACATTGATTATATGATATAATTTCGTATTCTACCTTGTTTGAAGAAAATGCTATTTTTACCATATACCCTTCATTCCAAGGGCTCTTCCGTTTGCCTTTCCAATCGAAGCAAAAATTGCCCAAGCCATAGAAAATCGGCTTCTTTTTATATATCTCATATCCACTAAAACAATGTTGATGATGATTGACTACTGCATCGGCTCCAGCGTCGACAAAAAAGCGATAGGTCTCTTGCATACGTGGACTTGGCAGTTGGTAGTACTCATGCCCACCATGAACAACGATCAAGACATAATGTGCCTTAGTCTTTGCTTCTTGTATGTCATAATACTGTTGTATTGGGTTTAGCGGATTAGAACCTGCCACATTATCTGAGGCGATTGAGAACTCATGCTCGCAACAGTTGATAATTGCAAGAATTTCCCCACCTATTTCCTTATATAAAATTTGGGAAGCTTCATTTATAGACATACCTCCACCTACATAATCTATTCCATTTTGTGTAAAAGAAGACAAACTCTTTCTTACACCCTCGTCTCCATAATCACGGAAATGATTATTTGCAAGGGTTACGCAATTAAAGCCGCCCCATTTTAAAGCATCAACACCGGTCTGATCACAATATAGATTTGGTCCCAATTTGGATATTGGTTTTCCCTCACTATTTGTAACTGGGCATTCAAAATTAACAATAGAGTAATCTGACGAAGCTAAGATAGGTTTCACTTCTCCTAAGACTTCTTCATATTGTCGCTTCTCAAAAGCGAAAGCAACCCGATCCTGGGGGCAATAATCACCTGCGACTATTATATTCATTCTGTACTAAAAGGAATTAAAATTCTCACTGCATTAATTGTGTTTTAATCTGCCCCTCAAATAGTTACTATATAATTGGGCACTGTAGCCTTTTATGATGCGCCTTTCTTCCTTGAACAACATAATAACACTTATATAGACTATAGAGACGGCCAAAACACAGATTAAATGCCAAATAATATTTTCCCATAATCCTAAAATTATTTTTGCTACTATAATCAAGCATGTAGCTGCAATAAGAGAGGGTAAAATATTATATATCAATTTAATTGGCGAGAATCTTAAAAAAACAAACATAACTAACATGTTAGCAAGAATCAACTCTCCTCTCAAAAGGGATCTTACCAAATATAATGTCTCAAAATTGTAATGTACAAAGACAAGAATTACTGGACAAAGTACAATTATATGCAACCATTGAACCAATACAGATAACTTTGGCTTTCCTTTTGACCTATATACTTCACTAGAAAACTGGGCAAGTAAGATAGTAATTGTACTCATCAGGCCCCACAATCCTATAAAGCCCTCAGCCTCATGCCATTGTTCTCCAAGCAAGAAGAAAGTAATCAAATGACTAAAACAGAATATTCCTGCACCTATAGGAACTAACACAATACTTACAACCTTAGAGAATTTATAGAACATTCTTTGAAATTCTGCTTCATCTCCCTGTAGGCGTGATAGAGTAGAGAACAGCACGGGTATTGTCATAGAATGGATAAGCCCCATAATTTGTGTTACTGTTGTTATAGAAGTAGTATATAGACCAAGATAGTATTTGCTTAGGAAACAACCTACAATAAAAATATCCACATAACTAGTTAACCAAATTGAGACAGCCTCGAAAAGAGACCAAATAGTAAAGGAGAACATCTCCATAAACTTTTTTACAGAATAATAGGGTCGGGGCTTCCAATTTGAGTAAATCGTTAATAAAATGGCATTTACAAGATTTTGAACAATTGTTCCAAGTACCAATGCCCAGTAAGAGCGAAGCCAAAAGGCAAGAGGTATTGTTACAACTAAAGGAATTGTGATACCTGCGATTCTAACCTTGAAAAGAGTTTTAAAATCAAAATCGCGTTTAAACAAAGCCATTTGGATGCTTGAAAAAGCCGCCAAAGGAATAGACGCACAAGCAACGATGAGTACAAACCACAGATCAGGACCACCTACGAGTGCTGCAATTTGTTTGGAAAAAATAGCTATGCATATCCAAATAAAGAAAGAAAACAAAAAATTACTCCAAAATGCAACAGTCGTAGATTGTTCTCTATCTGCATCGTCTCTAAAATCATGCTGAACAAGGTACTTCTGAAATCCAGCATCAGTAAAAAGCTCTGCAAAGGTTATTATCATCGTCAATGTAGCAACCACACCAAATGCATCTGGGGTCAACAAACGAGCCAATACCATGTTAGAGACAGGCATCACCAATTTGGCCATAATCTCTGTGATGGCTGACCATTTCGTGGCACTCACCACTCTACTATTTAAATCACCATTCATTTTATATTAAACTACGACCTACTTTTGTTTGACGAAGCAACCATGACAACATAATAGACGTTAATAAAGCTATAATGAAGCACAACCATGGCAAACAAAAAGAATTAACACGGTATGGCAATGAAGTATAATCATATAGATAAACTAAAACAAATTGTTGAAAAAGATAAACGCCAAAACAGCACTCACTCAAACTAATCCAAAATCTGTTTATGGTCAAACCGCTATTCCTTATTCTTTCCATTACAATATAAACAATTAAGACCCCCAAACCTGAATAGATAAGTTTACCACAATTCATAATAACATAAAATACACATTTATATAAATAAATGATAATGCAGTTCCAAAAGAGTAAGTGCTCAATAATTAAAACTTGTATGGATTTCTTTTGCTCTTTCTAAAGCCTGTCTTAGAGCATCCTCGCATTCTGGTTTGAACCACACTTTTGTTTTTATCTTCTCCAACCAATCTGTATCATAGAAATGAATGGAAAGTATAGCATAAGGATAAAGGCAATTCACCACGTCTCCACCCTTAGAAACCGCCCAGTTACCATATACAGAGTCTACATCTGTCTGGATATTGAAATAATGGAATTGCTGGTATATCTTTTCCTGATTCATTATCTATTACCTACTTTTCTCCAATTCTTGTATATACAAATCCTTGTTCTTCAAGCTCCTGACGGTCATAGATATTACGTCCGTCAACTATGACGTTGCCCGTCATGACCTTTTGAATAACATTCCAAGATGGCATACGGAACTGGCGCCACTCAGTCATCAGGGCAAAGACATCGGCGCCATCTGCAGCATCGTACATGTTATTACTGTATGTTACCGTATCACCTATGCGGCGTTTGCATTCGTCCATAGCAACAGGGTCGAAAACACGGACATTGGCTCCATCCTGCAAGAGTTTATCGATAACCACCAGAGCAGGGGCTTCGCGCATATCGTCGGTCTCGGGCTTGAAGGCCAGGCCAATGATGGCAACGGTCTTTCCCTTAACATCGCCTACCGCCTTGATTATCTTATCATAGACAATGGACTTCTGCTTCTCGTTGACACGCTCCACGGCCTCAATGACCTCCATATGGTAGTCATTATCCATACCGGTATGCACCAAAGCCTTGACATCCTTAGGGAAACAACTACCGCCATAACCGCAACCGGCATAGAGGAACTTGGAGCCAATACGTGTGTCAGTACCGATGCCCTTGCGGACGCTATCAACGTTAGCACCAACACGCTCACAAAGGTTTGCTATATCGTTCATAAACGAGATACGGGTGGCCAGCATAGCGTTAGCTGCATACTTGGTCATCTCAGCAGAGGGGATGTCCATGAAAATGACGCGGAAGTTTTGGAGCATCAGGGGACGGTAAAGGCGGGTCATCACCTCCTTGGCTTTCTCGCTTTCTGTACCCACCACTACGCGGTCGGGACTCATAAAGTCCTTGATAGCTGCGCCTTCCTTCAGGAACTCAGGGTTGCTGGCCACATCGAAGGGCACATCGATGCCACGCTTATCCAGTTCTTCTTGGATAGCTGCCTTGACCTTACCGGCTGTACCTACGGGTACTGTCGACTTGGTAACGAGAATGGTATACTTATTGATGCGCTGACCGAACTGGCGGGCTACAGCCAATACATATTTCAAGTCGGCACTGCCATCTTCATCTGGAGGTGTGCCCACAGCTGAGAACACGACTTCTACGTCATCAAGCACTTCTGCTAGATCGGTAGTGAATTTCAATCGTTCAAAACCTACATTCCGCTTTACAAGTTCTTCCAGTCCTGGCTCATAGATGGGCATAATGCCGTTTTTGAGTTTCTCTATTTTCTGTGCATCGACATCGACACAAGTAACATGTGCGCCCATCTCTGCAAAGCATGTACCACTAACAAGGCCGACATAGCCTGTTCCTACTATTGCTATATTCATATCTTCTGAATTTTAATTTCTTAATAAATGCTTGTTGATATAATCCCACGCAAGCGCAAAAGGTCGGGACAATGGCTCTGATGGGAACTCCAATATGTGCTGCATGTTATAGACCATTTGACCTGCGTATGCAACTACAAGATTATTCTGATTGTGCCTGTAATGATGGCCGAAATTGCCACCCTTCAGCATTTCCTTCAAGACAAGAGCTCCTGCTTTACGGTTGCAGGCTGCTATATCTGTATTTCTATCCAAGCCCAGCATTTCTACCTCTATCCAAAGTACGGCACAGAAGAACTTGTACATACCACAACGCTTAAGTACGCGTACAGCTTCTATCTTTTCTTCGTCTGAGATATCCTGTTGGAGCAGATAATAATAGTCTATTGCATGGCGCAGACCTATCCCTTGTGTAAAGAAATGGCGCATCATGTGTGAGAGTTGGAACACGAGATTGAAAACAACAGTGGGAGTTGCATAGCCCTCTGTATTGATGTTTGAGAACTGCTCCTGACTACTCTCTTGAAAGAACTGTAGCAATCTGTGATTATGCCACTTGTTGTAACAGAAAGAGGGGTAATAGTGTACTTCCACATCCACGTCGCCAAAGACGGGATAGTTCATGTGGTGATATTGCACATTCATACCAGGGAAACGTTGATGGACAAAGGCTGCAACTTCTTTCTTCGAGCCTTCTAACCAAACATCTATATCACCAGGATGTCTATGCAAAGGATTAGGATACATCAGGGCATTACCCTGACCTTTCAGTATGTAACTCTTTCTGTCCTGCTCCCTCAGTGATTCTGTCAATTCTTTAACGCGCAGGTTAACCAGTTTAATCTGCGCCTCTATCTGACTGACTTGACCAATCCATTCAAACAGAAGATTTTGTGGTATATTAATTTTCTGAGTCTTACTTAACCAGTCGATTCCATCAAAAACAACACCTGTTATAGCCTGCTGCTGACAGAACTCATACAGTCCTTGCCAGTCCATACCCGTAACATCGGGAGTTGGTGAAGAGGTGCCTTTCAGACAATATGCTATGAACTGTAGATAGTTGTTCGTGTTCATTGATGCATCAAATTGGCAATACACTGCTTAAGGGATTCTGTCCAATAAGGGATGGACAGATTAAACATCTGCTTCACCTTTGTCTTGTCAAGAACGGAATAGGCAGGACGCTTCACAGGACTTGGAAATTCGTTACTATGACAGGGCAGAATGTCACAATGACCCTCTAAATCTCCCTGTTTAGGGAGACTTTCATAATAGCCCAATTCTAAGGCTATCTGTTGAATCATCTTTGTGAAGTCATACCATGAGCAAACACCCTCGTTTGAAAAGTGATATACGCCAGATTTGGCATAGGATATCGGCGAGAGGTTATCGGTTATAGACTTCTTATAGTCATCAAGTATTGTTACAATGACTTGCGCCAAGTCATAGGCATATGTGGGTGTGCCAACTTGGTCAAAGACCACCTTCAATTGTGGCTTTGTGGCAGCGAGGTTGAGCATCGTCTTTACAAAGTTCTTACCAAACTCAGAATAAAGCCAAGCTGTACGAAGAATGATATAATCAACGCCAGATGCTTGGATGTTCTGTTCGCCGTGAAGCTTCGTTAAGCCATAGACACCAGTTGGTGTCCCTTTCTGATCCTCTTTACAAGGGGTATTATAGGGGTCACCACCAAAGACATAATCGGTACTAATATGCACCAATAGGCCATCCACCTCCTTCATAGAAAGAGCAAGATTCTCTGGAGCTTTGGCATTCAGCAATTCAACAAGGTCATATTTCTCTGGATCTTCTGCGGCATCTACGTTAGTCCATGCTGCACAGTTGACGATTACATTGACACCGTACTCCCTGACGATGTTTCTAACAGCATCAATGTTAGTAATGTCAAGAATGATGGTTTCCTGACCTTCAACCTCAATAACGTCAGTAAAGATATATTTATCTTTGGAATCTTTGGCAACGATTCGCATTTCATTGCCAAGTTGGCCGTTTGCTCCTGTAACAAGTATATTCATCGCTTAAAACTCATCTATTTTACCTGCACCGTTCTTCTCGAAGTCATCTGCCATCTTCAAAAGATATTGGCCATACTGATTCTTCAGCATAGGCTGAGCCAACTCCCGCATCTTCTCTGGTGTTATCCAGCCTTTGCGGAGGGCTATACCCTCAAGACATGCAACTTTCAGTCCCTGACGCTTTTCAATGACTTCAATATAAGTAGATGCTTCTGCCAGTGAGTCGTGCGTACCAGTATCAAGCCAAGCAAATCCACGTCCCAATGTCTGAACCTTCAGTTCGCCATCTTTCAGGAACTCTTGGTTCACCGTAGTAATTTCCAATTCTCCACGCGCTGATGGCTTAATATTTTTGGCAACCTCTACTACCTTATTAGGGTAGAAGTATAGTCCTACGACTGCATAGTTGCTTTTGGGCTTTGCAGGCTTCTCTTCTATGCTAAGACAGTTTCCTTCCTTGTCAAACTCTGCCACACCATAACGTTCAGGATCATTGACATAATATCCAAAGACAGTAGCTTTTTTATCTACCTCTGCTGTATGTACAGCATCTCTAAGCATTTGGCTAAACCCTGCACCATGGAATATATTATCACCAAGCACAAGGCAGGCAGAATCATCACCAATGAACTTCTCGCCAATGATGAATGCCTGAGCCAGTCCGTCAGGTGATGGCTGTTCTGCATACTTAAAATTCACTCCATAGTTGCTACCATCGCCAAGCAGTCGCTTGAATCCGGGAAGGTCATCTGGAGTAGATATAATGAGTATATCCCTGATACCTGCAAGCATCAGCACTGAGATGGGATAATAAACCATCGGTTTGTCGAAAATAGGAATCAACTGCTTAGAGATTCCCTTGGTAATTGGGTACAATCTGGTACCACTGCCACCTGCTAAAACTATGCCCTTCATACTGTATATATTCTTAAAAAAAGGAGCGGCCCCACTGTTTATTGAACCTTTTGTCTTATGAGAGACCAGCGGGTTCCCCGCTCCATTCATAACGATTTTTTATATAAATGCTGTCTCACAACATGATTGTTCGATGTCGGTGTAAAAAGGATAATGGAAGAAGTAGCCTTCTATTCCTCATAAGTAAATGGGGTGTCGAAATCCTTCAGTAACGCATGCTTTGTGTCTTTTTCTGAAAGAATTGCATGCTCCGTTGGGATTCTCCAGTCGATACCAAGCGATTCATCAAGGATGCTGATGCCTCCATCAGCCTCAGGATGATAGAACTCGTCACACTTGTACTGGAAAACAGCCGTCTCGGAGAGCACTGCAAAGCCATGAGCAAAACCTTTGGGAATAAAGAATTGCCGATGGTTATCTTCCGTCAACTCCACTGCCACATGCTGTCCGTAAGTAGGACTTCCCTTACGAATATCCACTGCAACATCGAGTACTGCACCCTTCACGCAACGCACCAATTTGCTCTGAGTGAATGGAGGTCGCTGGAAGTGCAGTCCACGCATTACTCCATAGGATGATTTACTCTCGTTGTCCTGTACAAAATTTACCCTCCCCACTTTCTCATCGAATTCACGCTGGGAGAATGACTCAAAGAAATACCCACGGGCATCTTCAAATATGCGTGGTTCTATTATCACCACGCCGTCTATTGCTGTTTTTATTACGTTCATATTATTCAATTATAGATCTCCAAGTTCTTCTTCGTACATTTTAATGAAATCTGAGGAAAGTTCTCTTGCTTTCTTGTACTGCGAGATTATTTTGTCAGCAGCCTCTTTAACTTTTGGATTGTCATTAAACACCTTGAGCATTTCTTGGTCGCCAATGGTTTCACGTGCCATATCGTCAAGCTTATGCCACTCATCTATTTTCTCTTCATAAGTCTTCCTGGCTTCCAGAATCTCCTGTTGAGCTACTTGTGAGCCATTAACCTTCTTTGCCCACACCTTATGTGCTTCGCTTATCGTCATATTCTCAATTTATGTCGTTCTTACCAAGATTCATAGCTATACTTCAACATAACTTGGATAGCCATATTCCTGATAGCATTCACTCTGAAGTATTTCCTTATGACCCTCTTCAAGAAGTATTCTTGATTCCTGGTCAATGTCGTATTTCATAATGTCCTCATATATCCATTGCAAGGAATACTCAGGACTATACATGTTATCGAAATAGCAGAAGTGCTCATCTTCCACAAAATGCTTCACCATAGACTTCAACAGTTGGAGATACATCGTCACCGCCTGCTTATACAGCCCAGCATCCAGTGCCTCCTTGATGAAATTCGCCTCGACATTCATCGGTAAGATGTATGATGGATGAAGTCTTATGGCTGAGGTGATTCATCTTGAATATCACTTCGTATCGTGGATTAAGTTGGGGCATAACTTGGACAAATCTTATTCAAAAATAAACATTTTAAAGCATTCCTATTACTTCAGGATGGGTCAATATATTTGCCAGAACACTTGCACCAACATTTGTCCCGAAACTCAATATTTTCTCCATCAAATTTTTCCTTTTTTCAGGCACTGGTACATCTGCTGATGCAACTTCTCTCAATTCATCGAGCTGATAAGGTGCTAGGCTTTCTTTCAACAGGTCAACAAGAATGTGCAATTCTTGTGATTGATTCTGATTTTGCTGATTTTCATTATGGATATTGATATTTATTGGTTGTGCTGCAACCTTGGTGTCGTCTTTAGCACTTTGATGACTTCCTTTCTTATATGGGATGCGGTAGCAAGTATTCATGGCTCTCAGAATCATCTCAACATACTTTGCGCTGCGTTTTCGCATGATAAACATTTGGTTCATTCCAATTTCATGGAAGACAGTATCATTAAGATCAAAATGTGTCTCAAAGAGCCTGAAACAATCAGCACGCCACTGGTCGTATTCATCATTGAATTCCTTGCTATTCACAAGGTCTTCTTCCTTCTCACTTTTGTATCGTTTAAGAATACCCTCTCCCTGTTTGATAAGGCTATCAAACAATGTCACGTCATCTTCATTAAATTGTCTCATACTCTTTTTTTCAATAATTTCCTGATGCTTAGAACCATCTTTATTAAAAGAACTATTCACATAATTATTCGCATCCATATGAATATCCAAACGTTGAAGGAATGAGTCTATGAGCGAGATCCCTTTATTGACATTCCTCTTAAGTTGTTGTATTATAGGTTCCTTTTTAGAAACATAGGTTACAACATAGGTTTTCCAATCATAAACATATTGGTCATCTCTTCCAAACTGGCTTTCTAACAATTCAGACACATAAGATTTCCACTGCGAAAACTTATTCTTGTACTCTTCAAACTCTCTATCAGGAACATAATATAAATCTTCTCCGCCAAAAAGAGCCATCCCATCACCAAAGTCATTTTGGCTTTCGTGCATATTTGAAATAAGAGAGAGAAGTTCTTTCGCTTTTTCTTTTTGTTCAAGTAAAAGTTTTGAGAATTGTTCCTTATCCATATGTTACTAAAGGAATCTATAGGTAACAGTGGGGAGACGAACCCCAATAGGTCGCATAACGACTATTCCTTCCATGGCTGTCACACCGATTTTCGAGGTTAACTCGGCTCCTTGCCTTGTAGAAGTTGAACTTCTTTTTTTAATGCATTTAGTTAAACAATCTTTCAAAATGTTTATTTTTGTTTTCTAGTTAAACAAGGGTCTTTTCAACTTCTCTCGGATTTTATCAAAACTGACCGAACCCTGATTTTTCTCGATTTTCTCTCATTTTCCCCTCAATCGCTCTTTCAGTCAACTCAACCAGCCTGCTTAAAATTAACATTTCTTCACTCTCAAGGGATAAGAAATCTTAAC
>JAEEGL015589995.1_pt1 | contig 19246 bp, 16 predicted proteins | sample 9134231 | NCBI WGS metagenome assembly JAEEGL01 (sample SAMN16246548, study PRJNA631951) | gut metagenome | biome: gut microbiome; feature: rumen; material: fiber-attached | host: Bos | place: Iran: Karaj | collected 2018-10 | reverse complement strand
CTTTGGTGTACTTCATGGTAAGCCTCCTGTCCATGCAAGGAGTAACTGTTGTTTGAAAAGGAAATATCCTGTGACTGTATTATACAGAATCCCTGTCCAAAAGTTACCCCCTCCGTGTCCAAAAAAAGCTTACCACTTCACCTTCCCCCGGAAAAATGGACCGGAAACCGGGGAGAGGGCGGCGTGTTTACCGGAGGGGTGTCAACAAAAAGTTGGCACCCCGCCCACTTTTTGGCTATACCTGAAAGCTTGACAGGCAATCAGCGAAGAGGTATGTTAGCTTTACAAAGACAGAACAGAAACATACGGACTGTCTTCAGAGATTGGAGGAGATAGTGAGTTATGTTGCGCAAAGGGATCGGTTTGATTATGGCGCTTCTGCTGGCAATGCTGTGCGCAGTCCCGGCAGGCAAGGCGTTTTGCGTTAATGCGGAGGAAAAACCGCAGGCAGACCGTTTATGGGAGATTGAAACGGAACGCAGCCGCAACAGCAGGACGTACTTGTTGGAAGATGGATCCCGGGAGTGTGTCGTCTATGCCGAAGATGTGTTCTATGAAGATGAGAAGGGAACATACAAAGAAATAGATCGTTCAATCATCCGCGATGAATCTGTCATCGGCGGTCATCCATACAGCTTTCGAAGTGCTTCCGAAAAGAAAGGATTGTATTTTGGGGCGGAAAAGGCTCCGGCAGTTTTATTCAAAGAAGGGGATACTTCTCTGCGTGTAACATTTCTGAGTTCACAGACGCCCGAAGCAGCTGCCGGAGGTTACAGAAAATCCGAAGTGGTTGCCGGCTATCAGTTGAGCGGCGATACGTATTTCGCCTATGAAGAAATCTGGCCCTCGGTCACTGTCGTCTACGGCAATCTCGCCGGGATGGTCAAAGAATTCATTATCCTGGAAGCTCCCGAGGCAGGCAGCTCCTTTAGCTTCCTTTACGAGACAGAGAACTTGTCTTTGATGGAATCTGAAACGGGAGAGCGCGCGTTCGTTGATTCCAACGGTAGAACCGTTTTCGGACTGGCAGATCTGTTCGCAATGGATGCCGACGGGGCGGTTTGTGATAACGTGATATTCGAGACCCGGGAAATGGAAGGCGGCTATCTCGTCACGGTATCACTGGATGAAGTATATACTGCCTCATCCGACAGAAACTATCCGATCGTGATCGACCCCTCGGTCATGGTGTCAGGTGAAAACCTTACCTGGGACACCTTTGTATCGGGCCGATATCAGTCCGCGAATTATTACACAAACTCACACATCTATACTGGCCGGAATTCAACTTACTATACTATGCGGACGTATATCAAGTTTGATGTTCCGCAAAACATCGCTCCGGGAAGCGTGACGAACGCCTACATCAGCATCCTCAAAGACGGGGGTGTAGCGCCAAACGTGGTGGTGCGCCGCGTGACCGGTCCGTGGACCTCCAGTACGCTCACGTGGAGCAATATGCCCGATGCTACAATGACGGCTCAGGCAGCGCTTACAGCAGGAAATGGAGGCTGGTATGACGCGACAATCACTAGCATCCTTTCCGGTTGGGTTGGAAATGAATATGAAAACTTTGGCCTCCTTCTGATGAGTGTGACGGAATCGGGAACCAGTAACTGGACATCTTACTGTTCTTCGGATTACGGTTCTCCAAACTGTCCGGAGCTTCATATCACATACACAGAACAGACAATACCGGTGAATCGGGTGGCATCTTTATATTCCTGGACAGAACCTTATCGTGGTTATTTCGTTAATCAACAAAACTGTTATGGATATGCTTTGCATATGTATTGCTTGAACGGCACATGGAAACAGCAACCGGGAGAGTTTGCTGACGATGATATTCCGTTCATTGTTCAGTTCTATCAAACGGATTACTATTTGCGAACAGACGTGACATCAGCGAGGAGTTACCTCTTGAATATGATACAAGGCGATTGTTCCTTCTTGGATTCTGTAATTGATCCATGGACTTTCGAAGTAAACTCTGTGACGATTCCTGCAAACCTTGCTTCAGATGAACGTTTGATTGCATTGGCTCTTGATATTGGGGACAGCACTCGAAACGGAGACTATCATTTTTACGCGAGACATAGTGATGGAACCTGGTCACACAAACCAGGCAATGGCGATGTGACAAATCTTTCCCTCTCAACTGGGGTGTTGCTCACAGATGATAATATTGCGACCGCGGGAAAAGAAGACAGGTATACGTCAGATATAACGTTTTACAAAATCAAAAAGGCCTTCGTCATTGATTACCCGCATTATCGGATTACAGATCTCGATTATCTAAGCGATTTGAGAACCTTGCCGGTATTTTCAGACAGGGCCGGTGATCGGTTCGGACGAAGCATGGCCTGGGATGGTTTATCCCAGTCAGGGAGGATTGATTATCCGGGGGATATGGATTATTTCAGTCTTTCCTCTCTTGGCAGTGGGACGAAGACTATTAAAGTATATCCATCAGTGGGGGTTTCTTTGGGTCTGTATCTTTACAATCAAAATGGGAACATGATAACGTATACAACCACAGTGGATAATAATGGAATATACAATCTATCATTTACCGCTGTCGCAGGAGAAGCGTACTTCTTCAGCGTTGTTGATACCGGAAATACGGCGGGTGGTTATATGCTCGGGACCATACAGTAAAGGAGGTTCGAAACAATGAAAAAAGCATGGATCATCCTGGTTTGCGGGATCCTGTTTCTTGCGGGCTGTTCTGAGAACAATAGCGGGAAAGGAGAAAACTACGAGGAAACTGCTCCAATCCTGTCAGGGGAAACTTTGAAAGAAGCGGAGACGGCAGGACGAGGAGCCGCGGCGGAAGGAGATACAGTCAGCGGGAAGGGGAACGCGGTGAGGAGCGCGGAAGAGTATATCGCACAGATGTCTTTGTGCGAATTTCCTGCCGAAGGAATGAGTGCGGAAGAAGCGGCTGCATACCAGGCTCAGCAGGAATCATTGAAAGCTTATTACGGGATCGTTTACGATGAACCGCTGCCGACACAAAGCGTAGAGTCGGGTGACTGGGAACTGGCGAGGAGTTATCATCTTTACCGGGATTATTACGCGGTCGCCGATGACTCCCAGAAAGTGGCTTTGGATGCCTACAGGGAACGAAATCAAGGAGACACATCGATCCGCGTAAATACACGGGAACTCAGAATGATTATGGGTGAAGTCCCGGAGGATCAGCCGCGTATAACGTTGGAAAAGGCGGAGGAACTCTGGCAGAGGCTTTGCGATTACTGCAATACACATCCGCAGGAAGCAAAGGAAGTCGGAGCTGGTTTGATCTTATACCGGATGCTGAACGAGGTCACCGGAGGACCGGATGAAGAAGGCGGATCGGGGGTTAATTTTTGCGAATATTATATGGATGAAACGGGGTGGGAACGAATTCATCTCGAAGCGTTGACTGACATCCCTGCCATAATCTATAAAAAGCACGGGGCAGACGGGCAGATTGAATGGGAACGAATTGGCTCGTCCAAGGATCTGGAAGTTTATTACGAAACCATAAAAAAAACCTGGCTGGACAGATCCTGGTACGGGCCCGGGACAGAGTTCTTTGACAGCCGGTATCAGTCGGCATCTGCGGAACAGAAGGTGGCTATGATCAATGCCAGGAAAGAGCTTTGTGACGCCATGAACATCCGGGAGGCGGACCGGGAGTACTTTACGCCGGACCGCGAGATCCTGATGATCACAGGGGAACTGCCGGAAAACACGCCGCATCTTACGCTGGAGCAGGTCATGAAGATCGTGGAGGAACTGAAAACAGATCCGGCGTATCATTGGACGAGGGGGACATATTACAAGGACATCCCGAATCTGACCGAATACTTCATGGAACGGTTCAATGAAATCGCCGGCGCTCCGGACGTTCATGAACGCGTCCGTCTCTACGAAGAAGTAAAGGATGGGACAGTCCGTTATTATCTGGCGGATGTCCAGGGCTGGTATGTGGAACTGGTTTCGGGTCTCCGATTCTGGGACGGAGAGAACCTGTATAAAATCATAGATGACAAAGACCTGTTCATAGAGCCCTGAAAAGAGTAATCTGAAGCATTAAAGCAAGGGGAGCGTTGCAAAATAGCGCCCTCCAAAAAAGGCACCAGCTTTCCCGGAAAAGGGTTGGCTGGTGTCTCTTTTTGCGTTAAAATTAAGTTGACATGCAAAACCTAACACAAGATCAGTGTAGTATAGTTGAGCGGAATGGTCAACTGGTAATTGCACTGAATACGGAAAAAAGGATACCCGGAAGACGCACCCGTCCGCGTGACAGACGCCCAGCTTGAGGACACGAAAAAGGCGCGCTGCTCAACTACTCATTGTGCAACGCGCCCTTTGCTTGTCCATGCCGTACAAAACACCATACTGGAAGGCTCCATAGTGGTGTTTTTGTGCTTTGTGTGAGAAAACGACCCATGAAAGCTCACAAACACTTGCTTTTGTGAGTTTGGTGTGCTATGCTGTCGGCGGAAAACTCAAATGGGAGGTTGAGGCATGAATAATCGTGCAGGAAAAACAGTCCGGAATCTCATCGGAGAGACGGCCTATTCTTCGTATTATCCGCAACCGTTACCGCCCGATCCCACGATAGAAATCGATGCAGAGATCCAGCAGCTGTTGATTGACGCACATAAGATGCTGGCGTTACTGGACGGCCTGTCTGATCGGATCCCGAACAAGGATCTGTTCATCTCTATGTACGTCAGGAAAGAAGCACTGGTTTCCTCTCAAATCGAAGGAACGCAATGCACGCTGGAAGATGTGCTGAATCCGGCGGTTGACGAAAACGCCAATGCCGACGTTTCCGACGTGGTTAATTACGTCCGAGCAGTCAATTTCGCCATCAGGCGCATGGAGGAACTGCCGCTATGTAATCGGCTGATCCGGGAGACACATGCTGTGCTGATGAACAGTGTACGCGGCGGAGATAAAACTCCCGGCGAATTCCGCGTGTCGCAAAACTGGATCGGCGGCGCCGGCAGCACCTTGAAAAATGCCCGCTTCATTCCGCCAAATCCGCAGGATATGATGGAGTGTATGTCAGCCCTTGAGCGCTTCATGAATGACGAAGATGGAATGGACCCGCTGATCAAAGCGGCGTTGGTGCACTATCAGTTTGAGACGATCCATCCATTTCTTGACGGCAACGGACGCGTCGGAAGACTGCTGATTACGCTCTTTCTGATGAGTAAAGAGATTATATCCTCTCCGGTGCTTTACCTGTCGTGTTTTCTGAAATCCAACCGGATCGAGTACTATGACCGAATGAGCGAGATCCGCAGAGAGGGCAACTACGAGCAGTGGGTGAAGTTCTTCCTGCGCGGTGTCGCGGAAACCGCAGAAGATGCGATAGAAACCATCGACCGGCTGAATGCTCTGCATCAAAAGAATGAAGCTAAACTGGCCGATGTGCCGACGCGTTCGCGTCAGAATATCAGGAACCTGTTTGCCTATATCGAGCGCAATCCCATAATTGAAACGGTAAAAACAGCGGCCGCGCTCGGCCTTTCCCGCAATGGTACCGCCAAGTATATTACTGTACTATGCGATAAGGATATATTGAGATTCTCTTCTAAATCAGGAAAGGCTCTTGTCTTTGCGTATGAAGAGTATCTGGCAATTCTCAGAAAAGACACGTAATACCGGTTACGCAAAAACCCCCGCCCCTCTTTTCAGAGAGGCGGGGGCTGTTTTCTGTGAGAAATTTATTTTACTTTTTATACCGCAGGGAGATGCTGCCGTCTTCCTCGTAGTGGACCGCGTCGCCCGTGAAGGTGAGCCGCTCGACCGCTTCCAGGTATTCCGGGATGCTCTGATAGACGACCTGCTTCTGGGCAAGCACCTTCTTCACTTCGGCCGCGTCATTTTCCAGGAAACGGACGGCGCCCAGGGCCTGGATCTTTGCGCTGACGACCGTGGCAAGGTAGGGATCCGTGATGTAGAGATCGTTCCCGTGGCCGTGGCCGGAGTAGCCGCCGATCGCGGGATGGAGGGCAGGCATGACGGTGGAGACGTCGCCCATATCGCTGCAGCCGGTCCCGAACTCGCCGGAGCTCTTTACTCGGTCGGCCGGAAGAATCTCTTCGGCGACCGTCTTCATGAAGTCCAGCATCTCGGGATCGTTAAGGCGCGGCGCGTAGCCGTGCTGATCCTTGATGACCAGCTCGCAGCCGATGGAGGCGGCCGCCGCCGCGAAGGCGCGGTTGATCTTCTCGTTGTATTTTTCAATGGCTTCCATCGTGGCGGCGCGGACGTAGGATTCTATCGTTACATAGTCCGGGATCGCATTGACGGCGGAGCCGCCGGCGGTGATGATCGGATGGAAACGGACGTGGTCGGAGTCCTTAAAGGTCTCGCGCAGGGCATTGGCCGCGTTCAGGGCTACGTTGGCCGCGTAAAGAGCGTTGATCCCGTTGTGGGGAGAGCCGCCGGCGTGGGCGGACAGGCCCTTGAAGATGTACTGCTTGATCATGCAGCCGTTGGAGCCGATGCCGCAGGAATAGCCGTTACCGCTGCCGGTGTGGATCATCATGGAAAGATCCACGTCGTCCAGGATGCCGCGGGCCATCAGCTCCTGCTTGCCGCCGAAAAAGCGGATGATGCCTTTGTCCTTCAGGGTCTGGCGGTATTCGAGTTCGAGCAGTTCTTCCGCGGGGACGGCGATCAGGCGGATGCGGCCGCAGAGGCCGTCGAGGGCGCCGGGAGCCTTGAGGCCGATGGCGACACCGAGGAGCGCCGCGCTCTGGCAGTTGTGGCCGCAGGCGTGGACCGCGCCGGTTGCGGGATCGCATTCCGGATGGGTGGGCACGATCAGGGAATCCAGCTCGCCGAAGATCGCGAAGGTGGGGCCGGGCCGGCCGGTATCCAGATCGGTATAGAATCCGGGGATGTTCCCGAATTCGGTAAGGGTATAGCCGAGCGATTCATACTGCTCTTTCAGATAGGCGTGCGTCTTCCACTCTTTGTAGCCGGTCTCCGGATGCTTCCAGATCCAGCGTTCCGCCGCCAGGATGCGGTCTTTTTCTGCTTCGATGGCATTCAGGATTGCCGAGCGATCGTTCATGGTTCCGTCCTTTCCTGCCCCGCTGCGGGGGATTCTTTCTGAAATGATTTTACCACGGGGACGGCGGTTTGCCTATCTGTTTTCGGGCCGGCCGGCTTTTACGGCCCAAAATGCAAAAAACGGCCGGCAGGACGCCGGCCGTTTTTGATGCGGGGATCAGGCTTTGCAGCGCAGGGAGACGGTGCCGTCTTCCCGATAGCGGACGGCTTCCGCAGTGAAGGTGAGGCGCTCCATGGCTTTCAGGTGCTCGGGGATGGTCCGGTAAGCGAGCGTCTTTCCGGCGAGGATGCGGTTCGCTTTCGCGGCTCCGTTTTCCAGCAGGCGGACGGCGCCCAGAGCCTGGATCTTCGCGCTGACGACGGTGGCCAGGTAGGGGTCTGTGATATAGAGGTCGTTCCCGTGTCCGTGGCCGGTCCAGCCGCCGACCGCGGCCTGCAGGACCGGCATGACGGCCGATACGTCGCCCAGATCGCTGCAGCTGGCGGCGAAGCGGGAGGTGACCTCGACCCGCTCTGGAGGAAGGATCTCCCCGGCGACGGCCTTCATGACGGCGATCATTTCGGGTTCGTAGCGGCGGGGGGCGGAGCCGTGGCTGTCTTTGATGACCAGCCCGCAGCCGATCGCGGCGGCGGACGCCGCAAAGGCGCGGTTGATCTTTTCACTGATCCTTTCGATGGCTTCCATGGTGGAGGCACGGAGCAGGGCTTCGACCTTCACGCAGTCGGGGATCGCGTTGACGGCGGATCCGCCGGCCGTGATGATCGGATGGAAGCGGACGTGCTCGTCGTCTTTAAAGGTCTCACGGAGAGCGTTGGCGGCGTTCAGGGCCAGATTCGCGGCATACAGGGCGTTGATCCCGTTGTGCGGCGAGCCGCCGGCGTGGGCGGAAAGACCCCGGAAGGTGAACTGCTTGATCATGCAGCCGTTGGAGCCGACGCCGCAGGCATAGCCCGGGTGGTTGCCGGTATGGATCATCATCGCCAGGTCCACGTCATCGAGAACGCCCCGGGCCATCAGCTCCTGCTTGCCGTCGGAGAAGCGAATGACGCCCCGGTCGATCAGTTCCTGACGGTGATCCGGCTCGATCAGTTCCTCCGCGGGCACGGCGATCAGGCGGATGCGGCCGCAAAGGCCGTCGAGGGCGCCGGGAGCCTTGAGGCCGATGGCGACGCCGAGGAGCGCCGCGCTCTGGCAGTTGTGGCCGCAGGCATGGACCGCTCCGGTTTCGGGATCGCATTCCGGATGGGTCGGCACGATCAGGGAATCGAGTTCGCCGAAAAGGGCGAAGGTGGGGCCGGGCCGGCCGGTGTCCAGGTCGGTATAGAACCCGGGGATGTTCCCGAATTCGGTAAGGGTATACCCGAGCGATTCATATTGCTCTTTCAGATAAGCGTGAGTCTTCCATTCTCTGTAGCCGGTCTCCGGATGCTTCCAGATCCAGCGTTCCGCCGCCAGGATACGGTCTTTTTCTGCTTCGATGGCGTTGAGGATCGCCGAGCGGTCTTCCATGGTTCCGTCCTTTCCTGCCCCGTTTCCGGGTGTTCTTCCGTCCGTATTGTAGCATGCGGGCGGAGGGCTGCCCAGTTGTTTCTGGCCGGATTTCTTTTTGAGGATGAATCCTTTTCATCGGAGCATGGAACCCTTTCATACCAGGAGCGGGGCCCCGGGAAGGGAGCCGGCCGGGAATCTTGACTTGAAGGCGGAATGTGTTATCATAACAAGAGACAGGGCGCGTGTTTGGTGAGACGTAACGGCTGGGCGCCGCCCGGGAAGGAAGATTTATGAAACTGAAACTGATCAAAGTTCTGACCGTGATCTCCGCCGCGTTGTATGCGACGGCTTTTCTGATCGCTCTGGTCTCGGTCTTCTTCCGCGGCCTGATCTTTTCGGTGTACGGCTACAGCGGTGACGCGGGCATAGGCGCCGCTTTCCCGCTCCGGATCGTGCTGGAGCTTTTGGCAGGCACGCTGACGGCGGCGGTCATCATGCTGATCATTCTGAAGATGAAGCCGACGCGGCGCAAAACGACGGTTCTGGCGATCATCATGACCGTTTTTCTGATCCTGCAGTCCACGCTGATCCTGCCGGCGTTTGTCACGCTTCTCTCGGCCCTGGAAGGCCGTATGGGGATAGAATCTTTCACGGTCAGAAACATCATGAACGCGGGCGTATCGGCGGTCACGAATTTCTTTACGGCTCCGGCGTGGATCCTGATGATCCTGGCGATCGGCGGCTGGTGGGGCAGCGAAGCCCCTGCGGCTCAGACGGCGCCGGAACCGGTTTCCGATCCGCAGATGCCTGCCTGAAAAAAGAGCTTTGCCGGACTTCATCCGCTTCCGAAGCCTGGCTCCGGGGCGGAGTGTGCGGAATAACCTGCTGAAAACGAACTGATGACCGGGAGGAAAAGCCATGCCTCTGCCGTTCCGCATCTATCCGGTGCGCGAGGAGGAAGTGCTCCGCCGGTCGGCGCTCCTGAATCCTTCCGAAGAAGAGAAGGAACTGTTCCGGGAGTGCCGGCGGGACGGGGAATACGTGCTGGAATACCGCATCACCGAGCGGAACCGTCCGCTCTCCGTGCTGACGGATGATTTTTTGAAAGAAAAAATGGCCGGCTGCGACGCGGTGATCATCTTCACGGCGTTTCTCGGAGACGCGTTTGAGGACCTGGTCGAAAGCCGCGACGAGCCGGAGAAGGATATCCTCTACCGGGGGCTGGCGGCGGAGCGGCTGGACGCCCTGATCGAGTCGTACCTGGACTATAAAGAGGGTGTCCTCGCGAAAGAAGGGGCAGCTTTGACGCCTCATTATCCCTGCCGGTGGGAGGATGTGCCGGAGACCGCTTTCCGCGCCACGCGCTGCGTAGGCGTCAGTTTCCACCCGGACGGGAACTTTGAGCCGCGCTGCCGCAGCTGCTTTGCGGAGAACTGTCCGTCCCGGAAAGCCGAAGCGAAGACGGAACTTTAAAAGGAGAACGAACACCATGATCAGAATCGAAGATCTGCCCGTGCTGGAACCCTGCCGGGTCTGTCACGAGGACTGTGCCTATGTGGAGCATGAGGGCGGCTGGTGCTGCTATGTGATCTGCGGCCACTGCGGCTCGTCCACGGCATTCGTGGAATACAAAAACGAGTCCGAAAAGGAAGAGGCGGAGCGGAAAGCGGCGTATCTCTGGAACATCGGGAAAGTCATCGCCGAGCAGCGGAGCGAATAAATGGGGACGAGACTGCTGGTTCTGGACGGCAACAGCATTGCCAACCGGGCCTTTTTCGGGATCAAGGTGCTGACGACGAAAGACGGGCGCTTCACGAACGCGCTGGTCGGCTTTTTGAATACCCTGCTGGCGCTGGAGAAGGAAACGGAACCGAACGAGGTGGCCGTGGCCTTCGACCTGCCGGAGCCGACCTTCCGCCGGCAGATGTACGACGGCTACAAGGCGACGAGGAAGGGGATGCCGGAAGAACTGGCCCAGCAGATGGACGTTCTTCCGGGGCTTTTGGCTGACCTGGGCTACCGCACAGTGACCGCTTCCGGCTGGGAGGCGGACGATATCCTGGGGACGCTGGCGGCGGCCTGCGCCGGACGGGGCGACGAATGCTTCCTTGCGACGGGCGACCGCGACAGCCTGCAGCTGGTCGGGCCTTCGTGCACGGTGCTCCTCAGCACCACGGCGATGGGCCGCAGCGAGCTCAGACGGATGGATGAGGCCGCCGTCTTCGAAAAATACGGGGTGACGCCCCCGCAGCTCATCGAGGTGAAGAGCCTGATGGGCGATACGAGCGACAATATCCCCGGCGTCAGGGGGATCGGCGAGAAGACCGCTCTGGAACTCATCAGGCGCTTCGGGTCGCTGGAAGGGGTCTACGCCCACCTGGACGATCCGTCGATCAAGCCGAAGCAGCGGGAAAACCTGATGCAGTACCGGGCGGACGCGGATCTTTCGCGGGTGCTCGGCACCATCCGGACCGACGCGCCGGTCGATACGGAACCCGGCGCCTATGCGGTCGGGGCCGGCCGGCCGGAAGAGGCGGTGAGACTCCTTTCGGAGCTGGAGATGTTCCGGCTCATCGACCGCTTCGGGCTGGAAAAAAGGAAAAAAGAGGCGGCCGCCCGGGCGGAGATCCCCGCGGAGAGCCTGCCGGAAGTGCCTGTTTCCCCGCTGCCGGAGACGCTTTCCGGCACCTGGCTGCTCGCGCCGGCAAGCGGCGGAAAAAAAGAGGCGCCGAGTTATTTTGCCGTGCAGGGAACGACGGTCTCGCTGCCCTCCGGAGAGGAACTGCTGCGGATGCTGGACGCGGACGGCCTCCGGCTGGAGGTCTTTGACAGTGCGCCCCTTTACGCCCTCGCCTTCGCGAACGGCGGGGAAGGGAAGGCGATCGCCTGGGACGGCAAGCTGGCGGCGTATCTGCTGGATGCCGGCGCGAACGATTACCGGGCGGACAGCCTGGAGGCGAGCTACGGGGCGAAGGCCCGCTTTGCCTGTGCGGAATGTCCTGCGGCCGGGGCGCTGGAAGACCTGTTCGCCCGGCTGAAAGCGGAGCTCAGCGCGCAGGGGCAGGACGAACTCTACGAAACGATCGAATTCCCGCTGGCACGGGTGCTGGCGGATATGAGCCATACCGGCGTCCTGGTCGACCGTGCCGGGATCGAGGCTTTTGGGACCGAGATCGCGCGGGCGATGGAGGCGGCGGCGGCTCGTATCTTCGAAAAGGCGGGAGGGGCGTTCAACCCGAACAGCCCGAAGCAGCTGGGGGAGATCCTCTTCGAGAAGATGAAGCTCCCGCACGGAAAAAAGACAAAGACCGGTTGGGCGACCGACGCGGCGACGCTGGAAAACCTGCGCGCCGACGCGCCGATCATTGACGATATCCTGGAATACCGGACGTATCAGAAGCTGAAAAGCACCTATGTGGAAGGGCTTCTGCGGGCGGTCGGCGCGGACGGGCGCATCCACAGCCGCTTCAATCAGACCGAGGCGCGGACAGGCCGGCTCTCCAGTGACGAGCCGAACCTGCAGAACATCCCGATCCGCACCGAGCTCGGCAGCCGGCTGCGGGAATATTTCATCGCTGCGCCCGGCTGCGTCCTCGTGGACGCGGACTACAGCCAGATCGAACTGCGGATCCTGGCGCACGCGAGCGGAGATGCCCACATGCGGGAGGCGTTTCTTTCCGGGGCGGACATCCACCGGGCGACGGCCGCGAAGATCTACCGGATCCCCGAGGTCATGGTCACCCCGAAGGAGCGGTCCTCCGCCAAGGCGATCAACTTCGGGATCATGTACGGGAAAGGCGCTTTTTCCCTGAGCCGGGATCTGGATATCAGCGTGGCCAAGGCGAAGGAATTCCTGGAGACGTACCTGGCGGCCTTTCCGGCCGTGGACGGCTACATGAAGCGCGTGATCGACGAGGCGCGGGAGAAGGGCTACACGACGACCCTGTTCGGACGCCGGCGGGCGCTCCCGGAACTCAAAAGCACGAATTTCCAGGTCCGCAGCGCCGGCGAGCGGATGGCCCGGAACACCCCCATCCAGGGTACCGCGGCGGATGTGATCAAGCTGGCGATGGTCCGGGTGTGGGAGCGCCTGCGCCGGGAAGGCTTCCGGAGCCGGCTGATCCTGACGGTACACGACGAACTGATCATCGAGGCGCCGGAGGACGAGGCGGAGGCGGCCGGAAGGCTGCTGCTGGAGGAAATGGAGGGCTGTGTCAGCTATTCGGTTCCCCTTACCGCCGACTGCCGGAGCGGCAGAAACTGGCTGGAGGCACATTAAAAAATGCTCGGGATCACGTATGCCCCGCTGCCTGAGCGGGAAGCCTATCTCAAGCGGATCGGATATAGCGGCGGGACGGAACCGACGTTAGATAACCTGCATGCCCTGATCCGGGCACATCAGACGGCCGTTCCTTTCGAAAACCTGGACTGCGTCAGCCGGACGCCGATCCTGCTGGAGGCGGAGCGCCTTTTCGACAAGATCGTGCTCCGGCGCCGGGGAGGCTACTGCTTTGAACTGAACGGCCTGTTCATGGCCCTGCTGCGGGATCTGGGCTACGATGCCTGGTCCGTGCTCGCCCGGGTCCAGATCGCTTCCGACAGTCTGCGGGAGATCTGCCACCGGGGCACGCTGGTGCGCCTGGGCGGGAAAGAGTATTACTGCGACGTCGGGATGGGCGGGAGCATGGCCCCCTTCGCCGTGGAACTATCGGAGCGGAGGCAGACGCTCTTCGGAGAGACCTTCTGGGTGGAACCGCTCGGAAACGGCTGGTTTATTGAGAAGCGCCTGTCTGGAAACGGCGCGGAGGAGCCGGCGGAGAAAAACGTCGTGGCCTTTGCCCCGCTGCCGGTCCTTGCGGAGGATTTTGAACCGTACAATTACGTCGACTGGGCGCGGCCGGATTCGTCCTTCGTTACGCGGGGGCCGATAGCGGCCCTGCGGACGGAGACCGGATACAAGAACCTCCGGAACGGAACGTTTTCGGTTCGGGACGGCGGGACTGTGACGGAGCGGGAGATTCCGCCGGAGGAACTTTCCTCCCTTCTGAAGGCGGAATTCGGACTGGAGTGGCAGGGAGAAAGCCGAATCGATACGGAAAGGACTGATCCCGATGAAGATCGCGAAACTGGAACTGTTTAAAGTGCCGCCCCGGTGGCTGTTCCTGAAAATGACTACGGACGACGGTCTGACGGGCCGGGGTGAGCCGGTATGCGAAGGAAAGGCCGACAGCGTGGCGGCCGCGGTGAACGGACTCGGCGCGACAGCGACGGCGTGATCGCGGAATGGTGAAGCAGAGAGCGCGAAAGAGACCGGCATACCGATTCGGTATGCCGGTCTTCTGCGCGGGAGGGCCTGATCCGGAGCTTCGGGCGGGGGCCTTTATTACGGCTGTCCGTTCATCCGCTCGGCCAGTTCGGACAGAAAATTCGGGGGAACAAGAGAATACTGCTCTTCGGGGATGTATTCCTCGGTGATGACCTCCCCCCGGCCGTCGTATTCCATCATGACGCAGGAGATCAGGCGGAGGGTCTGCCCATTGTATTCTTCCTCGTGGTAGATCAGATATTCGTACGGCCCGCCGTCCGTGAAGTCGAGCCGTCCGCGGTGCGAAGCCAGGAGCGGTCCCGCCCGGAAGAGGTAGCTTCCTTCGGCGTGCGAAGGCCCGATAAAGCGGATCCGGCTGCCTTTCACGGAAAGCGAGCAGCCGCCTGTGTAGCGGAGCCCCTTCCAGGAACCGTCCAGATACGCGGCGGCCCAGTCCCGAGACGCCGGATCTTCCGGCGCCCGGCGCCCGCGGATCAGAAAAAAGAGCAGCAGGACCAGGCAGGCGATGAGCAAAACGCCGGCCGTACCGAGAAGAAGAAAGCGGATCTTGGGGGGCAGTTTTTCCATAAGCGTTCCCGGAGGCCTATCGCTTCAGCAGCAGGATCAGCTGCACGATCCCGTAAAGGATGGGCTGGTGCAGCAGGAAAATGATGAGGGTATGGCGGCCGGCGGCGGCCAGGAAGGGAACTTTCGTTTCGTAGAACCAGGCCGGAAACCGCCGTTCTTTGATGTAGCGGCCGAGCCAGGTCCCGAAAAGGAAGACGAAGATCCAGGGCAGGAGGGGGAAATAATCGGCGGACTGGAACTCCGGCGTGCAGAAGCCGAACATAAAGAGCCCCGGCGTTTCGGTGGGAACGCCGTTCACCAGCGGGGCGGTGAGGACCGTCCCGGCAACGGAGAGGATGGGGATCACGAAGGCTGGCAGCTTTTCCCAGAGCTTCCCGGTCAGGGCATAGAAGAGCATCGCCGAGGCCATGAAATGCAGGATCCCGAACCAGATGTCCTCTCCGATGAGGACGGTCGCCGCTGTGACGAGGGCGGCCATGGCCAGGGTGAGAAAGCCGCGCTTCCAGTTGCTGCGGGAAAAGCGGGAGCTTACGCCGGCGAGCATGATGAACAGCCCCGCGAAGATATAGTGCAGGGTGTCAAAGACCGGATTCGTAAAAAGCCACAGCGGCGCGCCGAGAAAATAGACCAGGTCGAAAGCCAGATGGTGCAGCACCATCAGGATAACGGCCAGGCCGCGGATACCGTCCATGAGCTCGATGCGCTCCCGCCGGGGGGCAGGGGCGCTGTTTTCCGGAAGACCGGCGGCTTGTTCGTTCATGGGATCCCTCCGGGAACTGTTTTCCCTCCGTCATTATGACACAGAGAACGGGTGTTGTCAAAAGGAGGAAGAAGAGAGCCGGCCTGACGGGGACGGCGCAGGCCGCGGATCGCAGAAAACCGCTTATTTCAGGGAAAAACTTGCCGAAATTTTTCTTGACAAGCTTCTTTGCTGTGCTATAATAGCCGAGCACGCTTTTTCAGCGGCTTATTTTGGTGTGCGAAAAGAGCGTCCCCCGCGCTGAAGGAGGACAGCCCGAAAATCTCAGAAGAAGGAGGAAATAGTATGCCTACATTTAACCAGCTGGTGAGAAAAGGCAGAGAGACTTCGGAGAAAAAGTCCACGGCGCCCGCGCTGCAGAAGGGTTACAACTCCCTGCACAAGAAGGCGACCAGTCAGTCGTCCCCTCAGAAGAGAGGCGTCTGCACGGCCGTGAAGACCGCGACTCCCAAGAAGCCGAACTCCGCTCTCCGCAAGATCGCCCGTGTGCGTCTTTCCAACGGCATCGAGGTAACGAGCTACATTCCCGGTGAAGGCCACAACCTTCAGGAACACAGCGTCGTGCTCGTCCGCGGCGGAAGAGTGAAGGACCTGCCCGGTACCCGCTACCACATCATCCGTGGGACCCTGGATACCGCCGGTGTGGCCAATCGTAAGAAGGCCCGTTCCAAATACGGCGCCAAGCGTCCTAAAGTGAAGAAGTAATTCCGAACCGAAGGGCCAGTCATTGCGAATCGCATCATGCTGACCAGTTAATGCCGGATGGCAGGCAACTATTTTCTTAAGAAGATATCTTGTCCTGACGCCGCGCAGAACACATTATGCACATGTGAGTACCGATGATCTAAAAAATCTTTAAGGAGGGAAGTAACGTGCCGCGTAAAGGACATACTCAGAAGAGAGACGTATTAGCCGATCCTATCTACAACAACAAAGTTGTTACGAAGCTCATCAACAACATTATGTTGGACGGTAAGAAGGGCGTTGCGCAGAAGATCGTTTACGGCGCTTTCGAGCAGGTGGAAAACAAATCCGGAAAACCCGCTCTGGAAGTCTTCGAGGCAGCCATGAACAACATCATGCCCGTGCTCGAAGTGAAGGCGAAACGTGTCGGTGGTGCCACCTATCAGGTGCCTATCGAAGTGAAGCCGGACCGCCGCCAGGCGCTCGCGCTCCGCTGGCTGACCATGTTCTCCCGTAAGAGAGGCGAAAAGACCATGGAAGACCGCTTAGCCGCGGAGATCCTGGACGCGTCCAACAATACGGGTTCCGCCGTGAAGCGGAAAGAAGACATGCACAAGATGGCCGAAGCCAACAAGGCCTTCGCCCATTACAGATTCTAATTTTGTCAGGAGGGAGAAGTCGTGGCTGGAAGGGAATACCCGCTGGAGCGGACTCGCAACATCGGCATCATGGCTCATATCGATGCCGGCAAGACCACTCTGACGGAACGCATTCTGTTTTATACCGGCGTGAACTACAAGATCGGTGACACCCACGACGGAACCGCCACCATGGACTGGATGGCCCAGGAGCAGGAGCGGGGGATCACGATCACGTCCGCCGCAACCACCTGTCACTGGACCCAGGAGAGAGAGCACGTCAAGATCCCGGGAGCGCCGGAATACCGCATCAATATCATTGATACGCCCGGCCATGTGGATTTTACCGTCGAAGTGGAGCGCTCGCTCCGCGTGCTCGACAGCGCCGTCGGCGTGTTCTGCGCCAAGGGCGGCGTGGAGCCCCAGTCCGAGACCGTCTGGAGACAGGCGGACAAGTACCGCGTCCCGCGGATGGCGTTCATCAACAAGATGGACATCATGGGCGCCAATTTCTTCAACGCCGTGGAGATGATCCGCACCCGTCTGGGACACAATCCCATTCCGGTGCAGCTCCCCATCGGCAAGGAAGACAGCTTCGTGGGCGTGGTCGACCTGTTTGAACAGAAGGCCTATTACTACAAGGACGACAAGGGCGAGGTGATCGAGATCACCGATATCCCGGCCGACATGAAGGAACAGGCCGAAGAGTACCGTCTGAAGATGATCGAATCCATCTGCGAGACGGACGAAGAACTGATGGAAATGTATCTGGAGGAGCAGGAGCCGACGGAGGAGCAGCTTAAGAGCGCTCTCCGCCGCGCGACCATCCGCATGGAGGCCATCCCGGTCCTGTGCGGCAGCGCCTACAAGAACAAGGGTGTCCAGAAACTGCTGGACGCGGTGGTGGAGTATCTGCCCAGCCCGACCGACATCCCCCCTGCCAAAGGGACGGATATGGACGGGAACGAGATCCTCATCGAGTCCACGGACGACGCCCCGTTCCGGGCCCTGGCCTTCAAGATCATGACCGACCCCTACGTCGGCAAGCTGGCTTATTTCCGGGTCTATTCCGGTACGCTGGACTCCGGTTCGTACCTTTACAATTCCAGCAAAGGGAAGAAGGAGCGGATCGGGCGCATCCTGCAGATGCACGCGAACAAGCGGATGGAACTGGAGAAGGTCTATTCCGGCGATATCGCGGCGGCGGTGGGCCTGAAGTTCACCACCACGGGCGACACGATCTGCGACGAGGCCCATCCGGTGCTCCTGGAATCCATGGAGTTCCCGGAACCGGTCATCGACATCGCGATCGAGCCGAAGACCAAGGCCGGCCAGGACAAGATGGGCGAAGCCCTCGCCAAGCTGGCGGAGGAAGACCCGACGTTCCGCGTTTCGACCAACAAGGAGACCGGACAGACCGTCATCGCCGGCATGGGCGAGCTCCATCTGGAGATCATCGTCGACCGGCTTCTCAGGGAGTTCAAGGTCGAGGCCAACGTGGGCAAGCCGCAGGTGGCTTACAAGGAAGGCTTCACGAAGACCGTCGAGGTCGACAGCAAGTACGCGAAGCAGTCCGGCGGCCGCGGCCAGTACGGTCACTGCAAGGTCCGCTTCGAGCCGATGGACGCCAACGCCGAGACCACGTTCGAGTTTAACTCGGAAGTCGTGGGCGGCGCGATCCCGAAGGAGTACATCCCGGCGATCGGCGACGGTATCCGCGAGGCGGCGAAGAGCGGCATCCTCGGAGGATATCCGGTGCTGGGCGTGAAGGCGACCGTCTTCGACGGTTCCTACCACGAAGTCGACTCCAGCGAGCTGGCTTTCAAGATCGCCGGATCCCTGGCCTTCAAGGAAGCTATGCAGAAGGCCGGCTGCGTTCTGCTCGAGCCGGTGATGCGCGTGGAAGTCACGACCCCGGAGGATTACCTCGGCGACGTGATCGGCGACCTGAACAGCCGCCGGGGCCACATCGACGGCATGGAGACCGTGAACGGTTCCCAGCTGGTGCGGGTGTTCGTGCCGCTGGCCGAGATGTTCGGCTACGCGACCGACCTCCGCTCGAAGACTCAGGGCCGGGGCGCTTATTCCATGTTCTTCGACCACTACGAGCCTGTGCCGAAGAGCGTACAGGACAAGATTATTTCACAAAAATACTAGGAAATATCTTGAAAAGAGGGGCAAAATCCCTTATAATCCGAGGGTGTGCCTTGGATCAACACGAACCACTGCCCTTACAAATGGGGCATAATATTAAGGAGGAGCATTCCAGATGGCAAAGCAGAAGTTCGAAAGAACCAAACCCCATTGTAACATCGGTACCATCGGTCACGTAGACCATGGTAAAACCACCCTTACCGCTGCCATTACCAAGACCCTTCATGAGAGACTGGGTCTGGGCAGTTTCGTAGCCTTCGATCAGATCGACAAGGCACCCGAAGAGAAAGCCCGCGGTATCACAATCTCCACCGCGCACGTCGAATACGAGACCACTCATCGTCACTATGCGCACGTTGACTGCCCCGGCCACGCCGACTACGTCAAGAACATGATCACCGGTGCTGCCCAGATGGACGGCGCGATCCTGGTCGTTGCGGCTACCGACGGTGTCATGGCCCAGACCCGTGAGCACATTCTGCTGGCCCGTCAGGTGGGCGTGCCCTACGTCGTGGTGTTCATGAACAAGTGCGACATGG
>JAEEGL011454477.1_pt1 | contig 19246 bp, 16 predicted proteins | sample 9134231 | NCBI WGS metagenome assembly JAEEGL01 (sample SAMN16246548, study PRJNA631951) | gut metagenome | biome: gut microbiome; feature: rumen; material: fiber-attached | host: Bos | place: Iran: Karaj | collected 2018-10 | reverse complement strand
GATGCATCTCTCAAAACCGAGTCCGAATCCGGCATGTCTTGCTGAACCGTATTTTCTAAGATCCAGATAGAAATCATAGTCTTCCTTGTTAAGTCCAAGCTCTTCCATGCGCTTTTTTAGAAGCTCGTAGTTATCTTCACGCTGAGATCCGCCTATGATCTCGCCTATTCCGGGTACGAGACAGTCACAGGCTGCTACAGTCTTTCCGTCATCATTCAGTTTCATGTAGAAAGCCTTGATCTCCTTGGGATAATCTGTCACGAATACAGGTCTCTTGAATTCCTTCTCTGTAAGGTATCTCTCATGCTCTGTCTGAAGATCGCATCCCCAGAATACCTTGTAATCGAATTCATCATTGTGCTTTTCAAGTATCTTGATCGCATCAGTGTATGTTACATGTCCGAAATCGCTGTTGACGACATGCTCAAGACGTTCAATGAGTCCCTTGTCAACAAAGCTGTTAAAGAAGTTCATCTCCTCAGGGCAGTTGTCAAGCACGTATCTGATAACATACTTGAGCATGGCTTCTGCACACATCATGTCATCTTTCAGATCAGCAAAGCACATCTCGGGCTCTATCATCCAGAACTCTGCAGCATGACGAGTCGTATTTGAATTCTCGGCACGGAATGTGGGACCGAATGTATAAACGTTCTTGAATGCAAACGCATAGGTCTCAACGTTAAGCTGTCCGCTTACGGTTAAGTTTGTAGGCTTGTTGAAGAAATCATGCGTAAAATCAACCTTTCCTTCTTCGGTAAGAGGAAGATTGTTCATGTCCATGGTAGTAACCTGGAACATCTCGCCTGCACCCTCGCAGTCGCTTCCGGTAATTATCGGTGTATGAACATATACAAAGCCTCTCTCCTGGAAGAACTTGTGTATCGCATAGGCAGCAACAGATCTTACTCTGAATACGGCCTCGAATGTATTCGTTCTTGCTCTAAGATGAGAGATCGTACGAAGATATTCAAATGTATGTCTCTTCTTTTGCAGCGGATAATCCGGCGTAGACTCTCCTTCGATCACTATCTGGCTTGCCTGCATCTCAAACGGCTGCTTTGCATCCGGCGTAGCCACGATCTTGCCCTTTGCGATCACTGCAGAACCGATATTTAGTTTTGTGATCTTGTCGAAGTTTTCAAGCTTGTCATCATAGACTACCTGAAGGGCTTCAAAAAACGTACCGTCATTTATAACAAGGAAACCAAAGCTTTTAGAGTCTCTGTTGCCTCTTACCCATCCGCCGATAGTTACTTCCTTGTCAAAGTATTCCTCTTTGTTTCTAAACAGTTGTTTGATGTTTGTAAGATCCATATAAAAAACCTCTTTCCGTATTATTCAGAGACAGTATCCGTCGCCTGAGCGGGCGCTACTATCTTGGCATTTTCCTTTATGATCTCAAGTGCTTTTCTGTTTATGAGATAAGACTTGTATTCATCTATGTTGTAGTTCTCCTTGAATTCCTCTACAGTAGAGACACCGTAGTTTTCAAGGTTTGCGGCGATGTCCTCCTCGACCATCTTGTCTGTGACCTTTTCGCCTGCATTTTTAAGGATCATTCCGCTTGCAAGATCGATCTGAACAGCCTGCATCGCGCTATCCTCAACATGCTTGTAATATGCATCCGTATTCTCGAATCCGTAGTATCCGGTAACGAATGTATCAAGATCCACTCCAAACTGGGCTGCATACTGAGAATCCATGTTTATCACATTGTCATAGTAGTATTTGTATCTGTCCTCAGGGATCTCGTCCGTGAAATCACATATCTCGATCATCTTCTGCATCGCAGAATTGTTAAGCTGTGTCTCATAGTCATTCTGGGCTTCTATCTCAAGCTGCTGTCTCATGTATGTCTTTAGGCCGTCGATCGTATTTACGTTTTCGATACCGAGTCCGGCTACATATTCATCCGTCAGTTCGGGTATCTTCTTTTCCTTTATTGAATTGAGCACTACTGTAAATACGGCATCCTTTCCGGCAAGCTGCTCTGCAGGATACTGCTCAGGGAATGTAACGGTGATATCCCTCGTCTCTCCGGCATTCATGCCGATGAGTCCTTCCTCAAATCCGGGTATGAAAGCCCCAGAACCTATCTCGAGGTCATATCCGGGCTCTCCCATGTTTGAACCGCCGTCAAACTTAACGCCGTCGATCTTTCCCTCATAATTTATATTTGCTATATCCCCGCTCTTTAACGCACGTCCTGTAACTTCAACATCTTCCATTGAATTTGCGAGATTTGACTGTATCCTGTTTTCAACCATCTCGTCAGTGACTTCTCTGAGAGCTGCTTCAAGAGTCAGGCCGTTGTAATCCCCGATCTGAGTGATATACTTATCCGGATTCAGGCTGGCTACGGCATCCCCCGATACAGAGCAGGCGCTCATGCACAGCAAACTTGCAGCAACAGTCAATACTGTCATTAATTTCTTCTTCATAATACACTCCGCTTTCTATTGCTTATATTTATAATAACACATCCTATATTTATACCATACTTTCAGGTGTTATTAAAGTGTTTCTTGCCTTTCGTCTTATAAAATGATAGAATTTGAGAAGTCTTTGATTTATTTAAGGAGGTTACACGTTGAAAACAGCTACAATAGTTTCGCTGATCATCATAGCGATCTTAATAATCGCGATCGTAGTATTATATTTCCTCGGCAAGAAAGCTCAGAAGAAGCAGGCTGAGCAGAAAGAGGCGATCGACGCAGCAAAGCAGTCCGTTTCAATGCTCATAATTGACAAGAAGCGCATGAAGTTAAAGGATGCAGGCTTCCCTGCATATGTCGTTGAACAGACACCCAAGATCATGAGAAATTCAAAAGTTCCGGTTGTAAAAGCAAAGCTCGGGCCGCAGATAATGACTCTTATCTGCGACGAGAACATATTTGATGATGTTCCTGTTAAAAAGGAAGTAAAGGCCAGCGTCAGCGGCATGTACATCACCGAAGTAAAGGGTCTTCACGGCAAGCCGATCGTTCGTGAACAGAAAAAGAAGAGCCGCTTTAAGAGAGCTCTCGAGGCAGCACAGGAAAAGGCCGGAGCAAAGCCTATAAAGTAGAAAGCAAAAAGGAATCGTGTCACGATTCCTTTTCTTTTATCCTTATATTTATATGACAGTCCGCCATATATTCGTAATTCATATCCAGGACATAATCTATATCGAGGCTTATCAGATGCTCCGTCTCGATGCATGAGATGTTCTTTGTCTTAAACCCGAGCGTAAATCCGCCAAACTGAGTATCGTAATTGGTGAGCTTTTTTACTCCCATCTTAAAGGGCATCTCGACATTTACGGCTCCGCGCTTTGTAACTGTCACTTCGTTAAAGCCGATCTTTATAAGACATTTGGTTATCTCATCCGTTCCTTCGGTATTCTCGTTATACATCACATATCGCTTTCCTTCGCGTTCAAAAAAGCGTCCCTCATGCTCGCTTGTGATGCTTTCCCTCTGAGAATCCTTTCCTATCTGCAGTCCCTTTATTGAGACAATGACCTGCTCTTTCATGTCAGTTACCCTTTTCGGACCTGATCTGATTTATTATCGAATCCTCCTGGTTCTTGATGTGGACAGATATCTGCTTTGTTGCCTCCTCTATATCTGCCCTTATTATGGCATCATAGATCAGTCTGTGCTCTGAAACGAGCTTTTCATGTCCGGATCTATCCTTTATATATTCAAATCTGTAGCGGTACATCTGCTCGGCAAGATTGTTTACCATCTGACCAAGTCTCATGTTTCCGGTGGATTCAAAGATCGCATCATGGAACGCAACATCCGCACGTGCTATCAAAGATGCATCGTCTGTTCCCGCAAGCTGTTCGAACTCGAGCATCTTCTCCTTAAGTATCTCTTTCTGCTCATAGCTTATCCTCTTGCAGGCAAGCTCGACTGCAAGCTTTTCAAGCGCCAGTCTGACTTCCAGTACATCAGTAAGGCTCTTTTCCGTTATACTTGCAACCTGTGCCCCTTTTCTGGGCACCATGATAACAAGTCCTTCAAGCTCAAGCTGTCTTATCGCCTCTCTGATAGGAGTCCTCGATACACCGAGCTTGTTGGCTAAATGTATCTCCATGAGCCTCTCCCCGGGTTTTAACTCACCGGTCAGTATCGCCTGTCTTAATGTCTTAAACACCACATCTCTCAGTGGCAGAAAAGCATCCTGCATATAATTTTCCATATGCCGCTTCCTTTCATCAAATAATCATCATTCCTCTATGATACAAGTCCTATCCGAAAACTGTGTTACGCACCCGAACGCTACCTCTCCCGTATCTAAAACTGCCTCACAGGCCTTATCAGCCTTATCCTTGTCATCAAACAGGGCAAATACAGTCGGTCCGCTCCCGCTCATCAGAGAATTTAACGCTCCCATGCTCTTAAGCTTGCTTTTAAGCATAGCTATGACCGGATATTTCTTTTCGGTCACATTCTCTAGAATGTTTTCCATATGCGAGGATATCTCTATTAGATCTCCTGCATCTATCCCTTTTAGCATCGCATCGATATTTGGATGAGTTTTTATCATTTCCACATGAAGATTCTCATAGACATATTTTGTCGATACGCCTATATGAGGTTTGGCCACCACGACAAAGCACTGAGGAGCATCCTTTAATCGTGTGAGCTTCTCGCCTATGCCTTCGGAAAGCTGAGTGCCTCCCTCAATGCAGTAGGGCACGTCTGCGCCGATCTTAACACCTATCTCTTTGAGCTTTGCGATATCAAAATCTATACCAAACATCTTATTTAACGCTACCAAAGTAGCTGCAGCATCGCTGCTTCCGCCTGCCATACCGGCCGCTATCGGGATATTCTTTTTTAGCCTTATATCAAGTCCCCTGTCTATCCCGGCCTCATCCATTATGAGTCTTGCAGCCTTGTATATAAGGTTGTTCTCATCACACTCAAGGTTTTCACTGTTGCAGACTATACTTATCTCTTTTTTTTGAGTTTCTTCAAAATATAATTCATCACACAGCTTAAGAGTCTGCATGATCATCCTGACTTCATGATAACCGTCATCACGTCTTCTTAAGACGTCGAGTCCCAGATTTACCTTGGACATTGCACTGATCTTCAAAAAATCACCACCTGTTTTGTACTGGATTGTATATTGTGTACAATATACAAAGATTGTACTAAAAAAAATACAATAAATCAATGATTCAGGTTAAAGAAATAATAAAGATATTCCGATATAACGATTACAAGGAGGTGTCGATATGAATGTGAACGGAGTTACAAGCGGTGTTTCAGCGTATAATAACTACACTTCTGCACCCAAGGCTGATGCTGCAAAAGCTGAAGAAGTCAAATCTTCACAGGCTGAGCAGGGTGTTATCTACGAGCCCAGCAATCAGGCAGTTGAAGACAGTGCAAAGAAGACATATACGCCAAACACAGAGCTCATCAACAAGTTAAAAGCCGATGCTGATGAACGTACCAGCCAGTTAAGAAGTCTTGTTGAAAAGCTTATTACCGGGCAGGGAAATGCCATCGGTAACAGCGATGATATCTGGAGTTTTCTAAGGACAGGAAACTTTACCGTAGATGCCGAAACAAAGGCTCAGGCACAGAAGGATATCGCTGAAGACGGATACTGGGGTGTTGAACAGACCTCTAGCCGAATTCTTGATTTTGCCAAGGCTTTGAGCGGAGGAGATCCGAGCAAGATAGAAAAGCTCAGAGATGCCTTTAAGAAAGGCTTTGAACAGGCAACAAAGACATGGGGCGCTACTCTTCCTGATATATCTCAGAGGACCTATGATGCCACCATGAAGAAGTTTGATGACTGGGCAAACGAGACGAACATCCAGGATCAGACTTGATATTGACTATTTGCAAGATGGTTGATAAATATTGAGCGGAGCATTATGATATGCTCCGCTCTTTTATGTATCCGTCATTTAACACATCCGATTATATCGTTTACGTCTTCAATGTTATTTTTGTCAAGGAATGCCTCTATCCCGTCAACAAGTTCCTGTGTAAGATAAGGGTTCACGAAGTTCATCGCGCCTGCGGCTACTGCCGTAGCTCCGGCCATGAGAAACTCTATCGCATCTTCCGCATTTGCTATCCCTCCCATACCTATGATCGGGATCTTTACTGCCTGCGCACACTGATATACCATTCTGACGGCTATCGGCTTGATAGCCGGCCCCGACATGCCTCCTGTCTTGTTTGCGAGAACAAAGCTTCTCTTATTTATATCGATCTTCATTCCCGTTATCGTGTTGATCAGAGATATGGCATCCGCTCCGCCGGCTTCTGCAGCTCTTGCCATCTCGGCTATATCCGTTACATTCGGGCTTAATTTCATTATCACCGGCTTTTTTGCGATCGACTTTATCTTATTTGTTATATCAAATACCGACTCCGCCTTCTGACCGAATGCTATGGCACCTTCTTTGACGTTGGGACATGAAATGTTTATCTCCATCATGTCAATGCCGGTATCGTTTAGCCTATTAACAACCTCAAGATAATCCGAAACGGATTTTCCGCAGACATTTACGATAACATTTGTATCAAATCTTTTAAGGAATTCAAGGTCTCGCTCGATAAAAACATCAATGCCCGGATTCTGAAGTCCTATGGCATTTAACATGCCGCCGTATACTTCAGCCACCCTCGGAGTTGGATTTCCCGGCCAGGGTATGTTTGCGACTCCCTTTGTAACAACTCCGCCAAGCTTATTAAGATCAACGAACTCCGAATACTCCATGCCCGAACCGAAAGTCCCTGATGCAGTAACAACAGGATTCTTAAATTGAACTCCGGCTATATTTATGATCGTACTTGCCATTATATCATTACCTCCCTGCTGTCAAACACCGGTCCGTCGGTACATATCCTTGCATTTTTAACATGACTGTGACTGTCCTCTTTGGCGGTCGTACATACACACCCGAGACACGCTCCCACACCGCAGGCCATCCTCTCCTCAAGCGAGATAAATGCAGGGATCTGTCTGGGTTCCGCCCAGTTCTTTATACCTCTTAACATAGGCATCGGGCCACATGCATATATTATATCAGGATTTAATTTATTATCATTTAAGGCATCTATGACATTTCCTTTTGTGCCTATGCTCCCGTCTTCTGTTGCAACATAAACTTTCGCATACTGCTGCAGTTCTTCAAGAAGAAACGTATTTGCATTTCTGTATCCGATCACGCATATGACTTGATTCGCGATAGGTTTTTGACCGCCTCCGTTTCCGCTTAGAACCTTTGCAAGCTCGACTATCGGAGGGACTCCTATGCCGCCGCCCATAAGTACTGCCGTTTTATCAGAAGCTTCATCTAAAGGAAATCCGTTGCCTAAAACTCCCAAAAGAGAGACTCTTCTTCCCGCAGTAAGGTGTGAAAACTCTTTTGTTCCTTTTCCTGCTATCCTGTAGACCAGTCTGAGAGCACTCTTATCCTTATTTACTTCACAGATGCTGATAGGTCTGGGAAGGAGTGCGGATCTGTCATTGGTAAACAGTCCCACAAACTGTCCAGGCTTTGCATCTTTTGCAAGTTCGGTGTCTATCCAGAGGCTGAAAATATCCATGGATATCTCCTCGCTGCGTGTGACAAAACCCACTGTTTTTTTCTTCATTTAAATATCTCCTGTTATTCTATATATTGAAAAGAGACACAATATATTGTGTGTCACATATCTATAATTGCAAGATATTGCATCCATCAGTCTCTGTAAACGATCTTTCCCGAACAAATGGTTAGTGCAATTCTTCCATTGAACTTTTTGCCTAAAAACGGGCTGTTTTTGGATTTTGACATCGTTTCTGTATATACTTTTGCATTTTTTTCGTCAAAAACAACAACATCTGCTATTGCATTTTTTGCAAGTTTTCCTGCATTAATTCCATACAATCTTGCAGGATTCGTGCTCATCTTGCAAAAAACTTTCAACCAGGAAATATTGTTTTCCCTGACTAAAACATCATATATCACAGGAAGCGAAGTCTCTAAACCCAGTATTCCGCTCGGTGCCTGGGTGATATCTCTGTTTTTTTCCTCAACCGAATGAGGAGCGTGGTCCGTAGCTATAAAATCTATCGTATCATCCTTTATCGCATCTATTATTGCCTGTCTGTCAGCCTCACTCCTTAGAGGCGGATTCATTTTAGCGCCTGTACCGTACTTTATCGTATCATCTTCCGTAAGCGCGATATGATGAGGCGTCGCTTCCGCAAATATATTCTGTTTTATGCACTTCTTTTTAGCTTCTCTTATAAGATCCAGGGTTTCTTTTGCAGAAATGTGCTGGATATTTATCTTTGCGCCGGTTTTAAGCGCAAGCTCTAAGTCTCGCTCGACCATTGAGATCTCTGCTTTTCTGTCGCTTCCTCCGATATTAAAATACTCAGATGCCTTTCCGTGATTAACTCCGTTGTTTTTTATAAACCTCGGATCCTCCTCATGGAAGCTAAGGACTGTATCATATCTTGCAGCCTCGACCATAGCCTTTTTTACGACTTCTTCATCAAGAAGCGGTATACCGTCATCCGTAAAGCCCACTGCACCATTTTTTATAAATTCTTTAAAATCAAGCAGTTCCTTTCCCTGCATGCCTTTGGTTATATTGGCACATGTGTAGATATGAATGGGCTGTTGCTTAGCCTTTTTAGTTACATACTCAAGAGTTTCGATGCTGTCAACACACGGCTTAGTATTTGCCATGAGTATTACCGATGTGACTCCGCCCGCAGCCGCACATTTAGCTCCCGATTCTATATCTTCCTTATATGTAAATCCCGGATCTCTGAAATGAACATGTATATCGACAAGTCCCGGGCCCACGACGCAGCCGCTGCAGTCTATGACCTGGGCTTCGTTTTCTCCTATGTCGATATTATCTGCTATATCGATGATCCTGTCCTTGTCAATAAGCACATCTCCGATCATATCAAGATTTGTATCAGGATCTATTATCCTTCCGTTTTTTAGTAGTATCATATTGTCTCACCCTAGCACTTGCGATATAATGTCTATGTTAATCAGACTAAATAATGGAGTTACAAATGTTTCGAATAATTATATTGCTAATCGTAGTCTTTCTATTTCTTACATTTTCGTTTCCTATTCTTATATATGAAGCGATCCTTGGAAAGATCGATCCTGCCAAAAGAGATAAGAGTGCTCTTGCCTGGGCCAAATGGGCTTTCGGCGTAGTCATCTTTCTCTCAGGCACCAAGATCACCGTAAAGGGTATCGAAAATATCCCCACTGACAGAAGTGTTCTTTATATAGGAAATCATCAGAGCTATTTTGATATAATCATCAATTATCTTTATGTACCGAGACCTACAGGCTTCATATCAAAGAACGAAGTTGAGAAGGTCCCATCTTTAAGAGTATGGATGCGTTATCTCAGATGCCTGTTCATGGACAGAAAAGACATAAAGCAGAGTTTAGGCATCATACTAAAAGCAATAGACTATATCAAAGAAGGCATCAGTATCTTCATTTTCCCAGAAGGGACCAGAGCAAAGAATGAAGACGAGATACTGCCGTTTAAGGCAGGAAGCTTCAAGATAGCCACAAAGAGCGGCTGCGAGATCGTTCCCGTCTCTATCAACAACTCCGCTGCAGTGTTTGAAAAACAGTTCCCCAAGGTAAAAAAGGCTCACGTAGTACTTGAATACGGAAAGCCCATCCCTACAAAGGATATGGACAAGGAGCAGCTAAAAGCCCTTCCGGAGCTTGTCCGTTCACAGATAATCGAAATGCATGCAAATAATAAGGCTATTGTCTGATAAACTCTACGACATCGGCAAATTTCATGCCGTGTGAAGCTTTTACAAGAATCGTGTCACTCTCTTCCAGTATGGAAGGGAGTCTTTTTTTGAGTTCCTCCACTGTCTCAAAGTAGGAAATGCTCTGCATCTCGCACATAAGACCTTCCATCGCAGCCTCATACATGCTTCTTGAGTTTATTCCCACACAGCAGATTACCTCTATACCCTTTGATACAGCATATCTGCCTATTTCTCTGTGAATCTCATCAGATCTTTCCCCGAGTTCATACATGTCTCCGAGGATCGCCACTTTTCTGCCGTTTGCCGTACAGAGCAGGTCTATGGCAGCTCTCATCGAAGCACCGTTTGCATTGTAGCAGTCATCTATTATAAGAAATCTCTCAGTATCTATGATATTGGATCTTCCCGCAAGAGAAACGGCCGTTTTAATGCCCGTCGCTATCTCATCGATCGTAAGACCATATATAGTTCCAATCGCTGCCGCTTCGAGTGCGTTGCCTACCATATGAGCTCCGGGCATTGAGATGTGGACCTTTTTAGACACATCTATACCCATTTTTATATTGAGCACAAAATCGGATCCGTATACGCCGTTTATCCTGACTTCTGATGCGTATACATCCTGATCTGTCTGTCCTACCCTTATCGGCACCTTGCCGTTTACTTCTTTAATGGTATTAAGCTTGTCATCAAGTCCGTTTAAGACCACACATCCTTCAGGATTTAAAAATTCAAAGCACTCTGTCTTTGCTTTCAGCACGCCGTCGCGGTCTCCCAAAAATTCAAGGTGGCATTCTCCGATGTTGGTAAATATGACGCTGTCAGGTCTTACAAGTTCAGCAAGCTTTCTCATCTCGCCAAAATCACTTATCCCCATCTCGAGGACAGTCATTTGAATATCATCTGTTATTCTTAGTATTTCAAGTGAAAGGCCAAGGAGATTATTATGGTTTCCAAGCCCTTTCATGACTCTGTACTTCTGCGACAGCACGCTTGCGACCATTTCCTTTGTGCTTGTCTTTCCGACACTTCCGACTATCCCGACGGCAGTGACTTTAACCATCTTTCTGTATGCGGCTGCAAGCTTAACCAGCGCCTCAAGGCTGTTGTCCACCTTAATGCAGGGCAGCATAATATCATCGGGCAGTTCTTCACAGATAACAGCCAGGGCTCCCTTTTGAGCGACCTGATCTATAAAGGAATGGCCGTCAACCTTTTCTCCCTTGTAGGCAACAAAGATAAAATCCTTTTTTACCTCTCTCGAATCTAGTACGACGCCTTCGGGAGATCTTGTTAAAATATCATCTGCTTTCATTCCCTTTGGCAGATGCAGCATGCCGTTGCATATATCGATTATATTTGTTAATTTTATATTTAACATTTGTGTTTTTCCTTGTTTTATCGGCGTTTCCAGGCCATATCTATAAGCTTTTCTATCAACTGTTCAAAGCTCATACCTATCGCTGCCGCTTCCTGAGGTATCAGGGATGTGACTGTCATTCCGGGCAGAGTATTGGCTTCCAGGCAGTAGAGTTTTCCCTGAGCACTCATCATGAAATCCATTCTTGCATAGTCTCTTAATCTTAATGCCCTGAATGCTCTTTCGGCATACATCTGCCTCTCTTTTGTCTTGTTCTCATCAAGATCAGCCGGGCAGGTTTCTACAGTCGCTCCGGCCTGATACTTATTCTTGTAATCATAGAATCCGCTCTTGGGAGCGATCTCTATAACAGGGAGCGCCTTGCCCTCTATGACTCCGACCGAGAATTCACGGCCCTTTATATATTCTTCGACTATTACTTCGTTATCATACTTGAATCCTTCAGCAAGGGCTGCCTCGTATTCGGATTCCTCATGCACGATCGTGACTCCTACGCTGGAACCGCCGTTTCCTGCTTTGACGACGCACGGATATCCGACCGTATTTTTCGTATCCTCTCCTTTGTACATATATACACCCTTTGGAGTGGATATCCCGTTGTATGCCATGACTTCCTTGGCCATGCCCTTGTTTAAGCATACTGCCGAGCTTAATGTATCCGTACCTGTATAGCAGATGTTCTCCAGATCAAAAACTGCCTGGATCTTTCCGTTTTCACCGTTTTCACCGTGAAGCGCCATAAAGACAACATCCGCTTCTCTGCAGAGCTTTATAACATTGGGTCCGAAGAATCCCACATACTTTGGATCTCTCATCTTCTTTACGGCTTCTATGTCAGGATTTCCCTCCTTGACAGCTTCTATCTTGCCGCTCCAGTCGATATCTGCATCAAATAGTCCTTCTGTATCACCTTCATAGCCCATGAAAGGGTCTATGATGATCGCCTTATGTCCGTTGTTTTTTAATGCATTATATACATTCTTTCCCGTGGCGAACGAAACATCCCTTTCTGTGCTGACTCCGCCTGCAAGTACGAGTATATTCATGTTTTTCCTCCTATTTCATCACAAAGATAAGCTTAGATAGTGTGTTTATATCATCATTTTCTTCTATAATGTCCTTCATCTGCGGATTGCGCCCGTACAGATAATGTATATGATCTCTCCTGATCTGTTCATAGGCATTCTCAGATAGAATGTAATCAGCCATGCTGCAGCGCATCAGATCATCCAGAGTTGAATCGATCCCTTTGCTGTCAATGTCCGATACCACTCCAAATCCTTTTCTGTCTGTCTTTTGCGCTACTTTATCTGCATCGTTTACGATCTTTTTGACCATATCCGCGCAGCGGTCAAAATCCGCTACGTTACGAGAGCGAAGATATATCATATCCGCTATGAATTCAAAATCCGCATATTCGCCGCGCTCGCCTGTATGCTCATAATGCTCTGTGCCTTTTCTGTATCCTGACTGTCCCGTAGCACGATTTAAGGAAGCATCGGCAAAGTAAAGTGCAACCTTATCAGCGCTTTCACTAAACGGCAGGCACCTGTCGTAGATAGCTACGGCTGTATCAAGGCATTCCTTAACCTCATCCGGCTCTATATCGCCGTAAACACTGTAGAAATCGGCAAGTATCGCGCAGGCTAAAAGTCTGTCTGATACGTTCTTTTCATTGATCCCGTCTTGCGCTTCAAGGATCTTAAGCTCCTCTTTAAGCTTTTCCTTTATGGACTTTTTTACATATGCCCAGTCAACGCTCTCTTCATCATACACATCGCCGGCAAGCATCATGACAGCAAGTCTGTAGCAATCCTTTGCCTGAGAATCTGTTTCTATCTTTTCAAGCCTCTCAACAAGGTTTTGTAAACGCTCATCAAGGATGTTTGCCCTAACAGATACGCTTATGCCTTCCCTTACATCGTGAGTACATATCTTAAAGGTTCCTTCACCCGCAAAGGAAGTCAAATCTCCTATATACAGCCGCATTCCGTCTATCTCTTTATCAGTAGGCTTTAGCTCTCCGACAAATAGCGTATCCTTGGATTCTTCATTTATAAGGGTGAACGTGCTCTCTTCCTTCTCCGAAAGGACATAGACTATCATCTCTTCGCCGGTATCATATCCTACAGGGTCTGTTATGATCCTTGTCGTTTCTCTGACGTCTTCTATGACAGGTACCGACTGAGTCGCAGGAGGTAGAGGTTTAGTCTCCACTGCTTCTTCTTTTGAGCATGCGCACAGAAAAATACCGGTAAGAACTGCCGTTACAGTATATTTAGCTCTATTAATACCTTCATTTCCCATATCTTGTATATTATACTACCCGAGGCCTTTACAGGCAATAAAAAGGGGTGTGAATCCACACCCCTCATTTCAATTTGCTATATCCAGATGTACGATGGAGCCTGCCATCGCATTTTCATATAAAAATATCCCTGCTTTTCTGATAGCTCCGTTTATACTGAATGTATCATTTGATCTCAGGTTAAAGTCTGTGTCGGCGTTTCCCAGATATATTGCTCCCACACCCGATTCCTTAAGATCAAGAAGCTTATCTGTACCGTCATCATCTCTGTACCAGATCCTAAGCGCATCAAATATGTCATCGTTTTCGTCTATCCAGCCGTTACCGTCAGCATCGTACTGTGCAAGATCTTTAAATCCGTCCCCGCTTTTTGTCCCGAACAGTTCTGAGCCGTCATTTATGATCCCGTCCTCATTTCTATCAAGACTTAAAAAGCCGTTTCCTCCTTTTAACAGGCTGATATTTTCTTCCTTCCCGTCGCAGTCAAGATCAAAGTAAAACTTCTGATCTGACAGATCTGCGATATCGCCGTTAAAATTCAGTACCAGCGGATCACACATCGAGATGATATCCTGTGATCTTCTTGCGTAGTACTGTTCAAACCTCGAGGACATGTCAAAGTCAAGCTTAAACTCAAAGCTTGTTCCGTCCTTTGTGGTAACACTTCCGCTTGATCTGAAGCTTACCTGTTGAATTTCACATGAGTAGCTCTCTTCAACTCCGTACAGTCGGATCACGTTTTGTGATCCCGCAGCATTTTCAAAGCTCTCAGCCGATGCGTTCATGTCATCTATCCCGAATCTCTTTGACATCTGTTTTGCTGATTCATCACCGAAAAACAGCCTCCAGAGATAGAGCACAAACTGCTGCCTGACACTCTGAATGTCTCTTGCAAGCGGGGCGGCCCTTTCACTTGGGACAGTGTTGATAAATCTTATACCTCCTGTCTTATACCTTGCAAAAAGGTCATTTTTATCAGCAGCCTCTCCGCTTCCTGACATCTTCTTTTCGTTCTCATCGCCTTTTTCCATGGAAAAGAGCGTGTCCGAAAAACTTCTGTTGTATCTGCTACTTTTTGAGTTTTGTGCGGCGTAGCCTACCGCAAACCTCCTTGTAGATTCGGAGCTTCTTTCTCCGACAGAATCCATTCTTAGAGCATAGGATTCAATCTTCAAGTCTTTAATCTTCTCCTTTCTTATTCTTTTTGAAAACAAATATAGAGGGATTTCATAGTGATATATGAAATCCCTCCATGGTGTTTTGTTTCCTATATAGTTTATCGGTAAGTCGGTCTGTTTTATTAACCGTTTAAACAGCTATATAAGCTCCGGCCTGTACCTTCCACATCTTTGCATACTTTCCGTTCATCCTTAGAAGCTCGTCATGGCTTCCCTGCTCTACGATGCTCCCGTTTTCAAGCATGATGATCCTGTCTGCTATCCTGGTCGTTGAAAGACGATGGGAGATGAATATGACAGTCTTATCCTTTGTTGCTGTAAGCATTGCATGATTAAGCTGATATTCAGCTATAGGATCTAGCGCACTTGACGGTTCATCGAGTATCATGAGTCCCGCATCCTTGTAGAACACTCTCGATATCGCAAGTTTCTGACTCTCTCCTCCTGAGAGGTTTACTCCGCTCTTTGAAAACTCAGTGGTAAGATCGGTCTCGATGCCGTTTTTGAATCTTTTGATCCTTTCCATAAGTCCGCTGTCATCAAGAGCCTGTAACACCTTGTCTTCATCGGCATTTTTAGAAACATCGAGTATCACGTTTTCCTTTACAGTTCCGGCAAAGATCTGGAAGTCCTGAAATACTGTTCCTATGGTGTCTCTGTACTTTTTAACATCATAATCTCTTATATCGCATCCGTCGGCTTTGATCACGCCTTCCTTAACATCATAGAGTCTCATCATAAGCTTTACAAGCGTAGTCTTTCCGGCACCGTTATAGCCTACAAGAGCTATCTTCTCACCCGGATTTATCTTAAGATCAAGGTTTTTGATCTGATCCTGTCTGCTCTTATTGTATGCAAAAGAAACTTTCTTAAGCTCGATCTCTTTGGCATCCTTATCAGGTTCAAGACCCTTTTTTGAAATGATCGTAGGTTCATAGCCCATGAATTTTCTTATCTTGTTTATATACAGGCTTGTCTCGCATGCAAACGGATAAGATTCGGAAAATACTCTCATTCCTCTTTTAAGGCGGCCGAACGATCCGTAAAGGATCGCCACCGTACTGAATGAAAGATTATGAAGGACTGCAGACTGATAAACAAGATACGAGATGAATATCACGTCCGAGAACATATCGTTGCACAGGTATTTCTTGATGAATCCTAATATCCATTTCCTGTATGCATATTTCTTCTCTATCCTGTATACTTCATCGTTTGCCTGCTCAAATCTCTCAAAAAGTACATCTGATACCTCGGGGTTAAGCCTTATCTCCTTAGCATAGTCGCTAAGATAATATATCCTTTTGATGTAATCGCGCTTTCTCGTATACGGTATGCCTTCGATCCTTACCTTATAGTTCTGCTTGTTGTATATCTGCTCAAAGACAAGCGAGAGCACAAACGAGATCGCCACGAATATGACAGATATCTTATCCTTTAAAAGGAAGAATATACCTGTTGATATGAACACGGTAAGACCGCCCAAAACGTTCTTTACAAACTGAAGTACTCTCTCTATCTGCTTGTCCACCTCTGAAATGGCCAGTACCTGTTCATTATAGAATTCAGGCTCGTCATAGCAGGAAAGATCGACCGACTTTGCCTTGTCATAGAGCATCATCTTGATCTTTTCTCTTACCTTTGGTCTTTCCCTTTCCGCCATATAGTCACCGGCAAATACCGTAAATACCATGCCCAGTGTTATTGCACCGGCAAGTATCAGTATGAATCTTGCGACCTTTTCAAACGGATATCCGAACTCTGCTGCCGCAAGGACATACCCAATGCCAACGGTATGCTCAAAGAAGATGGATACCTCGTTTCTTATCGCATCCAGCGCCTGAAACAGGACATATTGGGGCGATGCCATAAACATCAGTTTAAGGAAGTAGAAGTTATTGGAAAAGACCTGCTTTACTGACTGCTTTGTCTCTTCTTTCTTAACTGAACTCACAGTATCACCTCCTCTTCATTTTCAATAGCAAGGTAGTTCATTGCCTGCTTCTTGTACATCTGATAATACTGCTTCTTTCTATCTATCAGCTCTTTATGGGTCCCCTCCTCTATCAGAGTACCCTTTTCAAGCATGAATACCTTGTCGCAGTCCTTGACTGATGAAAGCCTGTGTGATATGAACAGCATCGTATGATCCTTTGCTTCTTTTAGGATGCTCTTAAACAGCTCATATTCTGCTATGGGATCAAGTGCGCTTGAAGGCTCGTCAAAGATCTTCATTGGAGCATCCTTGACAAAGGTCCTTGCTACTGCGACCTTCTGGCTCTCGCCTCCCGACAGTACGGCTCCTTCCTCATCAAACTCCTTTGTCATCATGGTATCCATGCCGTCCTTTAATGTCATTATCTTGTCATAGACACCGGCCATCTTAAGCGCTTTTATCACTCTTTCATCCTCATTTGCAAAATGTCTTCCCATGAGGATATTTTCCTTTACGCTCATCCCGAACAGCTTAAAATCCTGGAAAGTCGTGGCAAACACATCCCTGTAGGCTTTAAGGTTGTAGCCTCTTATATCCTTTCCGTTATATAAGATCACGCCCTTATCGGGATCATAGAGTCTTAACATGAGTTTTATGATAGTCGTCTTTCCCGCTCCGTTATGCCCGACAAGCGCAGCCGTCTCTCCTTTGTTTATTACAAACGAAAGATCGTGTATTGTCTCTTTGTCATCATATGAGAATGATACGTTTTTAAACTCAAGGCTGCCAAACTCATAATCCGGCATATCTCCGTCCTGATCTTCGGGTATCACTTCCTTATACTCAAGAAAGCTTCTTAGATTATTTATGAACATGCCGTTTTTTAATATCTCCATGATATTTTCAAATACTCTTATAAGTATCCATGTCATGGCTACCATTAAGCTTGTCATTATGGTAAGTTCGGCAAGCGTTATTGTATTCGATACCCTGTTTCTGTATATCGCATAGAGCAGAACGCCTTCAAATATGACGGTAAAGGTGAAAGTTATGCGTAAAAAGCTTAAGCTGCAGTTCGCAAACGCATACTTTACAGCCACCATTACGTTCTTATGAGTTGCCTCGCGATACTGCTTCTTCATCAGTTCAAAGACCTCGGAGAGCCTGATCTCCTTTGCTCCGTCAGGAAGATACATCATCCTGCTGACATAGTTTAAGACCTTCTCATTCGGCGCCTGATCCTGGTATCTCCTAAATTCGTACTTGTTCTTCAGATTTCCGAATATGAAATTGCCTGCAAGCGGCGATAAGATAAAAAGGATAGCATAGTGGTCTATCTCAAACATCAGATAGAATACGATAACAGCAGCAACTGCTCCGATAGCAGCTCCGAGTATGCCTCTTATTATCGCCGTGATCTTCTCCTCGGCTCCGTCCATTGCCATTGTATAGCGATTATAGAAATCCGAGTCCTCATAGCACTTAAGCTCTACGTTTTTAGCCTTTGCGTAGAGCTTCTTATATATGCCGCCAAACAACCTGTTTGTTTCAAGCGGGTATACTACATTTTCAACATAGTTTGTGTATATAGCGCAGGCGCAGAAAGCTGCACCGCTGATCAGAATGAACTTAAAGATATGATCAAACGAAAGACCCTTATCCAAAGCATCAACTATCACACGCATGAATACGCCGTCAAAGAACACCCATTCACCATGTCCTATGAGCCACAGAAAGAACGAATGGACGATGATGTTCGGGCATATCTGACCAGCAAGCACCATCGCATACCAGGCATTCTTCATCGTGACTCTGAATGATAGTTTATCCTTGTCAGTTTTAGACATACTCTCCCCTCCCTTTGTTTACCCGTTTAGGGGTATTTCTTGAAAATATACCCCCTATGCGTGCAAACTGTCAAGCATATCTTGCATTATCTAGTTCTTATATGATTTTGAGTATATGACAGATGCTAAAATAATGCTTATGACTATCATTGCCATAACATAGAAAGTCATATGACTCATTCCAAGATCAGATCCAAACAGATGAGCTCTGAAGGTAAAGATATCCTTTAGAGACTTTGTGAACATGCCGCTGTCGATCCCGCCGATTGAGCTGTCGATAGAATCAAGCAGACCGCCCATAAGAGTATTCCTCAGCATTATCACGGCGTGCGAACCGGGGAAGATGTTGCAGACTGTCTGAACACGGTCTGAAAACTGCGATACGGGGATGTATGCTCCTATAACAAATCCTGCTGCCGCAGAGAGTATTCCCGAAAAAGCTGCGCTTGATGAGCTTGTCTTAAATAACATCACCACACCGATAAAGAGAGCTGTGGATGAGATCGAGCCGGCAGCTACTACCGCATAAGTCTTAAGAAGGCTCTCAATGCTCATATGCATGTCTCCTCTTAAGCTTAAAAGAGCCATTCCCACTGTAAGTATTATCGCTGTCATTATGATCGATGAGAGTGCAGCTGAGGTAAAGTAAGATAATACGATCTGCCATCTTTTTACCGGTGTGGCAAGCATATCCTTGTCAACGTTTGCCTCTCTGTCTCTTACGACTATCATTAAGCAGTTGTATGGCACTGTTATCATTGCAGAGCCCATGATCCCAGATAAGAGGATCAGATCAGAGAACATCTTAAG
>JAEEGL014936752.1_pt1 | contig 19247 bp, 19 predicted proteins | sample 9134231 | NCBI WGS metagenome assembly JAEEGL01 (sample SAMN16246548, study PRJNA631951) | gut metagenome | biome: gut microbiome; feature: rumen; material: fiber-attached | host: Bos | place: Iran: Karaj | collected 2018-10 | reverse complement strand
TAAAGTTTATTCAGAGTTTGAAAAATAAAGAACAGACCTTGCGGGAAGCAGGGTCTGTCAGGCTGTCAAAAAACCAATCCATATCCGTTTCCACTTCGGCAGTGACGCGGGCGAAAGGTGACAGAAAGCAGATACTTACGACGCGGATCGCGGGTGCCGCGTGGCACCGCCTGGGGTCCAGGGGGCGACGTCAGCGCCCCTGGCGGGGGTCCAGGGGGCAGAGCCCACTCTTCTCAAGCGTAAGCGACTTCTTTGACACGCTGACAGACCTTGCGGGAAGCAGGGTCTGTTTTGATATAGCCGGGTTCAGCAGTATTCCCCGTATTCACAGCCTATCCTGTCGGCTCTGATCTTGTCTATCAGCATATTGCCGTGGGAAGTCTTTTTGCAGAGCGTTATCTCGCCTATGCCGTTGCCGCCGTTCCAGAGGCGGTTGTGGCGCTTCGAGCCGTCCGGGGCTTCGTAGTTGACGAGCAGCATATCCGCCTTTCTGCACCGTACCTTTGTTGTCATAACGGCGCCGAAGTTCTCCTGACGGACGTACCAGTACACCTCGGTATCGGTCTCCTTCGAGCGGAACTTTGTCCGCGTGCCGGTCCACGGCTTCGAGAAATTGAATTCGTAAGGTGTGCCCTCATACCAGAATGCGCCGAGAAGCTTGCGTTCGAGCGGGATGCCGAATACCACGGGGCAGCCCCCGCCTATGTCGAAAACGCTGTCGTTCAGCCGCTTGCCGGTTATCATACTGCGCAGGCTGTTTGACGAGAGCCATACCCACGGGCTGGTGAAATCGCAGCCCCAGTTCTTGTCGGCATACCCGAACGAGCGCCCGGGCGTTACCGTGTAGCGTTCGCCGTTGATGATAACGTAGCCGTCGTAGAGCGTTTTCATGCCGTCCGCATGCCAGTACATATCGAACGCCTTTAGCGCGCGCAGCGGGGCGCTTGCACCGTAGCCGACGTTGAAAGCCGTAACTTTGCGGAGCTTCACATCCCATTCCATTTCGCCGCTGTCGCACATATATTCCGGGTGTGCGTCGCATTCCGCGGGTGTCACCGCGACACTTCCCGTTAGCCGCTCGTCCGACGCGGTGCAGTCATACGCTCTTATGCTGTACGGTGCCGTTCTGTGCAGCTCGACGTCATCCCACGCGAAGAACCTGTGTAGCTGGCATTTTCCCTCGCCCCAGCAGCCGGCCTTTACCATGACATACGACGGGAAGCGATGGGCAAGCTGATTTTCCGGGAGCTGTCCGAATACGGGCTTGTCGCCGCCGAGCTCGGGATTGCAGGTGAAATACTCGATGAAGAACTGCTTTTCTTTCCCGGTCCGGTCGCTCACGCCGGTGAAGGAATGCCACCACCAGTCGTAGCCCTCGTCCGCGAACTGTCCGCTCAGCATAAAAGCGTTGCGGGTGCGGTTTTGTACATTGAAAGACATTTTATGTCACCTCTTTCAAAATAACTTGCTGCTGCTTACCCCCACCTCAGCCGGGGGAAGCAGCAATTTTAACTTTTCGGTAGTCGCTTTTCAAATTATACCACATATTATCGCCGGTTGCAATAGCAACAGTCACTTTTTCCGCGCGGGAATCATATTATAAGTAAGCGGCAGACCGGACGCCGCTGCATATTACGGAGGGAAATACAATGATAACAATACTTCTGACGGGCGGCGATATGCGCACGGTGTATGCCGCGAAGGCACTGTCACGCGAATACCGCTGTCTGCTGTACGGGTTTGATAAGCTCGACGAGAGCGCCCGGCTGAACATACCGCTGTACGACGGCAGCGAGCCGGCTGACTGCATACTGCTCCCGGTGAACCGCTCCGGCGATGTCATAAAATGTCCGTTCGGCAGTGCAGCTGCGCTCGGTATCGGCGAACTTCCGCGGCTGCGGGGAAACGGTGCCGTCATGGAGGGGAGCTTAACGTCCGAGGTCGGGAAGCTCTGCGCGGACAACGGATATGCGCACTTTGCTGTGCTCGGACGCGAGGAGCTTGCCGTGGCGAACGCGCAGCTCACCGCCGAGGGCGCGCTTGCGGCGGCGACAGACGGCACGGATATATCCATACACGGCGCGGCAGTGCTGATACTCGGTTTCGGGCGCATAGCAAAGCTTTGTGCGCGGTATTTCGCCGCTCTCGGTGCGAATGTCACCTGTGCGGCCCGGAAAGCTGCCGACCTTGCGTGGGCGGAAGCGCTCGGCTACGGGACGACGGATATCACCGACAAAGTCGCTCTGGAAACGGCACTGCGCGGCGCCGAAATCATACTGAACACCGTTCCTGCGCCTGTTCTTACCGGGGAATCCGCCGCCGCAGTTCCGCCGGGCTCCGTGCTTATCGAGCTCGCGAGCGTTCCATGCACGGATGATACCGCTGCTTTTCGCGTGATAAAGGCGAACGGGCTGCCCGGGAAGACCGCCCCCGCAGCGGCAGGGCGACATATTGCCGAAGCCGTGCGGAACATTCTAAATGAAAGGGGAAGATGAAATGGAGAGAACCGAACTCGCCGGCCGGTTGCGCGGCGTTCGTGTGGGATTTGCCGTCTGCGGCTCGTTCTGCACGTTCTCGCAGTGCTTCGATGCACTTGAAGAGCTGCTTTCGCTCGGCTGCGATATCATACCCGTAATGTCGTTCAACGCTTACGGCACCGATACGCGCTTCGGGAATGCTGAGGCTCACCGTGAGCGTTTGAAAGCGCTCTGCGGGCGGGAAATCATACACACGATAGAGGATGCGGAGCCGATAGGACCGAAGAATATGACGGATGTTATGGTGGTGGCAAACTGTACGGGCAACACGCTTGCAAAGCTCGCCGCAAGCATTACCGACACTCCCGTCACCATGGCAGTAAAAAGCCATCTTCGCGGAAGCAAGCCCGTCCTGCTGAATGTCGCCACCAACGATGCGCTCGCAGGCTCCGCCAAGAATATTTTTTCGCTGATGAATTACAAGAATTACTATTTCGTCCCCATAAAGCAGGACGATCACGTAAAAAAGCCTTTTTCTCTCGTGGGTGATTTCTCAAAGATTCCGGAAGCGCTCGCCTCCGCGCTCGAAAAGGTGCAGATACAGCCTGTGGTAACAGGATAGAGTCGCTTACGTTCGAGATGTCGCTTACGTTCGAGATGTCGCTTACGTTCGAGATGTCGCTTACGCTCGAGACTGCGCTTACGCGCATGAGGATAGGGCTCTGCCCTATCCTCAAACTCCTGACCCGGTTCCTTTGTACGACAAAGGAACCGAAAGCGTAGTGAATGTATTTATGAGACTGAAAAAAATAGGACACACCGGTTTTTGCCGATGTGTCCGTAAGATTTTTTAAAATCATCCGCCGCAGGCGGATACCACAATTGTCAATTATTTCGCGTATTCTACCGCTCTGCTCTCTCTGATGAGGTTTACCTTGATCTGGCCGGGATATTCCATCTCGGTCTCGATCTTCTTCGCTATCTCGCGGGCGAGTACGACCATCTTGTCGTCGTTCATCGCCTCGGGCTTGATCATTACGCGCACTTCGCGGCCTGCCTGAATAGCATAGGTCTTTTCAACGCCCTTGTAGGATGTGCAGATCTCTTCGAGCTTCTGCAGACGCTTGATGTAGTTCTCGTAGTTTTCGCTTCTCGCGGCGGGACGTGCGGCGCTTATAGCGTCGGCAGCCTTTACGAGACAAGCTATTACCGTTCTTGCTTCAACGTCACCGTGGTGAGCTTCGATAGCGTGGATCACCTCCGCGCTCTCTTTATACTTCTTGCAGACATCTACGCCGATCTGGACGTGCGAGCCCTCGATCTCCTCGCTGAGCGCCTTTCCGACGTCGTGGAGAAGTCCCGCTCTGCGTGCGAGCGCCGCATCTACGCCGAGCTCGTCCGCCATCATCCCCGCGAGGTGAGCTACCTCGATAGAGTGATCGAGAACGTTCTGCTTATAGGACGTACGATAGTAAAGTCTTCCGACGAGCTTCACGAGCTCGGGGTTCATACCGTTCACGTTTGTTGCGAGCAGTGCGCGCTCGCCCTCGTGCTTGATCTTCTGCTCCACCTCGCGTCTTGCGCGATCGACGGTCTCCTCTATGCGCGTCGGGTGGATGCGGCCGTCCTGTATCAGTCTCTCGAGTGCTATGCGTGCAATTTCCCTGCGCACCTTGTCGTGGCTGGAAAGTGTGATAGCCTCGGGCGTATCGTCGATTATCAGATCAACGCCGGTAAGTTGTTCGAGGGTGCGTATGTTGCGTCCCTCACGGCCGATTATGCGTCCTTTCATCTCGTCATTGGGCAGCGACACGACGGATACCGTCATTTCGGACACCGTTTCGGCTGCGAGCCTTGAGATAGCCACCGCTATCTGGCTTCTTGCGCGGTCGTCGCACTCGTCCTTGAGTTTCTGCTCGTAGGCCTTTATGCGGACTGCTTTCTCGTGGTCGAGTTCGACATCAAGCAGCTGCAGGAGCTGTTCCTTTGCCTGGTCTGCGGTAAGACCGGAGATGCGCTCGAGTATCTCGAGCTGACTGTTCTTGATCTTTTCCGCTTCGGCGAGCTTTTCTTCAGCCTTCTTGTTCTTGTTGGTGAGGCTTTCCTCGAGTTTTTCGATCTTGTTGTTCTTCTTGTCGAGATTTTCTTCCTTCTGCTGTAGTCTTCGCTCAGATCTTGAGACCTCTGCGCGGCGTTCTTTCAGCTCACGCTCGGCCTCCGATTTCATTTTCTGGATCTCTTTTTCAGCCTGACCGCGCATCTTGTATATCTCGTCTTTTGCTTCGACGAGACGCGTTTTCTTCGTTGTGTCGGCTTTTTCCTTTGCCTCGGCAACGATTCGCTCGGCTTCCTTCTCGGCGGATTCTATCTGCGCCTCGGCCTCCTGCTTTCTGTGTTCGACGCCCTTTCCGAACGCGATCTTATAAGCTATCAGACCCGCGCTGACCGCTCCGACAAGCAAAGCAGCGATCATAAGCACTAACGCGACCCATAATTCCATGAAACCTTCCCTCCTTTTCGTAAGTCTCCGGACACGAAAACAGTGATACCGTCGCCGTGCAAGCCGAAAACATACGGAAAGCAGGGGCATGGTACGGGTCCACACCTGCTCTGACCGCTGCTTGATGCGCTTTACAATATAAAATAACTTCTATTTTACCCGCTTCTATGCGGGATCCTCGTAACAAAGCCGCCGTATTGACGGGATAGCCCCGCCCCGGCTCAAAGACGCGATACAATAAAAATTAATTTAAAACTTGCACATAGGGTATAATATGTAAACCGTGACCGGTAGTAAAATGATAAATAGCTGCATTGCGGCCTTTCGGCGCGCTTATATAAAAGTATATATATACAGACTTATTCACATTATTAAGTTTAATACATTTTTACCGAAATGTCAAGCGATTTTTTGATATTTTTATAAAAAATTTTTATTTTGCTTGACGAAATGCTTTAAATATGATATACTAATATGGTCAATTGTGCAGGTCTATCTGCCGGCGTGATGGAATTGGCAGACGTGCCGGACTCAAAATCCGGTGGTAGCGATACCGTGCGGGTTCGACCCCCGCCGCCGGCACCAAAGCAGAGAAGCTGCTTTTCTGTGAGTAGTGAACAGTGAATAGTGAATAGTTGTTGTATCGGCTTCGCCGATGTTTTTTAATCGTGACGAAGCGCGGAGACGGTGCCGAAAGGGGAAACTGTCCCGGCCTGTCATTTTAAAAACGTCGGCGAAGCCGACACCTTAATTATCAATTGTCAATTGTCAATTGTCAATTATCAATTCCAGAGCCGCAGGCTTTGGCAAAGGGGGTGCGACTGTGGCAAACGGTATATCAGTGGCGCTGTGTGACAGCGAAAAGAAAGAGCTTGATATGGCCGGGCTTATGATAAAGGAGTGGTTTGCCGCGTCGGGACTGGACAATGCCGAGCTGAAGGTGTACGGCGACCCCGCAGCCTTCCGCAGCCGTTTTGCCGAGGGCGACCGGTCGGATATATATGTGTTCGGTATCGCCACACACGGGGCACCCGTGCTTGACCTGACCAGGGCGGTCCGGGCAAAGCAGCCTTCTGCGCCCGTGATTTTCGCGGCACGCACCGGCACACACGCCGCGGATGCCTACTCGCTGCACGTCCTGCGCTATGTCATAAAGCCTGTCAAGTATGAGGAGCTTGCCTCCGCGCTTGATCTCGCCCACCTTATACACCGCACGTCGCCGAATTCCACCGTTACGGTGAGAAATACCGGATTTGTGAAAACTGTAAAAACCGATGACGTGATCTTTGTTGAAAATAACGTAAGAAGTATGCGCTACGTCCTTCGGGACGGCTCCGTGCTCAGCGGGATACGCCGCAATGTGTCGTTCGAGAAGTTCTTTGCGCCGCTGCTCTCGTCCGGGGAGTTCGTGCAGCCTCACAAGTCGTTCATCGTCAATATCCGCCACATCAAGGCTTTGAAAAGCGCAGCGCTGGTAATGTCGAACGGGTCGCAGATACCGATAAGCAGGCGGCACCTTTCCGAAGTGCACGAGGCTTATGAGAATTATTCGGCATTCTGAAGGCGGAATTTGACCGATTTGTGCAATAGAAAGAAATATCGCCGGGAAAATGGTTGAATTTGTACGAAAATCGAGAAGTGAGGTTACAGTTCAGGTTACAGTTTTATGAAAAAGTTGAAAATGGCATAGGCTAACCGGAAATCAGACCGCTGCTGTGTAACCGTTTACCGTTAAAATGCAGTAAAAAAATTGGTGCGTTTTATAAAATGTCAATAAATTTTCGATTTTCGCCAATTTTTTTCAAAAAAACACTTGCAAACCGTCCCGATATCTGCTATACTGTAATTACGGAAAAAGATTAGCCGCTTTTTCTGTAAAATATAGCCCTGAGGGGTTATCAAAAAATAATTTTTTTATCAAAGGAGGAAAAAACCATGATAAAGTTTTTCCAGAAGCTCAAGGCTAAGAAGGGCTTCACACTCGTTGAGCTGATCGTTGTTATCGCGATCATAGGCGTTCTTGCAGCTATCCTCATCCCTACGATGCTCGGATATGTTACAAGCTCCAGAGTTACATCCGCTAACTCCACAGCTGCTGAGATCAAGAACAACATCGACACATTCCTTACAGATGCTGATACAGCAGGCTACGGAATGAAGCAGGGCTCCAGCAACATTCAGGCTGCAACCATCACCGTAACCGGTGGTACATGGTCTGTCAGCGCGTTCGCCTCTTCGAACTTCAAGACCGGTGGTTCGGCTATCAAGTGGGGCACAGGTACCGGTTCTGCTACGATCAATTCCAGCAAGAGCGGTATAACTGTAGCTGAGACTCTGCTCGCAGTTACACTCTGCAACCTCTTCCCCGAGATCAAGACAGCTTCCATCCACGTAGAGATGGTTGGCGGCAAGTGCACAGCTGTTGCTTACACTGCTGACCAGAACACATCTATCGCAACAAGCGATATGCCTCCTATCACAAGCGGTATGTTCAGCTCTGCATTCGCTTGGGATAACAAGACAGCAGGCGTAGCTCCTGGTGGTATCATCGTTGGTACAGCTCCCGCTATCCCGATGAACTAATCTCTTAGCACGAGTTTCTAAAAGACTCAAACAAAGCACTGTTTTCCCCGGCGGGTATTCCCTCCGGGGAAATAAGTGATTTTAGGGCTTGTTGAACGTTTACACGAGCCTTAAAATGACTTTGGGCGAAAGCCCGGTGTTAATAAGGATGCGTGCGGATCTTCCGCCGAGGCGGAAACGGCTTTGCTGTTGAATTTTTCATTTTTTCACCCCGCAGGCTCCTTTTATAGATCAGTAAAAGGGGGAAAAGTCCAATGATCTCAAAGTTAGCCCGTTTACGGGCAAAAAAGGGCTTCACTATTATTGAGCTGATGGTTGTAGTCGCGATCATAGGTGTTCTTTCGGCGATCACAGTCCCTATGCTCTTGTATGACGGAAGACCTGCTCAGGGCAAAGGCCTTGCCAAAGAGCTGTTCTACAGGACACAGGATGTTGTGTCGAGTATGGAGGTGGCTCATCCCGAGGCTATACCGGAATCAACGAAGTATATCATTTTCTATGCTGTTATTACAAACAGCGGCATGATCGAGAAGACCGAAACAGACCCGCCGGTATCAAAGATAGGCAGGCTCGACAGCTCCGGAAAAATGGTACAGTTCCCCGCAACTTATTCTCTGACATCTTCATCGCCCGATTCGGACTGGCTCGACAAGAACATTAAGGAAATGTTTGAGCAGAACCTGACCGACATGAGCATGATGAAGGGTGTTCTCTACGTTGTTGTGGATAATAAATACCGTGTGACCGCAGCCGCATGGAGTGAGGATACCGATTCCGAGAAGCTTTACGGTTCGACGCTCAGCGATACATGTGTTACAGCGAACGGTTATTATTACAGCACATTCCCGACAAAATTCTGTGAAGCAGGACAGGATGCACTGACCGGTACAATTTCTTAATGTCGGGGTGGGTGTGAAAAAGTGAAAAAAATTCATCAATTAAGGAAGAAAAAGGGCTTCACATTAGTTGAGGTTATCATTGTCATTGCTATAATCGGTGTGCTCGCAGCAATACTTATCCCGACTATGATAGGATATGTACTGAAATCGAAGATCAATAATGCGAATGCTGCCGCTGCAAAGATGATGCAGAACGTTTCGTATTTTCTGACACAGGCAAATGCCGACGGCTATGGGATGTTTGTTTCGCATACCGCTGTATGTGATGTCGATGTGGAGATAGACCAGGGGTTGTGGACCGTCAAGACAAACAATCCCAATGCCTTTACCAAGAACGGACGGGTGTTGTGGCAAGGTTCCGGCTCGGGAAGAAGAGACGATACCAGAAACGGTGTCAATGCCGAGACGCTGCTTTCTATCTATCTTGCCGACGAGTTCAGGGATATCGAATCGGGGCACGCAGAATTCAAGCTTGTGGGCGGCGTATGCTTCGCGCTGTATCTTACGACTGAGACGACCGATCCTATTACCGACCTGCCGGGATTTGGAAACGGAGATCCGTGGTCGGTGGAGGCCTATGAATGGGATTACCACAACCAGGGTGTTACGCCCTCCGGTATTATCGTGGGAACATCTCCCGTTCTTCCGCTCAAATAAAACATCAGAGCCTCTCCTTTGCGGAGCGGCTCTTTTGATTTTGTATCAGCGATCTACAGGGGTAATGACAGCGCATTGTCTGTATATCTACGGAAGCGCTGCGGGCAAAGAAAAAACCTCTCCGCATGGGAGAGGCTTTTGTTGTTACTTGAGGTTGTACTTCTTCTTGAACTTATCTACGCGTCCGCCCGCGTCAACGAGCTTCTGCTTACCGGTGAAGAAGGGGTGGCAATTAGAGCAGATTTCGACTTTGATGTCCTTTTTAGTGGAACGTGTTTCATAAACGGCTCCGCACGCGCACCTTATGGTAGTAGCCTCATAGTTGGGGTGTATTCCCTGTTTCATTACCGTCACCGCCTTTTCTTCTGTGGATGATATCAATGGGGCGCAACCCAATGACCGTTACTAAAATATAATTATACCACTTTTTTGTAGGATTGTCAAGGGTATTCCGTAAATTTTCTTTACAGCTCTGTCGGCATCCGGAAGAGACATTACCCGCCGCTGAAACAACTTTATAAACGCGGACGAACGCTCACAGCCAGAACAAAGTTTCTACGCGGATCCGGGGTGACCGTGCTACCGCTCGGGTCAAGGGGGCAGCGTCTGCCCCCTTGCGGGGGGGTCAGGGGGCAGAGCCCCCATCTGAATCTTCTCAAGCGGCAGCGACCGATCTGCCGCTCACGAAAGCAGCTCTTTGAACACGCTGCCGTTGAAGGTATCGTGGTGATTCTTTGTAGGCGGGTCAACGGTGAAATCCACTTCCATTTCGTAGAGCTTGCCGGACTTGCCTGTAGTGAGGCTTGTCACCATTATCGAGTAGGTATGGACGTCGGTGTCTGCGATCTCCCACTCTATCTTCTTGGTGAGGCTTATTTCCTTTACCTCGGTCTTTTCGGGTATGAGAGTACCGTCGATATAATACTTCAGCTCAAATTCACCTTCAAGGCCGGTATTCGGGATATTAACGGTGATAGATGTTTTCTTTGCTGCGGAGGCGTTTTCGCCTGCTATAACGACTTCCACGCGGGTCTCGGGCTCGACTACCTTATCGGGGTCGATGCCCTGACTGACAACGGTACCGGGTTCGAGCGAGGAAGTATTATCGTAGCTGATCGTGAGGCTGAGGTTGTTCTCGCTGGCAACTCTGGTCGCATCCTCGATAGTCATTCCGATAAGGTCGGGCATGTGTATCTCCTGCACTGCGGAGCCTATGCTGACGTAGCAGATGATCGTGGAGCCCTTCTCGACCATGGAGCGCGCACCGGGGCTGGTCTTTACGACGCAGTTGCGCGGAACGGAATCGCTCTCGTTATAGACTATGTCGCAGACGAGGCCCTGCTTGTCTATAAGCAGCTTGGCATCCTCTATATTGCGGCCGGAGTAATCATCCACCTCGATCAGCTTGCCGCCGAGGCTTATCTCGACCGTTATCTCGTCGGTCTTTTTTATCTTGGTGCCGGCTTCGGGGGACTGGGATATGACCGCATCCTCGTCGAAATCGTCGTTGTACGACTCGTTGAACACGATGTTGAGCTTGGGGTATTTCATCTCGACCTGCACGCGGGTAAGTCCCGAAAGGTCGGGCACCTCAATGCTGTTCGGATCGGTGGTAACGACTGTCTCGGAAGTTTCCGAGGGCTTCTTGCCGTTGTCGCAGCCGCATACGCATAATGCCAGCAACAGCGCTGACAGCGCTATGGCAACTATCTTTTTCATTTCAGAAATGTCTCCTTTGTATTCTGAAGACAACGGTGTTCCGATATTTCACCGCTGTCCGATATTTCATACCTAATTATCATATCACAATTTTGTCCGTTTGTCAATCGGAAAAATCCCGAAAAACAGTGACATTTTATGAAAACCGCGAGCCGTCGATGTTGACAAATTGTGGTGTTTGTGTTAATATAGTGATATGTTAAGAAACTCCGGGGAGATGATGATTTGAGCAAAAAAATAGAGATCTTCGATTCAACGCTGCGCGACGGGGCACAGGGCGAGGGCATAAGCTTTTCGATATCGGACAAGATGCGTATTGCCGAGAGCCTTGACAAATTCGGCGTGGATTATCTTGAAGCCGGCAACCCGTATTCCAATCCGAAGGATGCTGAGTTCTTCAAAAACGCGGAAAAGCTGCATCTTTCGACCGCAAAGCTGGTAGCGTTCGGCTCCACTGTGCACAAGGACGTGCGCCCAGAGGATGATGAAAGCGTACAGGCGCTGCTCGCGGCGGGAACGAAGTACGTCACGGTATTCGGCAAGGCGTGGGATCTGCACGTTGACTGCATTCTCGGCACGACGCTCGGCGAAAACCTCGATATGATAAGCAGCACCATATCCTATCTGCGCTCGAAAGGTCGTATCGTCTTTTTCGATGCCGAGCACTTCTTCGACGGCTGTAAGGCTAACGGGGAATATGCGCTCGATGTGCTGAAAACCGCCGAAAAAGCGGGCGCGGCGGCTATTGTCCTCTGCGATACCAACGGCGGGTGCTTCCCCGACGAGATATCAAAGCTCGTAAAGCTCGCGCACAAGGAGCTCCGCACGACACTCGGCATACACTGCCACAACGACACCGGCTGTGCCACGGCAAACACTATATTCGCTGTAAAAGCGGGCTGTACACACGTTCAGGGCACTTTTACCGGAATGGGCGAGCGCTGCGGAAATGCTGCGCTTTCAATGATAATCCCGAGCTTGCAGCTGAAGCTCGGCTACAGTATCGTCAGCGAGGAACGTCTTGCAACTATCAGCAAGACCGCGCGCTTCGTCAACGAGGTCGCAAATGTCCGCCTGCCGAGGTTTTTCCCGTATGTCGGGCAGTCCGCATTCGCTCACAAGGGAGGAATGCACGCAGACGGCGTTGCCAAGGATCCGAGAACGTTCGAGCACGTTGACCCGTCTGTTGTCGGCAATAAACGCTTCTTCCTGCTCAGTGAGATGTCCGGCAGGTCGTCGGTGCTCAGCAAGATGCGCATCATAGACGGCTCCCTGACCAAATCCAGCAGCGAGACCAAGCAGATAACCGAGAAGCTCAAAGAGCTTGAAAGTGCGGGATTTCAGTTTGAGGCGGCCGAGGCAAGTTTTGAACTGCTCGTCCGCAGACAGCTCGGAAAGTTCACCCCGCATTTCGAGATAGACCATTACCGGATAATATCGTCAATGGACAATATCGACGGCAAGAACTACACCGAGCTTGCAAACGCGATAGTAAAGGTCAAGGTCGGCGATAAGTATGAGATCACCGCCGATGAGGGCGAAGGCCCGGTAAATGCGATAGATAGGGCGCTCCGTAAGGCTCTCGAGGTGTTCTACCCCGAGCTGCGCAAAATGCACCTGTCCGATTTCAAGGTGCGCGTCATATCAGCCAACGACAGTACAGCCGCCGTTACCCGCGTCCTTATCGAAAGTACCGACGGCGAAAATACATGGACGACCGTGGGAGCATCCCGCGATATCATCAACGCCAGCGTTCTTGCGCTCAATGACTCTATAGAATATATGTTAAAGGATGTTTAAATATCAAAAAAAGCAGGGTTTATCCTCTGCTTTTCTTTTTGTCTTCGTATATCTTCTTTGCTGTTTCGAGCGGTATTTCAAATACCTCGGCAAGCTTTTCGGGCGGAAGCTCACAATCCGGGTCCAAGATAGTAGCCGCAAGTATTCCGCTTTTGAGTTTGTGCTCTTCAACAGAGTACATTCTTACCGGCTCCGGTTCGCCCTCAACATAGTACAATTCATCCGATTTTTCTTTGTTGTCTGACATAGTAAATTCCTCCGGTTTATTTGTAAAAAATAAAAAGTGCGCGACCTAAGCCACGCACTGCAAAAACGTATGACTCGATCGTCGCCAAACAAACCGATACACAACTATATCCACTAAATGCGTCCACGTTGCAAACATACGTTTTTACCGAAATAAAAACGCATTTAGTGAAAAAATATATAATTGTCGGTTTGTTTGGCACTTATTATTATATCACAGTTGTGAGAAAAATGCAATAAAAAAACAGCATATTTTATGCCGTTTTAAGAAAATAGGGGTGTGAGGCCAATGCCCCGCAAAAAAGAATAACCCCCTCCCGGTCGGGGAGGGGGAAAGGGGACGGGGAAATTTATTTCGTGCTGATAAGTTTTCTTATCTTCGTCTTGTCAAGTGCAAAGATAAGCGCCATTCCGACCGCTATACCGACTACGCCCTGTACGAGGTTGCCGATAATGCTCGGTGCGGATGTTATCGCACTGCCCGTGATGAAGAACCACGAATAGAGGAAGTAGCCCGTTACCATGATAAGCTCGGCAACTACCGCGCCTATGAGACGACCAACCGTTTCGTGATCGGCAAGTGCTTTTACGATGATCGCGGCAGCTACCGCCATTGCGCCCTTTATTATAAAGGTCGCGGGTGCATAGTGCACATAGCCCGTGATGATGTCCGCAAGCGCGGAACCGAGTGCAGCTGCAATGCCGCCGTAATTCGCTCCGAGCAGCCACGCCGCCGTAAGCACAAGGCAGTCACCGAGATTCACATAACCCTTTGTTACGGGCATATATATCTGCGGGAACATTGTCAGCACGCATATCAGTGCTGCAAGTACAGCAGCAGAAGTAATTTTTCTCAATCTTTCGTTCATACAACTCAACTCCTTTTAACTATGCCTATCAATATAGTAGGCTTTTGCTTATATTCATATTATACTACATTTTCGTTGAATTGTCAAGGCATTTTTTTCGTTAAAACGACAGACCTGCTGCGCCATACCCCCATATTTTTAGAAAATTTAACCACTTCTGCAAAAAACACCCGCCTATAAAACGCTCCGCAAAGCGCATACTATCGTCGAAAGGAATGATGATATGAAGCTTACGGAAAGCGAATACGGCAGGCTTGCTAAGCTGCGCGCTCCCGACAGTAAAGCTCCCCGCAACGTCGCAATGGCGTTTCTGGTGGGCGGTGCGATATGCTGCGCGGGACAGGCTCTGCTGAATATATACAGAACGCTCGGAACGGACGAGGTAACGGCGGGAACTCTCACCTCGATTACGCTGGTATTCCTGAGTGCGGTAATGACGGGTTTCGGCCTGTATGACAAGGTCGCAAAGCATGCGGGGGCGGGCACGCTCGTGCCGATAACGGGCTTTGCGAACGCGGTAGTTTCCCCGGCTATGGAATTCAAGACCGAGGGGTATATCCTCGGAGTCGGTGCGAAAATATTCGTTATCGCAGGCCCCGTGATAGTTTACGGGCTTGCGGCATCCGCACTGTACGGCGTTATCCTCTTTATCGTGCAGGCAATTCAGGGGGGAACGGTATGAGCAGACACATCGGAAACGGAACGATAGAATTCACCTCGGCCCCCTCGATAGTCAGCTTCGGCAGCGCTGTCGGTCGTATGGAGGGTGAGGGGCCGCTCGGGAGCTGCTTTGACTACGTGAGCGAGGATTCCGGCTTCGGCGAAAGCTCGTGGGAAAAGGCGGAGAGCCGTCTCCAGCAGCACGCGCTCGAAAAGGCTCTCCTGCGCGGGAGCATTGCCGAAAGCGAGATATCGTTTATGTTCGCGGGCGACCTGCTTAACCAATGCACCGGCTCGTCATACAGTATGCGCAACAACGGGCTGCGGTTCATCGGAATGTACGGCGCGTGTTCCACAATGGCGGAAAGCCTTGCCATGGCATCGGTATTCATCGACAACGGCCTCGGGAAATACTGCGGGGCGCTCACCTCATCACATTTCTGTTCTGCCGAGCGGCAGTTCAGGTTCCCCGAGACTTACGGCGGCCAGAGACCTCCCACAGCGCAGTGGACGGCCACGGCGAGCGGCTGCGCGATTGTCGGAGCTCACGGCGATCCCCCTTACGTCCGCGCGGCAACGATAGGCACAGTGATAGATATGGGCATAAAGGACGCCAACAATATGGGCGCGGCAATGGCCCCGGCGGCGTATGACACGATAAAAACGCATTTCGCTGACACCGGAACTACCCCGGACAGCTATGACCTGATACTCACGGGAGATCTGGGATTTGTCGGCGGTGAGCTGCTGCGCGACCTCTTTTTGCAGGACGGTATCGACCTCGGCGAGCGTTACAACGACTGCGGTATGATGATATTCGACCGCGAAAAGCAGGACGTCCACGCGGGCGGCTCGGGCTGCGGGTGCAGCGCGTCGGTGCTCTGCGGTCATATCATACCGCGCATACAGAGCGGAGAACTGCACAATGTCCTGTTCACGGCAACGGGCGCGCTTATGTCGCCGACGGTCATTCAGCAGGGCGAGAGCATCCCCGCGATAGCGCACGCAGTCCACATCGGTTATAATTGATAATTGACAATTGATAATTGACAATTAAGGTGCGCGCCTTCGGCGCGATATCCGAATCGTGACGAGGCCCAACACTTTCCGGCCTTCCGAAAAGAGACCGGTATATGAGGAGGACAAAAAATGGAGTATTTATGGGCATTTCTGATAGGCGGGGCGTTCTGCGCCATAGGACAGCTGCTTATCGATCTGACGGCGATGACCCCCGCGCGTATTCTCGTGACTTATGTCGTTTCGGGAGTTTTCCTCGGCGCGGTGGGAGTTTACGAGCCGCTGGTGGGATTTGCGGGCGCCGGTGCGACCGTGCCGCTGACCGGTTTCGGTTACAACTTAGCCCGCGGCGTCAGAGAAGCCGTTCAGCGTGACGGCCTTATCGGAGCGCTCACGGGAGGTCTGCAGGCCTGCGCCGGCGGGATAGCGGCAGCGGTACTGTTCGGTCTTGCCGCGGCTGTGGTATTCGGCAGAGGCGATAAGACCGCCAGAACGTTCGGGTGAGCGGCACAGAGAGTCGCTTGCGCTCGGGCCGGGGAGAGAGGCGTAAGATCCTGCTTCCGGAACCGTAAAAATGCCGCGAAAGCCTGTTGACAGTGAGTCTGCGGGTGGTAGGCTGCCCGTGCCGCCGGACTGCCGTGCGCATCGGGGCTCGCTGCCAACAGGATCGTGGAATAAATTATCGCCCATAAAATAATTACGATTTTCGGAGTAGAACCTATACCACAGAGTGGATTGACAAAACAAGCAGTTTGTGGTATAATTTCCTTATTACAACAACAGATCACGGGGGTGAGCTCGTATGAAGAAAACCGGATTTGCGGCAGCGCTTGTCTGTGCTGTGATGCTGCTTGGTTCCTGCGCCAGAGTGGTACAGGGTACCGACGGTATGCTTGATTACGCGCGGGAAAAGCACGGCGAAGCGCTCGTGGAATCGGGAACGCTTTCCCGGAACGAGCATTGCCTTGCGTGGTTCACCATGACCGACCCGTCACAGAAGCTGTGTATCCCCATAGCGTTCGTGCAGCTCGCAGACGGGTACTATCAGCTCACCGACGATATAAATACGTTCCTCAACGCCAACGCCTGCGCCTGCAAGTGGCAGGAGGGTATAGCGATACATATTGAAAATACGGATATCAACGAGATAATCGTTACCTGCGAGCCGGATGATGTGCATATACTCGTGGATCAGTACCCATATAACTACTTTCTCCAGGAGCCCGGTTACAAAGGCAATCCCGGGGATATAAAGTTCCTTGATAATGAAGACAATGTTCTGATACAGATATAATGGAGAGAAAATGAAAAAGCTTTTTTCGGTAATACTGCTTTGCGCAGCAATGTGCCTCGGCGGGTGCAGCGAAGGGCTGATACACGGCACGGACGGATTGAGCGGTTTCGGCAGGGAAGTTCTGAATATGGAACTTGTTGGAACTGCTTCCGGAAGCTCGTACACCACAGCCTGGTATGCGTCCGAAGGCTGCGATACTGTGCAGGCGGCAGTGCTTGCGATAAAGGGCAAGGACACATGGGAGAAGCAGAGCGTTGATACGTCCCCGTCAAAAATATGCAGCGGCGTTTACTACATCGTTGTTGACCACGGGTACTCGTTCTGTGCAGATAACCCGGATTGTGCACAGATAAAGATAGTCAGCTCAAACGGCTCGGACACGATAGATGTTACGGAGCGGCCGTTTGTTACTTACCGGAAGAATACCTTTGAACCTGCTGCGACCGGACGTGTCAACGATGCAGTGACCGTCGGGTCGGTCGGAATGACGTTCTATGCGCTTGATAAGGACGGGAATGTGATAAACTGTCAACAGTAAACTATAATATACCGGAGGTAGAGACCTATGGACAATGAACTCGTTATCGTCCTCGATTTCGGAGGACAATACAACCAGCTTATCGCAAGGCGCGTGCGTGAATGCGGCGTGTACTGCGAGGTGCGCTCCTACAAGACCCCGATAGAAGAGCTGAAAAAGCTCGCCCCAAAGGGCATAATCTTCACGGGCGGCCCCAACAGCGTGTACGAGGAGACTTCCCCGCATATCGGCAAGGAGATATTCGAGCTCGGCATACCGATACTCGGGCTTTGCTACGGCGCGCAGATAGTGGCATACACTCTCGGCGGCAAGGTAGAGCCGTGCAGCGTCTCGGAGTTCGGCAAGACCGAGACATTCTATGACAGGAGCTGCATTCTTTTTGGCGGAGTGGACGGGCTGGCCGACAGCGATATCTCATGGATGAGCCACAACGACTATGTTTCCGCGATACCGGACGGCTTCCGCATTACCGCGCACACGAAGAACTGCCCTGCGGCAGGCTTTGAGAATGCCGACAGAAAGATCTATGCGCTGCAGTTCCACCCCGAGGTAAATCATACCCACTACGGTGTGGCTATGCTCGGCAGCTTTGTACGCAATGTCTGCGGCTGCAAGTGCGACTGGAATATGAAGGATTATGCCAAGGTCGCTATCGAGCAGATACGCGCAAAGGTCGGCGACGGAAAGGCTCTGCTCGCACTGTCGGGCGGTGTTGACAGCTCGGTGGCGTGCGCGCTTATGTCCGCGGCTATCGGCGACCGCCTCACCTGCGTATTCGTTGACCACGGCTTTATGCGCAAGAACGAGGGCGATGAGGTCGAGGCGGCTTTCAAGGACAGGAATGTGAAGTTCATCCGCGTTGACGCGTCGGACAGGTTCCTCGGGAAGCTCGAAGGCGTCAGCGACCCCGAGACGAAGCGCAAGACGATAGGCGAGGAGTTCATACGCGTTTTCGAAGAGGAGTCCAGGAAGATAGGCAAGGTGGATTTCCTCGTTCAGGGCACGATCTATCCCGACGTTATAGAGAGCGGTACCGGCGACGCAGCGGTGATAAAATCCCACCACAATGTCGGAGGCTTGCCGGATTATGTCGATTTCAAGGAGATAATCGAGCCGCTCAGACTGTTGTTCAAGGACGAGGTAAGAAAGCTCGGCACAGAGCTGGGGCTGCCGGATTATCTCGTGTGGAGACAGCCGTTCCCGGGCCCCGGACTCGCTATCCGTATCATCGGCGAGATAACCCGCGAGAAGCTCGATATTCTTCGCGACGCGGATTTCATCTTCCGCGACGAGATAGCAAAGGCCGGACTTGACCGCGATATCAACCAGTATTTCGCCGTGCTCACCAATATGCGTTCGGTAGGCGTTATGGGCGACGGACGTACATACGACTATACGCTCGCACTGCGCGGCGTGACGACTTCCGACTTTATGACCGCCGAGTTCGCGCGCATACCCTATGATGTGCTTGAAAAGGTGAGTGTGCGTGTCGTGAACGAGGTCGGACACATCAACCGTGTCTGCTATGATGTTACGGGAAAACCGCCCGCCACGATTGAGTGGGAATAAAGTGAATGTCTCGGGGCAATTTAATTTATTCTCCGAAGGGGCAAAATAAATTATCCCCGGAGCCATAGTATAATGAAAACCTTGCAATGGAATTTTAAAGTTCCGATGCAAGGTTTTTTGATTATCCGATGCTGCAAAGCCCCGTATAATCAATGATCGTCGTTTTCAAGAAAAGCCAGCGGTCAAACTGACCGCTTAAACAAAAGCGCCATGGCGCGGGGCAGAGAGAATAAACGACTTTGCCTTTTTGGGGGTGCTAAAAGAATAAATTAAATTGCCCCGAGACATGGTGTCTTTTGGACGCTGCGGTTTTGGGAAAATGGGGTAAAGGCGCAAACGGCTTGGTTAAGCGAAATATGAATTGTGAAAAAGGGAAATTTCCCCATATTTTTCCCCCATTTTCATTGCCAATCAGTTTT
>JAEEGL014348226.1_pt1 | contig 19247 bp, 12 predicted proteins | sample 9134231 | NCBI WGS metagenome assembly JAEEGL01 (sample SAMN16246548, study PRJNA631951) | gut metagenome | biome: gut microbiome; feature: rumen; material: fiber-attached | host: Bos | place: Iran: Karaj | collected 2018-10 | reverse complement strand
GCTATCTCTGTTTTTGTGTGATGAGCGCGTAATAATGCCGAAATTTCATACCTTTGTCCTGCGGATAAATGCTTCATTCTGTCTGATATTTGGCGATTGACGACGAATATAGTAAGCTTTTCCGGTGGAGACAAGGCTTGTCCTTGTCTCCATTTTTTCTTCATACTTACAAATCAATCACTTATCTATCAGTTGCATTTACAAATTGAATTTAAGTCATTTTAAGACATAGAAGAAAACGCAACAGCTTGCGAATCTGGCAGTTAGGCGCCAGGCGGTTTTAAGGGGACAATCCCGGACCGTTTTGCCCTGCGCGGCAGTCCGTCAGCCGGACTACGGCGGGCGTGCCCACCCCCGGGCACGGGAAGGGGGACGGGGCCCGTCGGCAGCAAGTTATCGCGCAGCGATGACGCAATGGCGGTCCTCAGACCGCCCGGCGGAGACCGGGACGGAGCGCAAAGCGCGATGTCGGTAGGTCGGGAGCCGCGGGGGTAGCGCAAGCGGGTAAGGGGGCAGAGCCCCCTCAAATGACGATGGGAGGGGCCGGAGCGAGCCTGCGAGCGAAGTCCCGCAATAGTCCGGCTGACGGCCTGCCATTATGCAGTAAACGGCGTCATACCAATATTTAGGTATTGCAATTCAAAAATTATTTTTTGATTTTTGCAATCAGTTAGGTGTTATCTAGAAGGAACTATTTATTATGATAAAATCAGTTGGGAAATTTTTACTGATTTCCATCCTCGTCGTCGTTTCCACTTTCACGGCCTTCTCGCAGAGCGGCAAATTCGCGACCATCCACGGTACGGTGGTCTCGGATGACGCTACTCCGGTGGACTTTGCCACCGTGCTCGTCAAGCCGTCCGGGCAGTACGCCATGACGGACCGCACGGGCGCGTTCGAGATAGGGAAGATCCCTGCCGGAGAGGTGACCGTCCACGTGGAATTCTACGGCTTGGAGCCGTTCGATTCCACCTTCGTGGCCTCCGCAGGGCAGAAATATGCCTTGAAGATCGTGATGAAGGAAACTACGTTCCGCCTGGAGAACGTCGTCGTGACCGCCAAGAAGAGCGAGGCCGGCAGCAGTACCGCGTCGGAAATATCCCGTCAGGCGATGGACCACCTTCAGACAAGTTCCCTCAAGGACGTGATGACCCTTCTTCCGGGCGTGGCGCTGAGCAATCCTACGCTCAATTCCGCACAGGTCATAACCATCCGCAACAATTCGGGAGCAGGTGCCATGAACAGCCTCGGCACCGCCATCATCGTGGACGGCGCCCCCATGTCCAACAACGCCAACCTCCAGCTCCTCACCTCCGCCCAGTCCGGCGAACTGTCGAACGCGGCTGGCGGCGGCAGTGCTGAAACGGGCGTGGACATCCGCGGTCTCAGCACCGACAACATCGAATCCGTGGAGGTCATCCGAGGCATCCCGTCCGCCCAGTACGGCGACCTCACCTCCGGAGCCGTGGTCGTGAAATCCCGCGCCGGCCGTTCACCCCTCACCGTGCGTTTCAAGACCAATCCCAGCATCTACCAGGTCAGCGCTACCAAGGGCTTCTCCCTCGGCGGGAAGGCCGGCGACCTCAACATAAGCGGCGACTACGCCTATAACAACAAGAGCCTCACCGCTGCATATGCATACTACCAGCGTGCTTCCGCGAAAGCCCTCTGGAGCTGGAGGCCGGGCGACATAGTCAGCACCAACACCTCCCTCACGCTCAACTACGGCAGCGACATCGAGAAGCTCAACCCCGACTTCGAGGCCAGCAAGACCCAGTCCCACGCGAACCAGCTGGGATTCGCCTTCAATACCAACGGTATGGCGGCGGTCAACGGCGAGTGGCTCAAGAACGTCAACTGGCTCGTGAGCGGCAGCTACACGAACAAGGATTCGCACTTCGAGGACATGGCCTCCAACGCCATGAACCTCTATTCCACTTCGATGACCGACGGCCAGACCTACACTTCCGTTCCCGGGCTCCATATCTATGACTCGGTGACGGGCGCGGAGATCACCAATGCCGCCGACGCCGGCGTGAAGGCCAATGTGCTTCCGTATTCCTATTTCTATGCATACGACATCTACGGCAAGGAACTCAACGCCTTCGCCAAGCTGAACGCGAACTTCAGCCACAGCTGGGGCCCGGTCACCGACAGGATGCTCGTGGGCGCGGATTTCAAGACTGACGGCAACCTCGGCCGCGGATCCGTCTATGACGACGACCTGCCCCCGTTCAGGAACATCGGCAACGCTACCTCCGGCTACAGGAAGAGGCCTTATTACGAGATCCCGTTCGTGAACCAGCTGGGCGCATACCTGGAGAATTATTTCACCTGGAACTTCGCCGGCAGGAACTTGAACCTCGTATCCGGCCTGCGTTACGACTGGGTGAACGGACTGACTTCGCTGGCTCCGCGTATCAACGCTTCCGTGGACATCTTCCCCTGGATGACCCTGCGCGGCGGCTACGGCATCACCAGCAAGGCTCCGACGTCCATCTACCTCAATCCGAATTTCGCATACCTGGATGAGATCAATCTCAACTGGACGAGCGTCAACATCCCCGAGAACGAGCGCCTTCTCATAGCCAGCACCTATGTGTATGACGCCACCAACCCCGACCTGCAGATCGCAAAGAACCGCAAGGCGGAGATCGGCCTGGATTTCACGATCGCAAAGCGTTTCAACGTCTCAGTCACCGCATATGACGAGAAGATGGCGAACGGCTACAGCTACAGCCTGCTGCCCTCTTCGTTCAACTATTTCGTCCATCAGGCCTACAATGTGTCGCAGGAGAACCCCGGCTCCATTCCGAGCGTCACCAAGGGCAATACCACCAGGACATTCTTCACGGTGTACAAGCCGGGCAACAACCAGGTCAGCGTGAACAGGGGTATAGAATATGAGATCGACCTCGGCCGTTTCGACGCCATCCGCACTTCGTTCTACATCAACGGCGCGTGGACCCACGGCGAGTACTCCTCGAACAACTATACCTACAACACCAGCGTCAACTCCAATTCGTCTGGCGAATACAACATCGCCGTCTACGACCCCGGCCGCGTGACGGATTTCAACGAGCGCCATATCACCACCCTCAGGATGACGCACAACATCCCGTCCATCGGTTTCGTGATCACCCTCACCACGCAGGCGAACTGGTTCCTGAAGACCTGGTCCACGTACCGCAACACCTATACCTCCACCGATCCCAGCCGCGAGGGCAAGGAGTATGACGTCTTCACCAAGTATCTGTCCTACAAGACCGGAAAGATGGAGACCCTCGTGTGGAACGAGTCCGTCCTAAGCGACCCCGAATTCAGCTACCTGACGGGCGAGCACGGCAGTACGAGGTATATCGTGGAGAAATACACTCCCTTCGTCCTGTTCAACCTGAACCTCACGAAGGAGATCGGCGACATTATGACCGCGTCGTTCTATGTGAACAACTTATTCAACAGCCGTCCGCTCTACCGCTTGAAGAGCAGCGGCGCCAAGACCGAGCAGGGCATTCCCATCTTCTTCGGTCTGGAACTGAAAGTCAATATCAAATAATATTTCATCATCAAATCATTCAAAACAATGAAAAAGTTCATCGCAATCTTTGCACTGGCCGCAGCTGTGTTTGCGTCCTGCAACAAGAATCAGGTCAAGACCTTCACGGTTACCGTGACCCTTGCCCCCGAGGCTGTCGACGGAGTCACCACTCCCGAGAGCTTTGACGTGACCCTCACCAACACCAGCACCCTTGCTACCGTGACCCTCAAGTCCGAGAACAACAAGGCTGTCTTCACCGAGGTCCTTTCCGGCGTCTACAACATTACCGCTTCCGCAAAGGCTTCCAAGGGTGGTTCCGCCTACATCTATTCCGGCGCAGCCAACAACGTGAGCGTGCTCGAAGACGTGACCCAGAACGTCAGCGTCTCCGCCACCAAGTCTTCTGCTCTCATCTTCAAGGAGATCTACTACACCGGAGCTCCCGGCGACAACTACTATTTCCGTGACCAGTTCTACGAGATCTACAACCAGAGCGACGCCACCGTCTATGCAGACGGCCTCTGCATCGCCGAGACTGTCTTCGCGAACTACGACTACACCACCTTCTATGCCTGGGACATCCCTTCTCCCGAGAAGTATGTGTTCTGCCAGGTCATATGGCAGATGCCGGGCAACGGTACCGACTATCCCATCAAGCCGGGTGAGTCCTTCGTAGTGGCACAGTGGGCAGTGGACCACAGGGCCAACGAGCTTTCCGCCGGCAATTCAGTCGTAGACCTCTCCGGTGCCGAGTTCGAGGCCGTCACTGGCGAAACCACCACCTGGACCGGACTCGTCCTCACCGACAACGCTGCCATCAACATGAACAAGGCCGTCAACGCCGCAGGTTACGACATGCCTCAGTGGCTTACCTCCGTGAGCGGTTCCACCTACATCATCTTCAACCCCAGCACCCCTCTCCGCAACGAGAACTTCATCCTTGCCGACAACGGCTACACCAACGCGCATGAGGTTGCGATTGCCGACATCCTCGACGGTGTCCAGGCCGGTTCCGACGAGACCCGTGCCAGCACCCTCGGACTTCCTGTCTCCGTCGATGCAGGTTTCAAGTACTGCTCCGACAGCTACTCCGGACAGTCCATCGCACGTAAGAAGACCGGTACCACCGCCGACGGTCGTCCTATCTTCCAGGACACCAACAACACCACCGACGACTTCGAGATCTTCGACACTCCGACCGTCCGTCGCTATGGCGTAGGCCGTCCTTCCTGGAACACTTGGGCAAAGTAATTTCCTGAAATGAGAAAAATCACCCTTTTACTCATAGCGTTGTGCCTGGGCGGAGCCTCCGCCCTGGCACAGGGCTATACCGATTCCGACAAGACCCTCGCGGACAGCGAGTTCAACTTGAGGAACAATTTCTGGTTCAGCACGAACAACGCAGCATCACTTTCCATCCGTCCTGCAGATGTTCTCGGCGACCTTTCCCTCAGCTATCAGCACGAGGGGGGCGGCCTCCATGTCCAGCAAGACCCTCAGTCGCTCAACGACGTGACGGTCCACACGAGCGGATTCGGCAAAGTGGGAGAATTCTCCCTCTGGGGTGATTTCTCTTTCCAGAACAGATTCGAGCAGGGCGTCCGCCACAACTCCATCAGATATGAGATCGAGGAAGACATGCCATATTACTTTGTGGACACTTTCTCGAGCGGATGGAACAAACAGGCATATCTGATGTCGATGAAGGTCGCCTCGCCGGTCTGCTGGGACCGCGTTTCCTTCGGCCTCGAGGCCATCTACAACTCCAAGGTCGGCGGCAAGCAGAAGGACCCCCGCTGCGAAACCTACAAGTATGACGTCAGCGTCTATCCTTCCGCAGCCATCCTCCTTGGCAAGAGCACCGTCGGAGTGTACGGATTCTATACCCACGGATTCGAGCGCTCCACTCCGAGCACCGAGAACTACCGAAAGTCGCAGAGGGTCTTCATCACCAGGGGCCTCGGCGAGGGCAAGATAGGCAAGGTCGGCGACAATGACGGACTCAAGACTTATTATTACAAGAAAGACGAATTCGGCGGCGGCCTGCAGTACAACTTCACTGCACCGGGCGCAGACATCTTCGCCGAAGCCGTCTTCTCGCACACTGAGGACGGGGCTTTCCAGCAGCCCAAGCTCCCCGAGCCGATGGGGCGCATCGAGCGCAACACCGTCTCCGCCGACCTGCAGGGCCTTTTCGGCAAGGCCCGCGCCCACAAGGTCAGCCTGGGTGGAGTGATGAAGCTGACTTCAGGCATAGAACCCCTCCTCAACCTCAATACCACCTCATTCGAACAGAACTGGGATGTGGTCGCGGAAAACCCGATGTCGAGTTTCACGCGCATCATGGGCTATGCGGGTTATGAATATGCGGCAGGCCGCAGGAACGGTCATTTCGACTGGTCCGCCGGCTTGGACGCCCTCTTCTCCATGAGGGACTATTCATATCTTTCCCCTGCGGACCAGTTCAATGAAATGGGCGCGCTCTTCGCCGCAAACGGGGCGAAGCAGCTCGTCTTCGGCCGTTCCGCCCTGCTTCTCAAGGCGGAAGGCGGCTACCACCTCTCACTGGGTGGACAGTACATCTACGCCGGCGGCGACAAGACTGCCGACGTGGCAGACCTGTACAGAAAGGACATCGCCATCCTCACCAGCAACTACCTGATGGCCGGGGGGCGTGTCAACTACAGCATCAAGGCAAAGAAAGTCCAGTACAACTTCGACCTCAGCGCCCGCTATCTCAATGCGCTCGGCGCAGGGCTCGACAGGCTGTCTGCACAATTCACCGCCGGAATCCTTTTCTAGCGGTGCCCAAACAGGATTGAATGAAAAAACTGACAACTATAGTTGCGCTCACGGTCCTCACCGCAGGCACCTTGAGCGCGGCCGGAAGAACGGGCAACTCATTCGCCATAGTCGTAGATGCGGCCAGTTATGCGAAATGCACCGCTTCCATAGATGATTACTGCAGGTCCGTCCGTAGCGACGGACTTGATGCGTTTATCAGCGCAAGGGACTGGAAGACGCCTGAGCAGGTGAAGGACTCCCTGCTCAAGTGGTATGACGAGCGCAGCCTCGAGGGCGCCGTGTTCGTGGGAGACATCCCCATCCCCATGATACGCAGGGCCCAGTTCCTCACCTCGGCCTTCAAGATGGACGAGAACGGTTTCGAATGGAGGGACTGCTCCGTGCCGTCCGACCGTTTCTACGACGACTTCGACCTGAAATTCGAACTGGTCAGGCACGTCAAGGAAGATGGAAATTTCTTTTTCTACAACCTCAGCGAGGCGGGTGAGCAGCAGATCTGCTGCGACATCTACACCGCCCGCATCAAGCCTTCCTCCGCCTGGGGGGACAAGTATGTGGAACTCGACAACTATTTCCGCAAGCTCGTCAAGGTCAGGGCCGAACAGGGCAACAAACTGGACCACGTGGCATCCTTCACCGGCGAAGGTTCCTTCTCCGACAGCATGATCGCCTGGAAGGACGAGCAGAGGACCCTTGCGGAGCAGGCTCCGGATGCGTTCAAGCACGTGGACGGCGCAAGGTTCTCGACCTTCCACCAGGACCCCATAATGAAGGACATGCTCCTGGAGCAGGCGAGGCTGGATGAGATGGACCTTTTCCTGTTCCACTGCCACGGCACTCCTGACCGCCAGTGGATAGGCGGATTCATTGACCAGTCGCAGTTTACGGACGATTCCGAGCCCGAGACCTGGGACGAGATGTACACCAGCATGTACCGCTCAATGTACGAGCTCGTGCGCTATCAGGCCAGGAGCAGGTTCCGCAGGTATCTCAGGTTCACCGACGGGGACGCTGCCGCAGCCGCAAAGCGCATGTATGACGCCTACGGCCTCGACGAGACTTTCTATGCGGATGCCACCGACCCCGAGGTCGCCAGGCAGGATTCGCTGATAGAACTCAGGACCGGCATCGTGCTCAGCGACGTGCACGCAGCCGATCCGAACGCCCGCATAGTGCTGTTCGACGCCTGCTACAACGGTGATTTCCGTGAGGACGACTGCATCGCCCTCCGCTACATAATGGGACGCGGCAACACCGTAGTCGGTCTCGGCAACTCCGTCAACGTGCTGCAGGACAAGGCCTCCAGCCCTCTGCTCGGAATGCTTACGGCCGGTTACAGCGTCGGCCAGTGGCAGCAGCAGGTGAACATACTCGAGTCGCACATAATCGGCGACCCGACCTTCCATTTCACCCCGTCCTATGACATCGACCTTCCGGATCTCGGCAACATGTCCGTCAAGTACTGGAAGAAATACGCTGGCGCCAAGTATCCCGCCGACATCCGCGGCCTCGCGCTCCAGAAGCTCGTGAACCTCGGATACGTGGATGCTCCCAAGCTCCTCCGTGACACCTACTTCAGCTCCGACAGCTACTGCCTCAGGTACCAGTGCATGACGCTCCTGCTCGAGTTCGACGCCGACGACCTGTCCCGCGAGGTGCTCGTGGCCGCCCTCGACGACCCGTACGAATTCACCCGCCGCAAGGCATCGTACTTCCTCAGCCTGAGGGGAGACGCCTCCACCATGAACGAACTCGTGAAGACGTATATGCGCGACTACAACGCCAAGCGCCTGGAATTCAACATCCTCGGCAACTGCTCGTTCTTCGGGGCCCGCAATTTCATGGATGCCCTCGAGGCCGAGATCGCAGCCCAGGGATTCGTCTATGACACCGCGGCCTTCAAGGCCAATGCCCGCAGGTATGTCCGCTCTTCCGACATCAAGGAATACATCGAGGACGTCATCGTGGACAAGAGCCTCAATCCCAAGCGCCGTGCTTCCCGCATAGGCTTCCTGCGCAACAATCCCTATCCTTTCCTCGCCGGCAAGGTGATCGCCATCGTGACGGACGAGAGCGAGGATTCCTCCCTCCGTGTCACGGCGGCCGAGGCTCTTGGCTGGTACACCTACGCCTGGAACAGGCAGGACATCGTCGATACCCTCGAGAAGGCCCTTCCGGGCATAAAGGACAGGGCGGTGAGCCGTGAAGTGAAAAAGACAGTGAAGAGACTTGAAGCGTACTTGAAATGATGAGAAAGGCTATACTTACATTGGCGGCCGCAGCGCTCGCGCTGCTTCCCTGCGCCGGCCAGAGCACATTCGCCATATTCGCCGACGAGGCCACCTATGCCGCCTGCTCCGCGGAGATAGAGGCATACAGGCAGGTCCTGGATTCGGAGAATCTCCTGACGACGGTCTATCACGCCGACTGGCAGTCCCCGGACGAGGTAAAGGCCCTCATCCTGAAGCAGTCGTCCGGCAAGCGCCCTCTCGAGGGCGTAGTGTTCATAGGTGACATTCCCATCGTGATGGTCCGCCAGGGCCAGCATATGACCACGGCGTTCAAGATGGACGAGGATTCCTTCCCGATCAATGAGTCATCGGTGGCTTCCGACCGCTTCTACGACGACTTCGACCTCGATTTCGAGTTCCTGCAGAGGGACACCATCGATGCCACCCGCTACTACTACAGGCTGACTTCCAAGGGAGCGCAGACCCTCCGTCCGGAAATCTATTCCGCCCGCATCAGGGTCCCCAAGTTCATGACGGATGCCGGTATGGACAAGTACGGACTCATCAGGAAGTTCCTCGTCAAGGCAGTCGCCGCCCACAAGGAGCAGAACGTATTGGACAACATGACCTTCTTCTTCGGAAGCGGCTACAATTCCGAAGACCTGAACATCTGGCGCCAGAAGGCCGTCGCATACGAAGAGTGTTTCCCGCACACCGTCGGAAAGGCTTCTTCGCACCGTTTCCTGAACTTCCATCAGGCTGACGTGATGAAGTGGAACCTCTTCTCCGAACTCCAGAGGCCGGAGACCGACTTCTTCCAGTTCTCCGAACACGGAGCTCCTGACGTGCAATACATCAACAACGCAGGTCCCGAGCGTCCCGACCTCAAGGAGAACGTCAACGAGCTCGCCGGCAGCGTAGCGCTTGGCAGGAGGGGAAGGGCCTTCCTGGATTCCATTAAAGTCCACTTCGACCAGAAGATGTTCTCGGATTCAGCCATTGCCGCTTACAAGCGTACCGACTCCATCGCCATGCGCAACAAGGACATCTACCAGGATGAGCTCCTGAAGGTCCGGAGCAACCCGAGGGTCATCGTCCTCAATGCCTGCTACAACGGCTCGTTCCACGATCCGGAGGGCTACATCGCAGGTGCGCATATCTTCTCCGACGGAAGGTGCGTCGTCGCCCAGGGCAATACTGTCAACGTGCTGCAGGACAAGTTGGAAGACAAGCTCATAGGCTATCTTTCACTCGGTCTCAGGGTCGGTCTGTGGCAGAAGGAAGTGTCTTATCTGGAGAGCCACATCATAGGCGATCCGACCTTCCGCTTCACCCCGTCGGCCGACGAGAAGAAGCTCAGCGACAGGCTGTACCGCGACCTTGTCTTCAAGGCCGGCGATGCCAAGGTCTGGACCAAATACCTCGGCAATGCCAATCCGGTCGCCCGCTCCGCCGGCATAGTGCATCTCGGCTATCTGGGAGTTTACGGCAATGCTCTCGATCTCATGAAGAACGATGCCTCCCCGATGGTGAGGATGAGCGCGTTCAGCGCCATCTTCTCCAATCCGGTGAACCCCGCTGTCCTGGAAGAAGCCATGGTCACTGCCTTCGACGACCCGTATGAACTCATAGTGCGCAACGCCGTCAAGGTGTCCGAGCATTATTGCAGCGTCGGACAGGATTCCTGTATCTACCTGAAGGTCAAGCATATCCTTGAGAATCACCGCGAGATGGAGCGGGAGGAATACTATTGCAAGTCTTCGATGCGCCTGATGGACCGGGCCGACGGAGAATATGCCGCAGGCATTGCCGTCATACTGGACAAGGATGCCAAATTGAAGAAAAGGACTTCGTCCGTCAGGATGCTGCGCAACAACAACTACATTCCCGCCGCGGACGCCCTGTTCAAGGTCATTGCCGACAATGGGGACGATGAGGATCTGCGCTTGGACTGCGCGGAAGCGCTCGGATGGTACACCCTTTCCGCCTCGAGGGCGGAGATCGTGTCCAGGGCGCTCGGCCTTATCGCTGACGGGACCCTTCCGGACATTGTGAAGGACGAACTCGAAAAGACCGTCAAGCGACTTGTGTTTAAGTAGTCTCATACTATCCGCACTGCTCACCATCACGGTGCCGACGGCACTGAACCGGAACCTTCCGGCGTCGGTGGACAACTCCAAGTTGAAGTATTTCCCTCCGGTGATCGCTCAGCTTGGAGGCAGTTGCGCGCAGGCCTCGTACATAGGCTATATGTACACCTACGAGTGGAACCGCTACAACGATTCCGATGCTTCCGAGAGCCCTGAGAACAGGTTTTCGTACTTCTATACCTGGAACTTCATCAACGACGGCCAGGACATGGGCAGCTACGGCTTCGACGGGCTCAAGATCTGCGCGCAGAACGGCGTGATGAGCGAGGCTGACTTCCCCAGGCAGACCAGCGTGGGCACGTTCCTGTGGGCCTCCGGCTATCCGAAGTACTACCGTGCGATGCACAACCGCATGGACCACTTCGCGATGGTGGACCTCAAGACCGACGAAGACGTCCTGAGGCTCAAGGAATACCTGTACAACCACTGGGAGGAGGACGGCAGCCCGGGAGGCGTGTTCACCTTCTCCACCATGGCTTCCAACTGGAAGATGGACGACCATTACGACGGCCCTTCCGAGACGGGATACCATTCCATCCTGAGGGGACTCGCCACCACCGGCGGGCACGCCCTGACCATCGTTGGCTATGACGACCTGGTGGAGTTCGAGGCTCCCGACGGCACGCTCGCGAAGGGGGCGTTCATCGTCTGCAACAGCTGGGGGACGTACCTGCACGACAACGGGCATTTCTATATGCCTTACTGGTTCTTCACGCACACGGACAGGAACGAGTACTACCTGAGCTCCGACGTGGCCGTCGTGGAGGCCGAAGTGCGCCAGCCGCTGCTTGCCTTCCGCGTGGCGGTGGACTGCGACGTCCGCAACAACGTCAGCTTCGCCCTCGGTGCGTCCGAAGGGCTCGTGGCCGAGACTCCCACGCTGAACTACAAGGTGGACATCGCCAACCAGGACGGCGGTCCCTACAAGATGCAGGGCCGTTTCGCCTCCAGCAGGATAGAATTCGGCTTCGACTTCTCTTCGGCGCTGAAATTCATAGGGGATTACGACCAGACCACCTATTTCCTCACCGTATATGTGCAGAAGAAGGACGGCGTGGCCTGTACCTTCGCCAAGCTCAACCATTTCTCCGTCTATGACTACCGCAGCGACCCGGAGCACCCGAAGATCTATACCTACGAGATCCCCGGCGGCGAGATAGAACTGGCCCGCGGGAACAACCTGTTCTCGCTGCCGACCGCGCCCAGGCCCATGGTCTCCTGCAGTCTGGTGGGATGGCTGGTCGAATCCGGAGCTCCGTCCACGTCTCCGCTCATCTTCCGCACCGCCAAGGGCAGCTACGCCAAGGTGAAATTCTCTGATTACGACCGCAAGGCCGGCACCATCAAGATAAGGTACGTCTATTCTCCCAGCGGGGACAGAAATCTCGAAATAGAATGAAAATGAAGGGTTTACGTTTGCTTCTCTGCGCTGTCGCAGCCACCGTCCTGCTGGTATCCTGCCAGGGGAACGGCCGTCAGCCCAATGTCAGCGGCGAGATCACCCTCGAGGGGCTGAGCGCTGACAAGTGGACCTATTTCTCATTCGAGACGGGAGCCGCCGTGGGCACCAGCGACTACCGCGACGAGGCGCAGGATGCCGCCTGGGCGGAGCGTTCCGACTGGGATTTCGCCATCTGCGGCGACTATATCAAGACCAACAGCGGCACTTCCGGCAAAGGAGCCGGGGGCGTGCAGCAAAACAAAACCGACGCCTTCCTGCAGATTACGGAGGCGCCGGAAAGCGGTTATCTCGTCGATACCGTGCGGATTGCGCGGTAGCGTCAGATCGACAGGGGCTGGGTCTTGAAATTGACTATGCTCCCGGTGTGGACGTTGCCGCCGTACCTTGAGAACGCGCAGAAATAGTATTCGGTGTCAGGGGTGAGGCCAGTGACCGTCGCGGTGAATTCGAAATTCGAGGCGATGCTCGGGGCGAGGATCTCCCTGGCATCAGACATGTCCGACTTGGTGGCATACTTGAATCCGGCTTCCACGTAGTTGAGGTCCTTTGCGGTACCGCCGGTAATGGCGATCCTTCCGGTCAGCGTGGCCGAGGTGGTCTGTACCGTCGCCATCATCGTGGTGGCGGTGACTGTCATCGAACGGTTGACCTTGTGGCAGGAGGTGAGTGCGCAGGCTGCGATGGCGGCCAGGGCGAGAAGTGTAAGGATCTTTTTCATTGGAATGATATTTTTCCAAATTTAGCATTTTGCTTCGAGACAGCAAAATCGCGTGCCGTCAGAGGTTGAAACTGACGCTGCTTGTTCCTCCTGTAAGGGAGACCGTCGCCTTGATGTCCTTCTTCCTTCCTTCGAGGACGATCCTGTCGAATTCGATATGGCCGTTCATTAAGGAAATCGTTATGCGTGAGTCGGTGATCTCGCAGGTCCCGTATGCGTATCCGGTGCTCCAGAAGTAGCGGCCGGGCTCGGAAGTGAAGGATATGGTCCTGTCCACTGCGGAATAGTTGAAGCGGCTGAGGGCTATGATGGCCGCCCAGCTTGCCATCGAACGGGCATAATGGAATCCGCACTCGGGCTCGTTGAACGGGTTGCGTTTGGCGCCGTCGAAGCGGTCCCTGATGGCCTTGATGCACTTCAGCCCGTTCTCCGTCTGGCCTTCATACAGCATTCCGACGGCTGCGCAGTATTCGAAGCCGGTCATCGCCTCGGGGAAATAGGGGAAGGGCACTTTCAGGCGCCCGTGCGGCCAGGCCGCCATCAGCAGGGCGGCTTCGTCGCCGATGACGTATGAGCGCATGTTGTTGAAGTGGCGGCTGACGTTCTCCGTGTAATTGTATTTCATTATGCTTTCCAGCGTCTTCTTGATGTGCGCCTCGTCCCCGAGGTATCCCAGTCCGCATATGTGGGCCATGTACTGCCCCACGAGCTGGTCCACCAGGCAGCCTCTTCCAAGCTGATAATCAGGGACCTTCACGTCAGGATCCGACATGTCGAGATATTCGAAGGTCGCGGGGTCGGTTATCCTGTGCTCGTAGTACTCCCCGTTGAAAAGGTTCTCGTCCATCCACTTGCTGCCGTTGTCGGCAAGGGAACGGCATTTCTTCGCAAATTTCTTGTCTTTCATGGCAACAGCCATTCTCTCGGCCGCGCGAAGTGCTCCTATGTACCAGAAACCCATCTGGGGATTGGGACCGAAGTAACTGACGTCCATGGTGTTGTGCTGGTCGCCCTCCATCACTCCGTCCTGGTTGCCGTCCCATCCTTTCTCCCGCCAGGCATATCCAAGGGCCTTCTTCACCCGTGGCCAGTAGGCTTCCAGGAACAGCCTGTCACCGCTCAGCTGCCACTCTCGGTAAACCTTCATTATGCAGCCCATCTGCCCGTCCGCTGCACCGTACCTCGTGCCGCCGGATGCGACTGAGAGCGGAAGCGCCGCCCTGAAGCTCATCATTCCGTCGTCCTTCAGCGCATAATTGAATTCCACGTCACGCATCGTTTTTGCCAGCTCTCCGAACAGGAACGGGGTGGCGACCTCGTAATTCCATACGTGCGTGCAGGTGCCCATACACGAGCCGACGTTCCTATGGGTGCCTTCCCATCCCATCAGATGACCTTCGGGCAGGCGGAACACCGTCTGCGACCTGAGCACCGAAAGATTGAAAAGGGCGGCTTCCTTGACTTCCTCGGGGTAACTGCTCCAGAGGAGCGCCTCCACGAACTCGATGGTCTTCTTTTCCAGTGCGGGCAGGCGGGGGATGATGGTCTCGGCTGCATCCCAGCCGTCTTTGTAGTCATTGCAATAGTAATTGCCTACGATCCCATCCGCCCAGGCCTTCCTGTTGGGGAAACTCCAGGTGAGGAAAAACGTGAAATCCGCACTTTCCCCGGGGGCTATCGTCTTCTTGACCGCAAGCGATGCGAAAGGGTCTTTCTCGCCTGAAGGGGCGTGCTCCGTGAGCATTCCGTCCTCGCTGAAATCATCCCAGAAATCCAGCAGGGTGTTGGACCATTTGTCTCCGGATGAGGATGTCCTGAAACTGACTCCGGCGTCCGCCTGGGTGGTCAGCGCCATAGTTCCCCAGGCGGGATGGTCCGACGGTACTCCCTCCGAGCGGAAATAGATGCCCTTGAGGCCTCCGGCGGACCTGAACTCGTTCACGTTCCTGTCGGTGGCATCGTCCACTCCGTCCCGGCCGATGAAATTCCTGAGGGACCCGCATACGGAAACTTCCATCGGTGCCTCAGTAAGATTCCTGACCTTGTAGGAAAGGACGGCAACCGGCATCCCGCTGGCATCCGCATCAGTGGGGACCAGTGGGTTGAAGCCCTTTACTGTCACTTCCACCGGGATGTCCCTGTCGGAAAGATGCACCTGTCCGAAAGGGTATGCCGCATCGAAGCTCGCATCGCGGAAACGGGGCAGGCCGTAGTTGTCGGCGGGGCGCCCGCTTGCGTCCCAGTATTCCTGCGGGTACAGCGGCCCTGCAAGCATCGTGGCCGTAGTCTTCCCTTCTGAATCCTGAGTGAAGATAGCGAAGAACGGCGCCTGGTTTTTCGCTGCTCCCGTGTTGAAACCCTTCCCGGGAATGTTCATTATTTCCCAGTCCCGCAGTTCGCCCCTTCCGCCGAGGGAGACCACTCCGGTCCCTATCCCTCCGAGCGGCAGTGCCACCTGGTAGAGATGGTCCTTGTCATAGTGCTTGAGAACAGGCCATTCGGACGGGCTCCATTCCTGTGCGGTCACAGGCGCCGACAGCATCAATGCCATCAGTGCCGGAACGAGTGTTTTTCTCATAGTGCTGCTTGTTTACGGTCCTATCCGACCGTCTTCTTGATGTCTTCCCTTATCCAGCAGGCGGCGGGTCCGAGGACCGTGCCGTGGTCGAATCCTTCCATCTCGTAGAGTACCACGGGATGCCCGAAGTGCTTCAGGATGGCGTAGAGGTGGAGATTTTCCTCATAGCGGGCGAGCAGCTCGAGCTCCCTGCCTCCGGTGATGAGCACCAGCGGCGCGCCTTCCTTGCGGGCATTGTTCACCGGAGCGAAGCTGTCTATTATAGGGATGTCCGGGGACAGGCCGCGCTCCACCCTTATGGTATAGTGGGTCATGCACTGGCCGCTGATGGTGTAGGACTTGGCTATCCTGTCCGCGTCCACTCCGTATGCCTCCAGGTAGGATTTGTCCAGCGTGAGCATCAGGCTCAGGTAGCCGCCCGCGGAGTGCCCTGAGAGGCAGATCTTGTCCGGGTCGCCTCCGAATTCGGCGATGTGCCTGAACACCCACGCGGTGGCCTGTGCGGCATCGCATATGTATCCGGGGCACTTCACGCCGGGGTAGAGGCGGTAGTTGACCGCCACCACGGCGAATCCCTGCCTGCGGAATTCGTCCATCAGGTGCTTCTGCCCGCCGGTGAGTCCGCCTCCGTGGAACCAGACCAGGGTGGCGAAGCCTTCGGCCTTCTCGGGATAGTATATGTCCAGCTTGCAACGCTCCAGCCTGTAGGCGTCGGTCTCGTCCGCGTCCACGTAGGAAACGTCGCTCAGCAGGCGGTAGCCGTCATCCGGCGACTTGCCCTGCTTCCTCGCGGAAGCGGCGGGGGAGAATGCGAGGACGGCGGCGGCCATCAGCAGCAGGAACCTTCTCATATCCATTACTTTATGGTTACACCTTCGGCCATCTTGTACATGTCCGGCAGGTCATTGCAGAAGAAGCTGTTCTCCATCTTGTACATCTTGACGAAGTCCTTCTCGGAAGGGTGTCCCGGATAGACGGAGAAGAAGTGCCTGTCGCTCTCGTCGGCCACGTACTTGTTCCTCCAGGTCACCACCATGCACACGCGCCTTCCCGTGAGGGGAGCGTGGATGTTGACGGTCCAGTAGTCCGTGTTGGTGAATCCTTCCTTGCCGGTCTCGGTGACGCCCGCAGGCTTGAGTTTCTTGAGGGAAATCTTGGAGATGACCTTCAGGTTGTTCACGAAGACCGTGTTGTTGATGCCCTGGTAGCAGTCCATCCCGATGAAATCCACGAAGTCGTCGCCCGGCCACCTGAAGTAGAAGTCGTCCTCCGTCTTGGAACTGTCCATCTGCGGAGAGATGGCGTAGATGAGGTTGTGCACGCCCTTGGTGTCGCGCAGGTACTTCACGGTGAACTGCCAGAAATCGATGAACTGCTGCGTCGTGGTGCAGGAAGAACCCCACCAGGACCAGGTCTGTGTATGCTCGTGGTACGGGCGGAAGATGACCGGGATTTGCTTGCCGTCGGAGCCCTTGAGGTTCAGGAACACGTCGGCGAGGCGGTCCAGCCACTGCAGGTATTTCGCGTGGATTTCGCTGGCGGGGTCGAGTATGGAAGAGACCACCTTGTTGCTGCTGTTGTCCCACGAATCCTCCCCGGTGAGGGGATTGTTGATGTGGATGCAGCCCGTGATCACCATGCCGCGGTCGTAAGCCTGCTTTATACATTTGAGCCTCAGTGCGTTAGCCTCCTTTGAGGATTTGTTGTCGAAGCGGTCGTCCATCATCTCGGAGAAGTCCATGCTGTAGACTGCCGGGTAGTCGCCGCAGACGTCCTTGGTGTCGGATCCGCCGTCCTTGCCATACCAGTAGCGGCCGTACATCAGGTCGTCGTGATGCCCGAACATGAAGCCCTTCTTCTGGATGGCCCAGAGGTTGGAATAGAGGGCCTTGGTCTCAGGGGTGGCATTCGGGTCCACCATCGTGAGGGTCACGGTCTCCGTGTCCTGCTGCGGGTCTCCGCCGCCGTTGTCCGGCTCGGGCTTGTTGCACGATGCCGCGAGGGCAAGCACGCAGAGGAACGCATACAATGTATTTGTCATCTTTTTCATAATCTAATCCATATCGCTGATCAGGACGAAACTGCCTGCGGGTACGTCCAGTGCCATCTTCTTGCCGCAGATACCCGTTTCCACGGGCGCGGGCAGGCCGTCTGCGTCCCTTTCGGGGCCGTTTTCACCGTAAATATACTTCACTCCGTCCACAAGTGCAACCGGGAGGCTGATTTTGAAGCGGCGGTCCGTCTCTCCGAAATTGACGATGGCGACGGTGGTCCTGCCGTCCTTCGTGGCTGCGCTGATGCGGTAGTCCGTGCCCTGGCCCGCGGCTATGCGCAGGATGTCGCATCCCTGCGGGAAGTAGCGGCACATCAGCGACCAGGAATACCAGGGGAGTTTCGGCTCTTCCAGGGATGCGTCCCCGAAGATCTCCTCCCCGAGTATGTTCCAGAAGCCCCATATCTTCACGTCCTCGGGCACGCCGGAATCCCAGTTGGTGTGCATCGCGTCGTCGAGCATCCACACCGCGACCGCGGAGAAACCGTTGTTCATCACCTCCATCGCCAGGAGGGGCAGGTCGAGGCCGTAGAAATAGTCCCCGCAGAGCATGTTGCAGTCGCTGCCCCTGGTGAACGGGCACTGCTCCACCCTGCGCCGGTACTCCTGCGCGAGCAGAGAGTCGGCGGGGTCGATGAAATACTTGTAGCCGGCCTCGCCCAGGACTATCTTCTTGTCCGCCGGGACCTTGGCCCGGAGTTCGCGGAGGGTCTGTGCGAATACCCCGCTGCGGACGAGCCTCTGCCCCGGATATGCGTGCACATCGTACAGGCCGGTGCCCTCGTCGAAGTCCGCTGCGGTCCGTTCCACCCAGCCCGTGAAATCATAGGGGGAGGCATCGTTGCGGTAGTTCACCACGACGTCGGGAGCGGCCAGGCGGACCTTCCCGGCCAGCCCCGGGTACTCCGCCATCTTCCCGGTGAAGCGCCGTGCCATGGACAGCCACAGCCCGTAGTCGCCGTTGGTGGAGGCCCAGTTGCCGTCGGGTTCGTTGAAGATGACAAACTCCTTGATGCAGGACAACCCTTTTTCATTAACCAGCCAATCCAGGTGGCCGACCGACATGTCCACCCACCGCTGGTCGTCCTTCATTTCCCAGGTCGGGGGATTGAACTCGCCGTACATTACGTGGATGCCCTTTTCCTGACAATAGCCGAGCAGCCTGAGCAGGTTGGCGGAATGCCTTTCCCTGTCGTAGCCCTTGCCGTCGAAGTAGGAGAACGGGCTGTTGATCATGCAGCGGACGAATCCCGGCCTCATGAAGTCGAGGCGGCGGAATAGCTTTTCCCAGTCGGCGTCACCGATCTCGCATCCCCAGGATTCCGCTTCGTCGTAGGGGTCCCATTCGGCACCGTTGCCGATGTAGCCGGCGTTGATGACCTCGGAGGTCACGTCCACCCGGACCCTGTCCGGCGAGCAGGCGCACAGGAGAAGCGCAATTGCTGCTGCACCAAGGAGTCTGTCCATCTTTTATCTAGTCTGTTTTTTCAAATACCATAACGTAGTTGCGCGCGCCGTATGCGAGCCTGTCGTAGTCGGTCCACGCCCAGTCGTAGTTCGGGGTGGTGACGCCCGGGAGGGCGAAGTCGAATGCGATGCAGCCCTCCTCGATGGTCCGGAGCTTGGCCCCGTCCGCGCCGTAGAGGTCCACGCCGTACTTGTAGGTGCCCGGAAGCAGCACCTTCGCGCTGTTCCCGTTGGAGAAGGTGATT
>JAEEGL012402295.1_pt1 | contig 19247 bp, 14 predicted proteins | sample 9134231 | NCBI WGS metagenome assembly JAEEGL01 (sample SAMN16246548, study PRJNA631951) | gut metagenome | biome: gut microbiome; feature: rumen; material: fiber-attached | host: Bos | place: Iran: Karaj | collected 2018-10 | reverse complement strand
TGTGGGTGGGCAGGGGGATAGGACCGCTGATGACTGCACCCGTGGCCTTGACGGCCTTCACGATTTTCTCTGCTGACTTGTCGACCAATTTGTGGTCGTAGCTCTTCAGCTTGATACGAATTTTTTGACTCATTGTTTTAATTTACAATTTAACAATTTACTATTTACTATTTACTGCCGCTAAAGAGTCATTTGCTCAGCGGAGTTTTTCTTTTGGGGCTGCAAAGGTACGAACTTTTCTCGTAACCTCCAAACTTTTCGTCGACTTTTTATGTTTTTAGCCCTACTCTTCACTTTCCACTTACACCAGGTCAGCACGTCCGCCGGCTTCGGTGAGGACAGCCTTGGCGATGGAGCTGACGAGCGGTGCGTGGTGGTCGTACTCCATGGAGCTGGTGGCACGACCGCTGGTGATGGTGCGCAGGGCGGTGACATAGCCGAACATCTCCGACAGGGGCACCTGGGCCTTGATGACGCGGGCACCCGAGCGGGCCTCGTCCATGCCCTCCACCTGTCCGCGGCGCTTGTTCAGGTCGCCGATGACGTCGCCCATGTTCTCTTCGGGTGTCACCACCTCAAGCTTCATGATGGGCTCCATCAGCACAGGCTTAGCCTTTGCGCAAGCCTCCTTGTAGGCCATCTGGGCAGCGATCTCGAACGACAGCTGGTCGGAGTCGACGGGGTGGTAGGCACCATCGACGACGGTGACCTTCAGCGAATCCAGGGGATAGCCACCGAGGATACCGTTCTTCATGGCAGCCTCGAAGCCCTTCTGGATGCTGGGGATGAACTCCTTGGGGATGTTGCCACCCTTCACCTCGTTGACAAACTGCAGTCCGCCATTCTCCTTGATGTTCCAGTCGTCGTCGACAGGTCCCACCTGCACGAGCATCTTGGCATACTTACCACGACCACCCGACTGCTTCTTGTAGGTCTCGTCGATTTCCACGGTCTTCGTGATGGCTTCCTTATAGTTCACCTGAGGCTTACCCTGGTTGCACTCCACCTTGAATTCACGACGCAGACGGTCGATGATGATGTCGAGGTGAAGCTCACCCATACCCGAGATGATGGTCTGTCCCGACTGCTCGTCGGTGCGGACGGTGAACGTCGGGTCTTCCTCGGCCAGCTTAGCCAGTCCGTTGTCCAGCTTGGCAATGTCGGCCTGCGACTTCGGCTCCACGGCAATCGAGATAACCGTGTCGGGGAACGTCATCGACTCGAGCACGATGGGCTTGTCCTCGTCGCAGAGGGTGTCGCCAGTGTGGATATCCTTGAAGCCCACGCCAGCGCCAATGTCGCCAGCGTCGATGCTGTCCATAGGAATCTCCTTGTTCGAGTTCATCTGGAAGAGGCGGCTGATGCGCTCCTTCTTGCCCGAACGGGGATTGAAGACGTAGCTGCCGGCCTTTACCGAGCCTGAATAGACACGGAAGAACACCAGGCGACCCATGAACGGGTCAGTGGCAATCTTGAAGGCGAGGGCAGCTGTGGGATCATCCTCGCTGGGACGACGGTCCTCTTCCTCGTCGGTGTTGGGGTTCATACCTTTGATGACGTCGATGTCGACGGGTGCGGGCAGGAATGCGCACACATAGTCGAGCAGGGGCTGCACGCCCTTGTTCTTATAACTTGAGCCGCACACCATGGGCGTGCACTGCATGTCGCAGGTGCCCTTGCGGATGGCGGCAATGATTTCTGCTTCAGTGATGGAGGCAGGATCGTCGAAGTATTTCTCCATCAGGGCCTCGTCATACTCGGCAGCGGCTTCGAGCAGCTTGTTGCGCCACTCGTCGCACTCCTCGATGAGATCCTGGGGAATGTCCTCAATATCGTATTCGGCACCCATGGTCTCATCGTGCCACAGGATGGCCTTCATCTTGATGAGGTCGACCACGCCCTTGAAGTTCTCCTCGGCACCGATGGGCACCTGGATGACCACAGGGTTGGCTCCCAGGATGTCGCGCATCTGCTGCACCGTCTCAAAGAAGTCGGCGCCCGAGCGGTCCATCTTGTTCACGTAACCTATACGAGGCACATTGTACTTGTCAGCCTGACGCCAGACGGTCTCTGACTGTGGCTGCACGCCGTCAGCGGCCGAATAGGTGGCGACGGCACCATCGAGCACACGCAACGAGCGCTCCACCTCGGCGGTGAAGTCGACGTGTCCCGGTGTGTCGATGAGATTAATCTTGTATTTCTTCTTGTTCCATTCCCAGTAGCACGTAGTAGCTGCAGAGGTAATGGTGATGCCACGCTCCTGTTCCTGAGCCATCCAGTCCATGGTGGCCGCACCGTCGTGCACTTCGCCGATCTTGTGCGTCTTGCCAGTATAGAACAGTATGCGCTCCGACGTGGTGGTCTTACCGGCATCGATGTGAGCCATGATACCGATGTTGCGCGTCAGGTGCAAATCTTGTGTTGCCATGCTTTTCTATTCTTTCTCTATTCGTTATCCTGTGTCGTCTTTCTACCTATTACTCGCACAGGAGGGTCATTATGATTAAAAAAAACGGGGGAAGCACCGTGGGGCCTCCCCCCGTAGTCTGTGCGAGAGCAAAAGCTAATCGTATTAGAAGCGGAAGTGGGCGAAGGCACGGTTGGCCTCGGCCATGCGGTGCATATCCTCCTTACGCTTGAAAGCGCCGCCCTGGTTGTTGAAGGCGTCCATAATCTCTGCCGAGAGCTTCTCAGCCATCGACTTGCCACTGCGCTTGCGGGCAAACTGAATCATGTTCTTCATCGAGACGCTCTCCTTACGGTCGGGGCGAATCTCAGTGGGCACCTGGAAGGTGGCACCGCCGATACGGCGGCTCTTCACCTCGACCTGCGGGGTGATGTTGTCCAGGGCCTGCTTCCAGATCTCCAGCGGAGTCTTGTCAGCATCCTTCATCTTGTTCTTTACAATCTCCAGCGAGTTGTAGAAGATCTCGTACGACTTCGACTTCTTGCCGTCGTACATCAGGTGGTTCACAAATTTCGACACTTTCTTGTCGTTGAAAACGGGATCGGGAAGGATCACGCGCTTCTTGGGTTTTGCTTTTCTCATTGTTTGTTTTGAATGATTTTTGTCTGCTTGGGGCTGTTCTTTGTCTGTGTCTTCAACGCCACGCTCTCGGGCATTTACTCAACCTTTTCTGATGACGCGCTTCGTTATTGTTTGCGTCCTTACATCAAGAATCTCCAGCAAAACGGTTTTTTCGTTTAAGTTTTCTGAGTTTTGTAAGTTTTTGAGTTTTTGAGTTCCTTGAGTTCCTCCTTCGTTTCGAGCCTGCTCATCACCGAGCACTCACAAACTTAAAAACTCAAAAACTCACCAACTCTTCTTACTTCTTGGCCTTCTTCGGGCGCTTGGCTCCGTACTTGGAGCGGCGCTGCAGGCGGTTAGCGACGCCGGCGGTATCGAGCGTACCGCGGACGATGTGATAGCGTACGCCGGGGAGGTCCTTCACACGTCCACCGCGAACGAGCACGATGCTGTGCTCCTGCAGGTTGTGACCCTCACCGGGAATGTAACTGTTGACTTCCTTCTGGTTAGTCAAGCGGACACGGGCAACTTTACGCATTGCCGAATTAGGCTTTTTAGGTGTCGTGGTGTAGACGCGTACACAGACGCCACGGCGCTGCGGACAGTTGTCCAGCGCGGGTGACTTCGACTTGTCTACGATCACCTTTCTGCCTTTGCGTACCAATTGTGAAATTGTAGGCATAATTGTTTTTTTTGTTTTTGATTTTTGTTTATTATATATATTATTGTATATGTTTCGACATGCGATAGTCTGCCCTTTCCGGTGCGAGGGCAATTCGGGCTGCAAAGGTACACATTTTATTTGAAACCACCTAACATCTTTCATTCAAAACCTGTTTTTGGGACTTCTATTTAAGAAAATATAACACGAAGAAACATCGTTTAAGCGAAAACGTCGTTGATTTCGTCATCCATGTGCGTATTTTATCGTATTAACGAGCGCCCTTCTGAGCTTTTGCATCCATCACCCGCCTGCATAGCGTTAAAAAAGCATAAGCAATCAAAATTAACGGTTGTCTGATGCCCCTTTTTCCGCTGTTTCTTCGTTATTAGAATATCAAAGAACAAAATGTCAAACTAAAAAAGACAGAAACAACGTATGAAAAGAACCGTTTTACTGATGATGGCCAGCGTCATGGCCATGTTGGCCAGCGCTCAAGGCACTCCCACCCGCGTCAGCGGACATCTTGATGTCGATGGCGACTCACTGATGGTCGACGTGATCGACATGAACCTCGACAACCCACGCACCCATGGCGTCTACCCGATGACCAACGGCAACTTTGAGTTTACCATCTCCCCTGAGCACGTCAGCACGATGCTTATGAGGGGCAAGCCCAATCCCAAGCCGGGACAGATGCTGAGCATGAAGGTGATACAGGTCACGCTGATGCCCGGCGAGGATGTCGTAGTCAACGGCTCCATCGACAAGTACACCGTCGGCGGTGCACCGTTCTATACCGACTGCCAGCAGGCACAGACCGTGACGAACAGCATCTACGAGAGCATCACACGCGACAACCGTGAGGACAAGATGAAGGAGCTGCAGGCCAACGTCCTCGACTACATCAAGGCGCGCCCCACGCAGGAGGCCGCCATGACGCTCGTCGGCGTGTTCCAGACCGTTGCCGATATGAAGGCGGCTATCGAGCTTTTCGACCCTTCGGTGCGCGAGGGGCGCATGCAGTACTACTACAAGCCGCTGCTGAAGAGCCTCGAATCGAAGGAGCAGCGTGAGGCGAACGCCAAGAAGATTGTCGAAGAAGCCCTCGCCCCCGACTTCACGCTGCCACAGCTCGACGGCACGCCGCTCTCACTGAGCAGCCTGCGCGGCAAGTACGTGGTCCTCGACTTCTGGGGCTCCTGGTGCTCATGGTGCATCAAGGGTTTCCCCGATATGCGCGCGTACTATAATAAATATAAGGATAAGCTCGAAATCCTTGGCATCGACTGCAACGACACTGAGGAGAAGTGGCGCGAGGCCGTAAAGACACACGAGGCCAGCTGGCGACACGTCCGTCAATCGAAGGAGACAACCGATGTCAGCGACCTCTACGGTGTCAAAGGCTACCCCACGAAGATCGTCATCGACCCTGAGGGCCGCATCGCCAAGGTCGTTGTCGGCGAGTCACCCGAGTTCTACGACTTCCTCGACAAGGCGTTCGGGGGGAAATAGAACTAGTTATCCCGCTCATCCCGCTCATCCTGCACCTAAGTTTGGGTGCAGGATGAGCGGGATGAGCGGGATGTTTTTTTGTTAATTCGAATACTTTTTGTCTTTTCTATACCCACCCTTTTTCATTCACAACTCTCGAGATTCAGCTCGCAATTCCCGAGATTCAGCTCGCAATTCCCGAGAATAAAATCGCAAAAACCGAGATTCAGGATTCATCTCGCGAACACAGAGATTAACCGAAAAGCATCCTACCCCCCAAGTTTAGGGGTAGGATGCTTTTTGGTTTAAACGAGTAATGACGTTATTCAAATTTCGCTTTCGCTCCGCTCGGCTTTGCCGCTTCGCTCTGCGAAGAACTTATATCGTAAGAGGTAGTTCTTACTACTCAACTTGAGAAAGTTGAATAACGTTACTTCAGCAGTGCCTCAATCTGGGCATCCAGCTTGTCGTCTTCGCCCTCCTTGATCTTGCACACCATCTTACCCTCGCGGTCGATGAGGTACTTTGTGGGCAGGTAGTGAATGGCGTACTTGTCGGAGATGTCGTTGGTGTGGTCGATGCCAGACATGCCCTTCGAGCGGTCCCACTTCAGACCGCGCAGCACGTGGTGGAAGCCTTCGCCCGTGAGTTTGTCCTCCTCGACGGCCTTGCGCCACTTGTCCTCGGCATTGTCGTCGTCGCTGACGTAGACCATCTCGAGGCCCTGGTCGTGATACTTCTTGTAGAGCTCCAACATGTGGGGGTTGCTCTTGCGGCAGGGCACGCACCACGAGGCCCAGAAGTCGATGATGACCACTTTACCTTTCAGACTCGAGAGTGTGAAGTCGTTGCCGTTGATGTCCTTGGCGGTGAAGTCGGGAGCCTCCTTGCCCGGCTGTATGCGCTCCAGGGCGTCGAGTTCCTTCTTCACCTCCTCAACGCCGTCGCCATAAAGCTTCACGTCATCAGAAAAAGCGTCGTAGACGGCCTTGATGTCCTCGTAGCTCATATCGCCCATGTCCAGGCGGAGGTAGTAGGGAGCCAGATAGCTGGCAGTGTTGGTCTTGTAGAAGTTAGAGCAGATCTCGCCATACGCCTTACGCACCGGCTCCATGAGTGCATTCAGCGAGTCCTTGCCCTCCTGCGTTGTAATGGCATAGTACTTCTCGTTGAACTCCTGGAACTTGTCGGTCATGGGTTTCAGTTGGGCAAGCAGCTCATTCATCTCAGTCTGCGTCTTGCCACCAGTGATAGTAGCATCGGTCAGCTTGCCAGACTCAGCATTGACGGTGATGGTGCCAGGCTCGAGGGCCACCTGACGGTAGTCGGGGCGGTTCTGCCGGTCGTTCATGTTGCCGATGATGATGGCGGCACCACGATAGGGGCGGTCGAGGGTTCCTTTGAACGTAAACTTACCGTCGGCAATCACGACGCTGTCAATCACGGCGCTGTCGCCCACCTGATAGTTTAGATAGACGGTCTTACCATCCTGGTCGCCACCGATGGTGCCGTTAACCACGAACTTGTTACCCTCACTGGTGCAGCCGGCGGCCACTACGACGGCCAAGGCTGCGAAAAGAATAGTTTTTTTCATTTCTATCATAATAGTTTTAGAACAATACCACGTTATTTTAACTTCTTCTTAGAATCCGAAAATCTCCTTTAGCTTGGCGTCAAGCGACTCGTCGTCGACCTTGCCGATGATGTTGCCATCGCGGTCGATGAGGTACTTCGTGGGCAGGAAGTGTATGGCATAGAGCTTGCTCACATCCTCGCTGTCGTCGTAACCGGCAAACTGTCCCTCTGCACTCGTCCTGTGCTTCAAGCCACGGAGCACGTGGTGGTACTTCTTGATGCCGTCCTCGTCGATGGCCTTCAGTGCCTGGTCGGGATTACTGTCGTTGTCGGCCACGTAGACCACGTCAAAGCCTTTCTTGCTGTACTTGTCGTAGAGTGCCTTCACATGGGGATTGCTGGCACGGCATGGCTTGCACCATGAAGCCCAGAAGTCGAGCAGAACCACCTTGCCTTTCAGCGACGACAGGCTGAAGGGCTTGCCCGTCACAAAGTCGTTCTTGGCAATCTCTGGCGCAAGATTACCGGGAGCCACACGCTCCAGCGTGGCAATCTCTTTAGCCATCTCCTTACCCGAGGAGGTCTCCCGGGCGGTCTCGTCGAGCTTTCCGTAGGCCTCCTTCATTTCATCGACGGACATACGACTGAGTTCAGCACGCAGGAAGGCTGAAGCCAGGGCCGTAGAGGGGTATTTCTCCATGTACGCCTTCTGACGCTCCATGAAGATTTTCTGCCACGGCTTCATCAACTCTGCTACAGAATCCCGGTTATCCGTCTCATAGTAGGCCTTGTTCAGCTCCTCCAATTTTTGCAACACATCACCCATGCCGGCAAAGAATGCATTCTGCATATCCATCTGAATCTTGTCGGCTGCCGACAGCTCGCGTTGCTGTGGCTGAGCCATGGCACTCAGCGTCGAGAGTGCCATGGCTGCAATTATCATTAGTTTCTTCATCGTCATAAGTCGTTTTTAGTCGTTCTCACGCTCACGATAAGCGATGTCCACAATCTTTGCAAAGCCTGTGAACTGCTCACCCTTTGTGATGTTGTTGCTGACACCGTCCACGTCATAGAACGTCACCTTACCACCATTCACGTCGCCGCTGTTGTACGAGCAGACGGTGAGGCGGTACTGCTGGTTCATGAACTCCTCGCTCTGGTTGGCCAGGTTCGAGTAGTCGGGGGCGCGGTAGAGGTTGAACTTCAGCTTCGTAATCTCGTCGCTGCCCAGGCCTGTCTCCAGCTCTTTCGCCTGCTTCGTGCCGAGGTTGTAGAGATATAGCTTCGAACCTACGCTATAGAACAGCAGGGGGAAGCGGTTGTCGAAAGCGAACTGCGTGGCCTGTTCAAATTCGGGAGCATCCACATCAGGGATGTACATCTCCTGCATGATGGTCGAGCCACCCAGGTTGATGCCGTAGATGCTGCGCTTGCCAGTGGCGGGGTCCTGCAGAATAGCGTATACCAGACCGTTGCTTCGGCGTGTCGACTGCATGTAGACGAAGTCCTTGCCAGTGGAGTACGAGAAGAGGTTCGTCTCTGCCCCCGACGGGTCGGCAATGGCGTTCAGCTGCAGGCGTCCGTCGTCAGCGAAGTTTGTTCCACCGAGGTACACCATGAAGCGACGGTTGTCGATGTCGTAGAACAGGATGTAGCTGGCGTAGCTGTCAGACCAGGGGCGTGTCCAGTTGTAGCCCATGTAGGGTGCCACGCGGAACTCAGGATCTCCGCCCTCGACGGTCGTGTTGATGGGCAGCGAGAAGCAAGCACCGTAGGTACCGTCGGCAAACAGGTAGGCGTTGCCATTCTCGCCGAAGCACACCTTGTACTTCTGCAGCCAACCATAGGTGGAGCCGGCCAGCAAGTCTTCCTTGATGATGGTCTCACCCGGGTCGAACGAGAATCGGAGGTTGTTGTACTCCATCTCTGGCTCAGACTCCAGCGATTCCGGGTCCAACTCGTACGAGCCTTCACGGCTGAACAGGTAGATCTGGTCGCCCGGCGAAGACCCTTGCGTAAAGGGATGGATGCAGGTGGCATGGTGCAGCAGCGGCAGCCCAGCGGCAATGTCGTGGATAGCCTCTGTGCGAGTACTTGAAATCTTGGAAATCATGTCGAGTCTGACACGCTCGTCAGTGCCCTCGTTACACAGCACGAGCCAGCCCTCGTAGGTGGTCGAGCCGATGGTAATCTCGAACTGCTTGGAGGTCACCGAGCCATTACGGTTGTCGGTGATGGTCACCCACAGCAGGTAGGCACCCGTGCTGTATTCCACGTGGTGGTCGATGTCAAAGCCCGAGGCCGGTGTCCAGTCTTCCCATACGATAGATTTCATGGCCACGGAGTCGACGCCCATGCTACCCATACCCTTGTGTCCGAAGCGATACTGCACGGTGTAGTTCTTATCACCTGGCTTAATCTCTCCATCTATCGAAGAAATAAACCTCGGCGACAGCTTCACATGATCAACGTAGGCCAGCACCTCGGTCAGCTGGGGAATGTTCTCAATGCTGATTTCGGCCGTCTCGGTATAGTTGTAGTTGCCGTCGTCCTCAATACAGGCTGTGAAAAGCGGCAGCACAGCCAACAGCGCAAATAATATTCTTTTCATGTTTTTGTTCCTCCTTCATTAATAATACTTGGAATAGTCTACCTTATAGTTCTCGCCCAACTGCATGTAGCTGCCATCCTCATCCTTGATAGGTGTGCCGTTGTCGGCCATCTCCTGCAGGTAGTTGCGCACCTTAATGGCAATGTAGGGGAAGCGTGCCGGCAGAATCTTGGCATCGCCAACCTGCCAACCCTCTACACTCCAGTCGTAGGCCGTGAAGCCCAAGAGATTGTCGATGACGCGCTGCTTCGTGATGGTCCACGGTCCCAGGGCTTCCATTCCAAACATTTCCCACTGTGCAGGAATGGAGTAGAACTCGTTGACCATGAACAGGAAGCGGTCGGCCATGATGGTGTCGCCAGCAGAGTAGTAGATGTTCGTGTTCTTCTGTCGTGTGAACGGCACCTTGAAGTTCTCGTTAGCCTCCACCTTGAGCATCAGGCGTACCTCGGTGGTGCGGAGGCTGGCATCGCGCAGGAACGTCACGGGGATCTCCACCTCGGCGGCACCGGCAGGAACTACCACATTGTTGAGGTCGGCCCTGTAGTGGACGCCCTCTACGGCGGTAGTGTTCTCAGCATCGACCACTACGCGCACGGGGCGGTCGTAGTCGCGCACCTTACCCAACGTACGGAGGCGGCATGTTTCCACATGTGTCATCACGTCCACGTTTTCCTTACTGAAGGTATATCTGAGCGTATCCCAATACTGATCGATGTTCAGAAAGAAGCGCGTCTGGACACCCGTCTGGAAATAGATACAGGCGTCGTCGCTATCGAAGGTGTTCACCTCGTCGCGGTCGCAGGCCACGAACGAGACCACGGCCAGCGCTGCTAATAATAATATCTTCTTCATAGTTTTTCTACTTTTGTTTTCATTGTTCACTTATCACTTCATTTCTCCAGCAGGCAGCGGCGGCTTGATGTCGAACTGCGCGACAGCCATATCGGCGCCATTGTCGAAATAATAACCTGCTCCAAAACCATAGCCAACGATGTCGACACGCTTGGCGAAGTAGAACCACTGGCCCTCGCCCCAGAACTCGCGGCGATACTCGTTGGAGACAAACACGTTGCCGTAGCCATAGTCCCAGTACATGACGTAATAGTCGGTCATGCCTACCATTTCCAGGTCGTAGAGACCACGGCGTATGCGGGCCTGGTTGAGCCAGTAGACCTTCTCGGTGACGTCCTCAGAGCTCTCGCAGGCAATGAGATACATCTCCTGCATCTTCACCAGCGGAATCATCTTAGCATAGTAGTACTCAGAGTCCTCGTCGTCCGGGTCGGGCTGGTCGATCTCCTTATACTTAATGAAGCTGTGGCCCTGGGCACCCGTTCCTGAAGCTGCCTCCCACTGGGTCTGGTAACGGTAGTCGTTCGACTCGACGCCGAGGAACAGGTTGGCAAACAGTCCGTATTCACCGGTAATGAAATCGGCACGGGGCTGCAGGCGCTGCGTCTTTACGGCCGAGGAGGCAAAGAAGTCGGTAAAGACCTGGTTGCGATCCTTGTCGTAGATGCCCATCAGCACTTCCGAGGAGAACACGCGGTCGGGGTTCGAGGTGTTGGCCAGAAGCTTGTTCGGGTCGACGGCAGGGAACATCTGCTGCACCTTGCTGTCGTTAATCAGCCGCAAAGCCTGAGCCTTGGCGTTGACAAGGTCGCCCACCCAGAGATAGGCGCGGGCCTTCAGGGCGATGACGGCATAGTAGTTCATGCGGTACTGGCGATAGCGCTGCTGCACGCTCTCGATACCTTCCGGAGGACTCATCATCGGACCGTTCTCAATGATGGGATCCTGCTGCAGCAGTTGCTCGGCCTGGTCGAGGTCACGGATGATCTTCTCGCCAGCATCCTTGATGCTGAGGAGATCGTGGGCAAACACATCGACCGACTCGTTGTAGGGAATGGCCAACTGGTCGGTGCCATAAGCGGGCGACGGTCCAAAGAGACGGAGCATGTCGAGGTGCAGGAACGCACGCACGGCGAGCATCTCGCCCTTCAGGACGCTGGCTTCGGCCGAAGTCAGCATGCCTTGCTGATGGTCAATCTGGTCGATCAGCAGGTTGCAATTCATAATCAGCTCATAGGCCTTCGTCCAGATGCTGGCAAGCACGGGCGAGGCATAGTTGTCGGTATAGCTGCTGGCAGCGAGCGACTTGAGATATTGGGCACTGTAGCTCGTGCTGTAGCCTTGCGACATGACGTCGACAGCCTCCCAAGTCATCTGACGGCCATACAGTGCATCGCTGGCCAGTCCGTCGTAGATACCGTTGGCCACCGTGTAGAATCCGGCCTTGTTGGCGAACACCTGTGCGGCGGTCTGCTTGTCGCTGGGCGTCACATCGAGATAGTCGTCGCAGGATACAGTAGTAAAGAGCAGCGGAGTAAGGAGTAAGTAGGATACTGTCGCCTTTACCTTATTATATATCTTTGTACTCATAATTATCAGTTATCAATTATCAATTAGAAATTCAGCGAGATACCTGCCTCGATGGTACGTGCATACGGATAGGACGTACCGCGCTCAGCACGGATGGTAGAGAGACGCACCAGGTCGCGGGCGTCAGCAAAGAAGCGGAGGCTACCCAGTCCCAGGTGCCTGATCCAGCTGTCGCTGAAGAACTGGTACTCCAAGTGTACGGACTCCAGGGTGAGGGTCTTCTCGTTCTGGATGAAGCGTGAGGTCATTGGCGACGGGTTCTGGTCGCGCACGTCCTTGAACGGCACGACGTCACCAGCCTTATGCCAGCGGTCGTAGAGTGCGCGGCGGTCCTGGTTGTACAGGAAGTTGATGTTCTCAACCTTGTTCCACAAAGCCGTGTTGAACACGTCGGCACCCAGCTGATAGCGGAAGTTCACGCCAGCGGTAAAGCCGCCATAGGTGAACGACGTGCCGAGGACGCCTTCCAGGTCGGGACGGATGTTACCGCAGACCTGCTCATTATCGTAACTATAGTCGAAGGTGTAGTTGCCGTTCAGGTCGTAGAACAGCTCCTTACCCGTCGAGGGATCGATGCCTGCCGACTTCACCACCCAGATGTCCTCGGGGTCGGCACCGTCGAAGTAGCGGGTGGTGCTGGTACCGCGTCCGCTGTTGTTGAAGGCGTCGAGTTTGTTGCCGATGCCGTCGATCTTGTTCTTCTGCGTACGGCCCGTGGCGCGGATGCTCCACATGATGCGCTTCTCGAGGTTCTTCAGGATGTAGTACTGGGCGGTGAAGGTCAGACCCTGCGAGGTCTGCTTACCAGCGTTCGAGAAGTACTCGGTGGTACCCGACGACAGCGGCATGGTGATGCCGATGAGCAGCGGGTCGGTCACCTTGTGGTAGTAGTCGACGGTGAACGACAGGCGTGTGTCGAAGAGCGTCAGGTCGAGACCGACGTTCTTATCCTGCGTAATCTGCCACTTCAGGTTGGGGTTACCAATCTGTTGGGCCAGTGCGCCGATGCCGAAGTAGTTCAGCGTACCCGACTGTAAGGCGTAGGTGATCAGCGTGCGGCCGGAGTCGAAGCTCTGGTTACCGGGGTTACCCCATGAGCCACGGAGCTTGAAGTAGTCGATCCACTTGAAGTTATTACGGATGAACGGCTCGGTGTGGATGTTCCATCCCAGACCCACTGACCATGTGGTGTTCCACTTCGCGGTGCTACCGAAGACGCTTGAGCCATTCTCACGCAGCGAGAAGTCGAGCAGGTAGCGGTCCATGAAGGCATAGCCGAGGTTCAGGTAACCATTCAGCGAACGGGTAATGGCATCGTAATAGGTGGGATAGCCATCCTTCAGATAGCCCGATGCGAACGAGGGGCGTGTGAAGTCGCCCTGGGGGAAGCCCTCAGCGGTGTAGCCTTCCATCGTGGTCTTCATGTGATACATGTCACCACCAAGGACGGCATTCAGGCGATGCACATCGGCAAACAACTTGGCAAACGTCAAGCTAAAGTCGCCCTCGTACGACAGGGCGTTCATATTGTCCTTCGTGTACTCGCCACGGCGGCCGTTGGGCTTATTCAGGATCTGGTTGGTATTGTCGGGCGAAGTGAAAATCTCAGTGTCGTCGGTGTTATAGCTGACGCCGAAACGGGCGCGGGCCTTCCACATCTCGTTGGGTGTCCACTCAGCCTGGAAGTGGTCGCTCAGGGTGAGCGTGTTGCCGTGGTTGCGGCTGTTGAGCGAGGCGTTCCACAGAGGGTTGGCCATCTGCACGTCGTTGTTGTACTCGAGCCACTGTGTCAGCATGCCCTCACTGTCGTAGATGCGGTAGTAGGGGTTGGCCTGCACATACTCCGAGAAGCCCACCAGCGGATTGTTATAGTCGGCATTGCTCAGTGAGAACTTGTTCGAGAACTGGAACTTCTTCACACGGTAAATCATGTCGAGGTTGCCGCTGAAGACCTCACGGTCGGAGCCCTTCATCACACCGGTCTGGCCGTTGTACATGCCACCGATGCCAAACATGAAGGTCTCGCTACCGCCCTGCACGTAGAGCGAGTGTTTCTGGTTCACACCCACGCGGACGGGCTGTGCCAGCCAGTCGGTGTTCACGCCCTGGGCGATGGAGTTCAGACGGGCGTAGTAGTTCTCGGTCAGCTCGATAGAGGTCTGTGTCTGGTTGGGGGTCTCGACAATGTCAGGGTCATAGCGGCCCGAGAGGCGCTCGAACTCAATCTTCTCAGGAGCGTTCATCATGTCGTACGACGACAGGTCGGGCACCGTCATGTTGAAGTTGCCCGTGTAGCTCACCTGCAGCTGGCCGGCCTTCGGCTTCACCGTCTCGACGACCACCACACCGTTGGCAGCCTTCGAACCGTAGATGGCGGTGGAGGCGGCGTCCTTCAGGATGGTGATACTCTCGATGCGGTTGATGTCGAGGTCGTTGATGGCCTGCAGCGAGCTCTCGAAGCCATCGAGGATGAAGAGCGGCTGGTTGGGGTCGGCCGACAGCTCGTCGCGCTGACCCAGCATGCTCGACTTACCGCGAATCTCCATATTCGGCAGACGGTTGGGGTCGGAGCCGAACTGTGTGTCCTCGATGATGGCGAAAGCCGGGTCGAGGGTCTTCAGCGACTGGAGCACGTTGCTCGTACCCATCTCCTTCAGTTCCTTGGCCGTATAGGTGGCGGCAGAACCGGTGAAGCTCTCCTTGTTACGGGTGTAGATACCTGTGACGACGACGTCTTTCAGGGCGACGCCCGAGGAGAGGGTGATATCACGCGTCACGGGTGCCTGTCCGGCGGCAATCGTCACGTAGCTGTTCTCCATGCCCACATACGAGAACTTCAGCGATGTGCGCTCGGTGGGGATGTCGAACGTGTAGAAACCGTCGGCATCGGTGACCGTGCAGACACGGCTCTCGCCAATGCAGACGGGAACGCCAATCAGCGGCATACCATCGGTGTCGCGGACGTAACCCTTAATGGTACGCGTGCGACCGCTGAGCTGTTGCTCGGTGACAGTGACAATGTTGTCCTTAATGCTGTAGTTACAGCCGATAGAGGTGACCACCTGGTCGATGGTCTCGTCGGCGGGTCTCTTGTCTGCCTTGATGCTCACCTTGGGCCACTTGGCGGCCACGTCGGCATCGTACATGAAGTTGAGTCCCGTCTGTTTCTTCACTTCCGCGAAGAACTCCTTCACTGTGACATTGTGCATGTCCAGCGTCACTCGCTTCTTGTCGGCAGACTGTGCTGAGAGGCTCAGCGTCATCAGCATCGCACAAACAAGGGCAAGCAGTCGTTTGGCTCTTTTCGTTTGTTTCATACTCTCGTAGTTTTTGGGTTAATACTATGTTGCTTTTTCGTTTTTTTCATTGACCATTGACCATTGAACATTGACCATTGAACATTGACCATTGAACATTGAGCATTGAACATTGAACATTGAGCATTGAACATTGAGGGGGTCCAGTCTCAAATCTCCAGTGTGAACACAACGTCGCGGGGCGGCAGACAGGCATGATCGTCGCACGTCTGGTAGTTAACGGTCAGGCGCAACGTGCCGTGGCCACTGCCCTTCAGCGGCTGGCGCAACACGACGTCGCCCTCATAAAGCGTAGTGCCCGTAGGCTCAGTGCGGAAGCGAGGCAACTGCATGTCGCCATCCTTCTGCCAGCCTTCGGGCAGCTCAATATCGAATGTGGTGGGAATGTAGGGGTCCTGCTCGCTGACATAGCCGTAGATGTGCCAGCCGGCAAGCATCTTGATGCGGATGACGAGGTCCTTCCCGCCGGGACGGTCGGCCACCATGGCCGAGACGACCACGGGGTTCATGCGGTCGGGTTCCTGGCTGATGGCGGGCTTCGGGCGTTCGGGCAACTCGTTGTAGTGGAGCACCCCGTAGTCGTTGCCTTCCACGTTCTTGTCCTGACTATTGACCAGCCATACCCAGCCACCACTCTCGGTGAAGAACAGGCGGTCGTGGTTCTTGGTGATCCACTGGCGATACTGCTGGGGCGTGTCGTAGCGCAGCAGGGTGTAGCGCTCTAAGAGACGGCGTCCCTTGTCGACATCTTTGCCGGTCATCCACAGGTCGATGGCCTTCTCGAGCAGCGACAGCGAGTTGTTGGGAATGGCAAGACTCTTGGCATCCTCGTCGAGCTTCAGGCCGTAGCTGCCAAACTCACCGTAGAAGTAAGGTGTGTTCTCAGCATAATACTTCGCGTAGGCTGCCTCATTCGTGCCAAAGTCATTGTAGAGCGGACCAGCCATCTCGCGGAGGAAGTCCTCACGCGAAGGTATCGGCTGCGGCTGCCACTGCAGGTACATAGCCTCGCGCTCGCCTACCGTGCCACCGGCGGCAGCCACCGCCTTGATCGAGTCGGCGAAGTGCTGCATCCTGCTATTGAAATCCTCGATGCTTGCCTTATAGTCATCGTAGCACTGGCGTGTCACGCGGTAGGCATTCTCCTTGGCCTCGATGCGGGTGGCAATACCCTCATAGAGCTTGCGGGCAATGATTTTCTGGCCTGCAAACTTCGAGATGTAGACGATGGCGTTGGCCAGTAGCGGCTTGGCCTCGTCGGTCATGTCCATTGGTGCAGCGGCAAAGCCCCAGTGGAAGAAGCTGCCGTGGCGTCCCAGAGCCATGGCGTCAATCGACTTGGCACAGTTGCCACTCGAGATCCACTCAGCCTCGGGCGAGTCCTCGAAGCCCCAGGGACGACTCACCATGCCCACCTTGAAGTTGGGGTCGGTCATGTAGCCCTTCGTGTTGACGCGCCACATCGGCGTCATGTCGGGCAGGGTCTGCCCTACCATCGGTGCAAACTCCTTGGCACCGTCGGGTGTGGGACGGTCCACGAGGGTCATGGTCACCTTGTAAGGGCCTTTGAAGATGGGGTGCTCGGTGCGCATGCCCAGTGCCCATTGGTCCAGGCAGAGGCAGTACCAGTCGGTCTTCAGGCCCAGCCGTCCGCCGATGGTCTTACCCAGCTCGGCGATGGTCAGCACGGGGCGGTCGAAATCGTCGGGGAAGTATTTGGCCTCGATACGCTTCACGAAACGCTGGCCGTCCATGATGTCATGGCGCGGCTCGATCGGGTTCGGCTGGCCATCCATCACGGTGACGTCGTAGTCGTTGCTCATCAGGTAGCTGTAGTCGCGGGCATCGATGACCTTGACCGTAGTGAAATAGGTGTTGAGGAACTGCTCGAAGGAGGCTTTGCGCTCCTCGATGCTGCGGGCATTGGCCACTGAGTCGTAGTCGGTGGCATAGGTCTCCATGTTCGAGTGGCCTCCCACATAGAGCACTTTCAGATTCGTTTTCTTCACGGCTCCACTCATGGCCACAGTTGCCATCAAGAGCAAGCACAAGGTTAGTAGTTTCTTCATATCAGGTGTCAATTCTCAGTTCTCAATTCTCAATTCTCAATTCACAATTCACAATTCTCAATTCTCAATAACAATAGCACCATTTTCGATGTAAAGGTGCAGCCCCGTCACATTGGCAATGGCCTCCAGCGTAGGCTTGATAGAGCCATAACGGTCGAGCTCGCCAGTAAAGTGCTTCTCACGTGCCTCCTCGCTGACGAACGACACCTCGAAGCCGTACCAGTGGCTGAGCACATCCATGAGCTGTTGCAGTGGCACGTTGTCGAAGACGAAGGTGCCGGTGTTCCAGGCCACGTAGGGAGCAGTGTCGACTTCTTCCATTGAACATTGAGCATTGAACAATGAACATTTTTGGCCTGGGGTGAGCATCTGCTCACTGCCATTCGTCGGCGTCACACTGATGCTGCCTCGCACGAGCACCACCTCGGTGGTGTCCTCGCGGGTGTTGATGTTGAACTCGGTGCCATAGACGCGGGTTTCGCCTGCCGCCGTATGCACGACAAACGGGTGGCGGCGGTCCTTGGCAACCATGAAATAGGCCTCGCCCTCAAGGATGACGTCACGTGTCTGGCCCACAAACACCTCAGGGTATATCACGCGCGTATTATAATTAAGGTGTACCAACGAGCCGTCGGGAAGCGACAGCCAGTACTCGTTGGCCGAACGGGTGGTGATGCCCATCTGGCGCACCTCGTCCTTGGAGTCATCCTCCAAACTCTCCATGACGCGCGCCACCCACGCACTGCGCTGTGGAGCTACTGAGGGGTCAAGGAGTTGAGGAGATGTTGAGTCGACAAGTTGAGGAGATGTGGGGTCAAGGAGTTGTGTAGTGGCCATGACCCTGCCACTCTTCTCGCCACGGGTGATGGCGGTCAGCACCTCCTGCGACAGCTCGGGCGGCGTCACTTTCGCATACTGTTGGAACCAGATGGCTCCGCCGACAGCCAGCAACAGGGCCACGGCAGCGGCAACCTTGATGAGGAGGTGAGGAGATGAGGAGGTGAGGAGATGAGGAGTGGCCACGGTTTCACACGGTTTTACACGGGACGTGGGCTCTTGGGCCACGGTTTCACACGGTTGTTCACGGGAAGTGGGCTCTTGGACGTTGATGCTCTCCAGCACACGGCTGAGCGCAGCCTCAACATCGAAGGACTGCATGCGTGACATCTCGCGACTGATGTATTCTTTGTCGGCAAAGTCGTGCTCGATTGCTTTCAGCTGTTCGTTGGCATCGATGGTTTGCCGCATAGCTTTAGACTCTTCTTCATCGAGTTCGCCTCTCATGAAGTCGAGCATTTTACGTGCAAATTGTATGGGATTGTTCATGATGCGTAGTACTTTTGTTTTCTTTTATAACGTATAAAGGCTACAAAAGGACTACACTTGACAGAACGAAAACGATGAATTATTCAAGTTTCACATTTGCTCAATATGTAGTAAGAAGTAGTTAGAAATAGTTAGAGGTAGTTCTTGCGTCCCTCTGGTAACAAGCAAGCAGAGCTCGAGCTAGAAGTCATTAGTATAGCCCTCTCAAGTGCATCGCAGCGTCAAGTCTATCCTACTTTACCTCCTCAACTCCTTACTCCTCAACTCCTTACTCAACTAAAAGTTGAGTAAATTACAACTGATGTAAAAAGAGGAAAAGAAGGGGATAGACATCGCCCAGCAGCTCGCGCAGACGCTGCTTGGCCCGCTGCTTCTGCACCTTCACTGTGTTCACCTGCATGCCTAACAGCTCGGCAATCTCGGCGTTGCCCTTGTCCTCCATATACGCCAACCGGAACACGTCGCGCTGCCGTTCCGACAGCTGGCTGATGGCATCGGCTATATGGCGCAGCAGCTCGGCACGCACGATGCGGGCCTCAGTCTCGTCGTCGAACTGGCTATTGGCCTGCTCCACTGGCACTCTGAATTTTAATTTATTTTGTAACGATAATGCTTGCTTCCGGTTTTTTGCGTGGTCTGCCACGCTTTCTGCCAGCCTTTCTTGATTTATAGCCAGGCTCGCAGCCCTTGGGTACTTCAAAGCCGAATACCTTGCATATCT
>JAEEGL011243494.1_pt1 | contig 19247 bp, 23 predicted proteins | sample 9134231 | NCBI WGS metagenome assembly JAEEGL01 (sample SAMN16246548, study PRJNA631951) | gut metagenome | biome: gut microbiome; feature: rumen; material: fiber-attached | host: Bos | place: Iran: Karaj | collected 2018-10 | reverse complement strand
TTTTCCATTTTCATAATTATATGGAATTGATCCATATAAAATATATTTATTATATGTATTCTTAAAGCTTTCTCTTTCTAGAAAAGTATTAGCTTTTGATACTTCATTTGAATAAGTACTTGCATTTATTACAAATGGAATTATTAAAAATAAAATCAAAAATAGATTAAATTTTTTCTTCATATTCTCACCTATTATCTATTTTTTATTTTATCATTTTAAAAAATTAAATACAATAAAAAAGAATAATTGTATTTATTCTTTTATATACTCTCCATCTAATGAAAAACTTTTAGCATCAGTTATTTTAACATCAACTATTTTCCCAATTAATGATGCATCCCCTATTATGTTAACAAGTTTCATATTTTCTGTATATCCACATACTTTAGATTTATCTTTATCACTTAATGATGTAACTAAGCATTTAACTATTGTTCCTTCCATTTTCTTATTTGCTTCATTACTATACTTGTTAACAACTTCATTTAATCTATGTAATCTATCTAATTTTTCTTCTTCACTAACAGTTTCTTTCATTAAAGCTGCAGGTGTATTTTCTCTTTTTGAAAATGCAAATGTAAATGCACCATCAAATTTACATTTGTTAACAACATCTAATGTTTCTTGAAAATCCTCTTCAGTTTCTCCAGGAAAACCAACAATAATATCGGTTGTAACACTTGAGTTTTTTACTTTTTTTCTTATACTTTCATATAGTTTTAAGTACTCTTCTTTAGTATATCTTCTATTCATTAATTTTAATACTTTATCACTTCCAGATTGTAGAGGCAAATGAATATAAGGCATTATATTATCTCTAGAAGCTATTACATCAACCATATCTTCATTAAAATCCCACGGATGTGAAGTAACAAATCTTATTCTTTCAATACCAGTATCACTTACATCACTAAGTAAATTAGCTAAAGTATAATCTTTATAAATATCTTTTCCATAAGCATTAACATTTTGACCAAGTAGTGTTACTTCTTTATATCCAGATTCTTTTAATTTCTTTACTTCTTCAATTATACTTTCTTTTTTTCTACTTCTTTGAGTTCCTCTTGTATATGGTACTATACAATAAGTACAAAATTTATCGCATCCATATATAATATCTACCCATGCACTATATTTGCTTTCTCTTATAACCGGAATATTTTCAACAACATCACCTTCATAAGATAAAACTTCTATTTGTTGATTATTTGTTTCAATTTTTTGTTTAATAATAGATAGTAAATTATCCAAATTGTGAGTTCCACATACAAAATCTACGTATTTATATTTTTTTAATATTTCATTAACAACTACTTCTTCTTGAGCCATACATCCACATATACCAACAATTAAATTTGGATTAGTTGTATCTTTTAAATGCTTTAAAACACCTAAAAACCCGAATACTTTATCATGTGCATTTTCTCTAATGGCACAAGTATTTAATATTACTATATCTGAGGCTTCTAATTCATCATTTTTCTTAAAACCAACACTTTCTAACATACCACATATTTTTTCACTATCATGTTCATTCATTTGACATCCATATGTTCTTACATAGTATGTTTTATTTTTTCCAAAATTATCTGTTTTATTACTATAATCAACATAATTGATTTCATCTTTATGTCTTCTTTTAGCATCAATCATATTTGGTTTTTTCATATTATCACTTCTTTCACTATTCTAATGGATATTTTTTATCTGGAGTACAAATGCAATATCCATCTTCTATACTAAAATCATCACTTTCACATCTAAGAGAACAATACTCTCCATATTTTTTCATTAATGCTCCGCTATTATCACCATTAACATCTAAATCAATAGTTTTATAAACTATATACATTATTGGTATAAATAATAAAACTACAATTATATAAGATATGATTCTAATAGAATATTTAATTCTAGCTTCTTTTCTTATCCTATTTTTTCGTAACAATCCTTCACTACTAACATTACTTTCATAAAAATGTCCACATGGGCATTCAACACTATCACCAATTTCTCTTCCGCATCTAAGACATCTCATATTTTACTCCTTATCTAATCCTTTTATTTCAAATATAATATCTCTAAGTTCAGTTGCTCTTTCAAAATTAAGTTTTGCTGCTTCTTCTCTCATTTCTACTTCTAATTTAGAAACAATATCATTAATCTCTTTCTTAGAATATTTTTTCTTTTCAATCTTTTCTTCTTCTACTTCATTTGTAATAGCATCAGATATAGATTTAACAATTGTTTTAGGAATAATATTATTATCTTTATTATATTTCTCTTGAATGCTTCTTCTTCTAGCAGTTTCATCTATAGCTATTTTCATAGCATCACTTATATAGTCTGCATACATTATAACTTTACCATTTGCATTTCTGGCAGCACGTCCTATAGTTTGAATTAAACTTCTATCACTTCTTAAGAAACCTTGTTTATCAGCATCTAATATACATATAAGTGATACTTCTGGTATATCAAGACCTTCTCTTAAAAGATTAATACCTACTAAAATATCAACTTTACCTAATCTAAGATTTCTAATAATATTTAATCTCTCTAATGTTTTAATTTCATTATGTAAATAAGTAACTTTATATCCTAGTTCTTTTAAATAAGATGTTAATTCTTCACTCATACGAATAGTAAGTGTAGTTATTAAAACTCTTTCATTCTTTTCAATTCTATCATTTATTTCTTCAATAATATTATCTATTTGATTCTTAGTTGGTCGTACTTCAACTATTGGATCTAATAAACCAGTTGGTCTAATTATTTGTTCAATTGGCTTACCACTTAATTCAAGTTCATAATCTCCAGGAGTTGCAGAAACGTAAATAACTTGATTTAATTTACTTCTAAACTCATCAAATTTTAATGGTCTATTATCCATAGCACTAGGTAATCTAAAACCATAATCAACTAGTGTTTGCTTTCTCATATGATCTCCATTATACATTCCTCTTACTTGAGGCAAAGTAACATGGCTTTCATCTATCATAAGAAGAAAATCTTTTGGAAAGAAATCAATTAATGTAGTTGGTGTTTCACCTGCATCTCTTAAACTTAAATGCCTACTATAATTTTCAATTCCATGGCAAAAACCAGTTTCTTTAAGCATCTCTAAATCATACATAGTTCTTTCTTTAAGTCTTTGCTCTTCTAATAATTTACCTTGTTCATGTAATTCTTTAAGTCTTTGCTTTAATTCTTCTTCAATACGTTTTGTAGCTTCTTTTAATTTTTCGTCACTTGTTACAAATAATGATGCTGGAAATATAGATATAGTTTTAACACTATTAATATTTCTTCCAGTTAGTGGTTCAAATAAAGTAATTTTTTCAATTTCATTATCAAACATTTCTATTCTAATACCACTTTTCTTTTCACCTATTGGTATTAACTCAATTACGTCCCCATTTACTCTAAAAGTACCACGTTTAAAATCCATCATACTTCTTTCATATTGCATTGATACAAGTTTTTCTAAAATGTTATCTCTTTCTATAATTTGTCCAACATATAAATTCAACATTTTATTTATATATTCATCTTTTTCACCAATATTATATATACAAGATACACTAGATACTATTATTGTATCTTCTCTATCAATAACTGCAGCAGTAGCTGCATGTCTTAATTCATCAATTTCGTCATTTATAGATGAATCTTTTTCAATATATAAATCTTTTGAAGGTACATATGCTTCAGGTTGATAATAATCATAATATGATACAAAATACTCAACTTTATTTTCTGGAAATAACTCCTTAAACTCTGCATATAATTGTCCAGCTAGAGTTTTGTTGTGTGCCAAAACAAGAGTTGGTTTATTAACTCTCGCAATTACATTAGCCATAGTAAATGTTTTACCAGTACCAGTTGCTCCAAGTAATACTTGGTCTTTTTTACCTTCTTTGATACCTTCTACTAATTTATCTATGGCTTGTGGTTGATCTCCACTAGGTGTATATTTAGAAACAAGTTTAAACATATATCCTCCATAAACCAAACATATTTTATCATTTTTAGTATATTAAAACAACTAAAAAAGTCACTTTAAAAAGTGACTTTAGTTTTTTATGAAAAATAGGTTTTTATTTAGTTTTTATTTTTGGCAATTAAAATGTAATATCACTCTCCTTCCTTACATTTATAGTTTAAAAAAGAAACATTAAAATAATATTAAATTGTAGAATTTTTTTAATCATTGTGTTAATATATTTTTGAAAGGAGTATCGTTTATGGATATGTTAGGCGGTGGAAATATGTTCAGTGCTGCTCAAGGAGCTTATATCTGGGCTATTATCACATTTGTTTTAGCTTTAGTAGGATGCTTTTTAGTTTACTTCTTATTTGTAGTTAAAAAAGGTGAACCAAAAGAAAAATTTCTTGCTTGGCTAAAATCATTCTTAAGCTTTGACAAAATGCTTATTGAACCAATCTTAAAAATAGCTTATATATTTACTGCTATTTACATTACACTTGGTTCATTTGCATTAATATCTACTAGTTTTATTGCATTCTTACTAACATTAGTATTTGGTAACCTTGTTGCAAGATTAGGTTATGAAGCTGCAATTATGTTAGTAATGATATGGAAAAACACTACAGATATTAACAAAAAACTTAAATAAAAAATCTTCTAATTTTGAAGATTTTTTATTTGTAATCAGTAAAATACATATTAACAGTTGCATTAGCAACTTTTTTATTTGTATCATCAAATATATCAACTATATAGTAACCTATATTATGTCCTACTTTTAATATATTAGCAATTGCATATAACTTATCACCTTTTGCCTGAGATAAATAATTAATGTTAGATGAAGTTGTCAAAGGAAACTTACCTGTCATACAAGCAAGTGCTCCAGCACAAGTATCAGCTAGTCCAAATAAAACTCCACCATGTACTATTTTAACTGGATTTAATCCACTTTCTTCAATTTTATATTCCATCTTACAATGTTCTTCATCTAATTCTATTATTTTAAAATTATTTGTTTTTATAAAACCCTTTTCTTTTCCAAAATTTTCTATTACTTTTTCTTTCATTTTATCTCTCTTTCTATCCAGTTCATTATAACATCTACTATATAATTAATTTCACTTTCATTTAATTGTTTATTTTTATCTATATGATGCCACTTATATAAGCAATTTCTACAGCAAGTTGCAGTAGCATGCTGTGCTATAAAAACAGGATGACCTCTCATAGGAGTTTGCTTACCATCATTTGGTATATTTAATGGGGCTAATCTCTTGCAAATAAAATCATAAGCATGTAATTTTATTTTATCAATACCCTTTTCTTTTACATAATTTATATCTTTTTCTTTTAAATGAAAACTACTTCTAAATTTAGAATGTGATAATTTATCAAATAAATTATTAATAATCATATTTTCTTGTATATGTAGCATAATCATTTAAATCAACATTATTAGCTTGAGCAATATTAATTAATTCTTGTGGAGTTGCTTGTTCAACTCTTACCACATCTGCAAGAGCAATTGGATACATAGGAGTTGCAGATCCAAAATAATCAACTAAATCTTTTCTTAAAGCTTCAACATCTATTTCAATATCTTGATTTTGCATACTATTTATATGTCCTTTCTAATCTTCTTATTAATTCATCATGTATAACACCATTTGTAGCAATAAATCCATTTATATCTTGATCATATCTTTGAGATTTACCAAAGAAATCACCAGTTTTACCACCAGCTTCTTCAACAATTAATTTACTTGCAGCTATATCACATTCACCATGAGATGATCCAGGGAATATTTCACCAGCGAGTGTACCATTAGCAACAAGCATACATGCATGGGCCACACTTCCAATACAACATGTTTTAACATCTTTTCTTATATCTTTTACTATTTCAAGAGTATCATATAAAGCTTTATTCCACATACAGTAATCTATTGAAGCACCTAATTGTCCAAAGTCTTTATTATTAACATGTATTTCTTTTCCATTTAAATGTGCACCTTTTCCTTTAATAGCAGTATACATTTCGTCTAAAAATGGATCATATACTACCCCAACTAAAGGTTCACCATCCTCAACATATGCTAAAGAAAATACAGATACTGGTATACCTCTTGTAAACATAGAAGTACCATCTAATGGATCACATACCCAAGCACATTTTGAATCATTATTAAAGCATTCCTCTTCACCTATTACTTTATGAGTCGGATATTTTTTCTTAACTTCATCTATTAAATACTTATTAATTGTTTTATCAACTATAGTAACTGGAGTTCTATCTTCTTTAAATTCAACATTTTTATCTTTATAAAAATAATCCTTCATTACAGAACCAGCATACTTAGCAATACCAATTGCAAATTCTAAATACTCTTCCATAACATCACCACTCCTATTATATCACTTTTTATTCTACAGTAACTGACTTAGCTAAATTTCTTGGTTTATCAACATCATATCCTTTAGAAACTGTTATATAATAAGCAAGTAATTGAAGAGGAATAACAGTTAATGATGGATAATAATATTTATTTGTTTGTGGTATTTTTATCTCACAATTAGAAGCATTTGATGCATTAATATTTGAAGGTGTAATTGTAATAATATATGCACCTCTTGATTTAACTTCAATCAAATTACTAATTGTTTTTTCAAATATTTCATCTTGAGTAATAATACCTATTACTAAAGTATTATCTTCAATCAAACTAATTGTTCCATGCTTTAATTCTCCTGCTGCATATGCTTCACTATGAATATAACTAACTTCTTTTAGTTTTAAACTACCTTCAAGTGATATGGCATAATCAAGATTTCTTCCTATATAAAAAGCATCATGAACATTAGAAAAATTGTTAGATAACTTTTGTATTTTTTTAGTTAAATTGTCAAGAATATATTTTGTTTTTTCAGGCAATAATTTAATTTCATTTAATAATTCTAAATATTTATTTTTATCTATCTTTTTATTTACATATGCAGTTTGAATAGCAAGTAAATAACATACTATTAATTGAGTACTAAATGCTTTAGTTGTTGCAACTGATATTTCAGGTCCAGCAAGAGTATATAACACATAATCTGCTTCCCTAGCTATTGAAGATCCAACAACATTTACAATTGCAAGAGTTTTAATTCCTTGATTCTTAGCTTCTCTTAATGCTGCTAGTGAATCAGCTGTTTCGCCTGATTGGCTAATAATAATTACAAGTCCATCTTTATCAAGTATAGGTTTTCTATATCTAAATTCTGATGCTATGTCTACTCTAACAGGAATTCTTGTTAAATCTTCAAGTACATATGAAGCACATACTCCAACATGATAAGCAGAACCACATGCTACTATATAAAATTGTTTAATTGATTTTAATATTTCTTTTGGTAAAGAAAAATCAATCTTATCTTTTTTAACAAAAGAATTAATTGTTTTATTGATAACTTCTGGTTGCTCATATATTTCCTTAATCATAAAATGTTCATAACCATCTTTTTGAGCAACACTTAAATCCCAATTAATTTCCTTTAATTCTTTATCTACTATATCGCCATTTAAATCATAAAAAACAACACTATTTTTAGTTAAACAAGCAGATTCTAAATTATCTATATAATAAACTTTCTTAGTATATTTTAATATTGCAGGAACATCTGATGCTACATACATGCCATCTTCACCTACACCAATTATCATTGGTGAATCTTTTCTAGCAACCCAAATCTCATCAGGATATTCTTTAAACATAACTGCAATGGCATAAGACCCTCTAACTCTAACCATTGTTCTATTAATAGCGTCCATTGGACCCATTTTATACTTTTTATAATAATAGTCAATTATATTAGCTAGAACTTCAGTATCAGTTTCACTATAAAATTTATATCCATGTTTCTTAAGTTTTAAAACCATTTCTTGATAGTTTTCAATAATACCATTATGTACTAAAGTAACATTACCATCATTAGAAGTATGAGGATGAGCATTATTTTCACTTGGTTCACCATGAGTAGCCCATCTAGTATGACCAATACCACATGTACCGTTTAACTTCTCATTATCTATTTTTTCTTTTAAATTAGATATTTTTCCTTTTGCTTTAAATACTTTAATATCTTTATCTCTAATAGCTATACCAGCCGAATCATAACCCCTATATTCCAATTTAGATAAACCATCTAGTAATATATCAATTGCTTTATTTTTCCCATTGTATCCAACAATTCCACACATATATCCTCCATGAAATAATAATATATACTATTATATCATTTAAGAAAAAAATATTAAATTTACTATATAAAAAAACTGTAAACTAGATTACAGTTTTTTAATTATTAACTTGCATGAACTCCAAATAATACTATTAAATCAGCTTTACTATTTTCACTTAATACTTCAACCATATCTTCTCCATCTAAATAACAGAATTTATAATCAGATACGTTATCTTTATTAACTAAATAATAGTATTCAAGAAAACCATTTAATAATTTATCTATAACAACATATTCTTTATCATCATCAAGAGTCAATACATCTTTAGGTTCTATTATCATAATCTAGGACCTCCTTCAGTTGGTTCATCTATCTCTTCTTTAGATAATGAAATATTAAATTTTCTATTAACTGAGTATGCAACATTAGGAGCAGAAGTAACAACATTTTTTACTGCTGCATCTACAAATTGAGTTTCTTCTGTAGTACTAAGTTCTAGTTTTGCAGTTTTTCTAAATTTATGCCTTCTTACATTAGTTTTATCTATTTCAGGTGGCATATTAATTGCTTTATTTTTGAAATCTGCTATTAAAGCATCTATTCCAGCTAATTCTTCTGCAGAAGCTCCATCCTTAACTGCTCTTTCACGTATCTCTTTTAAGTTAAAGAACTTTTTTGCTATCTCATATAATTCCTCAGGCGATTTACTAAAAGCTGGTCTTTTTCCAAGGGTTTGGTATCTATAATATATAGAACGTATTTGTACTACTAATTTATTTAATTCTTCAATTGAGGCACCAGATTTTTTCTTTTCGTTATATAAAGATCTTAATCTTTTATCCTCTTTTATTAAAAATTCCTTTTCTTCCATTTTCATTCCTCCTATACAGCAGTATATCCACCATCTATTGGAAGTACAATTCCAGTTACATATGAAGCTTCATCACTTGCTAAGAATATTGCTCCAGCATTCAACTCTCCTTCTTTACCATATCTCTTCATTGGTACATGAGAAGATGCAAATTCTTGAAACATTGGAGTATCTAATACAGCAGTTGTAAGTTCTGTATAGAAATATCCAGGACAAATACAATTAACTGTAATATTATATTTAGCAAGCTCTGCTGCAGCAGCTCTTGTAAAGTTAACCACTCCACCCTTACTTGAATGATATGCAATTGTTGGTATTTGATCATTTCCAACAAGTCCATACATCGAAGCTATATTTATAACTCTTCCATAATTGTTCTTTTTCATTATATTAGCAAATGCTCTAGTCATTTTAAAAACTGAAGTAAGATCCGTTTGAATAGTAAAATCCCATTCTTCATCATTCATTTCAAGAACACCTTTATCTTTAGATGAACCAGCACAGTTTACTAATATATCTACTTTTCCATATTCTTTTTCTACATAGTTGGCTGCATTATTAATATCATCACTACTAGTAACATCACATTTAACTGGTAAAACTTTAACACCACATTTTTCAAGTTCTACTTTTAATTCTTCTAATCTTTCAACTCTTCTAGCTAAAATAGCTAAGTCAGCTCCTTGATGTGCAAAAGCACGTGCCATTTGTTTGCCAAGTCCACTAGATGCTCCAGTTATAACAGCAACTCTTCCTTTTAGGTTAAACATATAATCACTCCTTATTATAATTTTACCATATAAAAATGAGAATTCAAATTCTCATTTACATTTTATTAATATATTTTACAGCTTCAGTAGCAGCAATAGCTCCATCACTAGTAGCAGTAACTAGTTGTCTTAAGCCTTTAACTCTGTTATCTCCACATGCATATATACCATTTACATTAGTATGACAATCTTCTCCAGAAATAATATAACCTTTTTCATCAACATCAATAATATTCTTAAAGTTTTCATTTTCTGGTACTCTACCTATTGCTACAAATAAACCAGATACTTCAATAGTTGATTCCTTTCCATCATTATCTATTGTAATACTATCAATTTTATTTTCACCATTTAATGATTTAATACTTGTATTATATATAACTTCAATATTATTAGTTTTATTAACTTTTTCAATTAAAGGTTCATCTGCTATAAAATTATTTTTTCTAGCAAGTAAATATACTTTACTAGCTATATCACTTAAATATATAGCATCTTCCAAAGCAACATTTCTCTCTCCAATAACAGCAACATTTTTACCTTTATAGAATGCTCCATCACATGTGGCACAATACGAAACACCTTTTCCAAGTAATTCTTTTTCTCTTTCAATATTTAAATGTCTATTATCAGAACCAGTTGCTAAAATTATTGTTTTTGCTTGATATGTTTTTTTATTTGTTACTACTTCTTTATAATCATCATAATTTTTAATTTCAACTGCACGTTCAAATACAATTTCTACTCCAAAATTTTTAGCTTGGTTATATATCTTAGTAGCAAAATCAAAGCCAGATATATTTTCAAAAGCAGGATAATTTTCTATCTTAGGTGTATTAATTATTTGACCACCATAATAGTTTGCTTCCAAAACAAGAACTTTTTTATTAGAACGTCTTAGAAATATAGATGCTGTTAAACCAGCAGGTCCTGCTCCTATAACTATAGAATCATACATATTATTCACCAATCATTTCTTCTATTTCACTCTTGTTTATAAATCCAACAGATCTTTTAACTTCTTTACCATTTTCAAATACAACTAAACAAGGTATAGACATTATTCCATATTCACTTGATACATTTTCTGCATCATCAACATTTATTGAAACAACTTTTATATCTTCTCTTTCGGAAGCTAACTCATCAATAATTGGAGATAGCATTCTACAAGGATTACACCAATCAGCATTAAAATCAACTAATACTTTCTTATTAGACTTTAATACTTCACTTTCAAAATTATCATCATTTACAACTACTAATCCCATAATAATCCTCCTTTAATTTAATAATATTTTATTATTATAACCTCTAAAAATCAATATATTCTTTAAAATCATCTTTTATTCTATTTGCTAGAATACCTTCTCTTAAAAATATTATTTTATTATCTTCAACTTTTATTAAAGTTGATGCTACTTCACCTAAAACTCCAGCATCATATATATAAGATACTTTATTTTTGATTTCTTCATCTAATAAATCTACACTAGTAATTACTTTTTCATTTGTTATATTCGCACTACTAGATATTAACGGTTTACCAACTTCTTTAATTATTTTTAATAGAAATTCATTATCAGGCATACGAATACCAATATATTCACTACCCTTTGTTAATTCATCACTAATTAAATCATTCTTTTTAAATAATATAGTTAAAGTATTAGGCCAGTACTTTTCAATAATCTTTTTTTGTAAATCATTTATTTCAGATGTATATTTTTTTAACATATCAAAATCTGAAATAACTATTAAATGTGGTTTGTTACTATGCTTTATTTTATCAATTTTTCTAATAGATTCCACATTTGTAGCATCTCCAAACAAACCATATACTGTATCACTTGGAAGTACAGCTATTTCTCCTTTTTTTAATAAGTCTATTAAGTCATTCATTTTATATCTATTATTCCTCTTCTTTAATAACATTAAATTTTCTTTCTAATAATTTAATTGGTTCAGATCTATCAGTTAATATACCTGAAAGAGGTAAATCATTATGAATATTATAAATAATCTTAGCAACAACATTAGAGCAATCACATACATGTAACCATTGCTCTCTTTGATATTCTTCTGGTATATAAGACAAATTACTTACATAAAGACCATCTAATATATCATTCTTATAATATTTCTTAAATTCTTGAATACCTCTTGTGAACAATGAATATGTAACCATTACATAAATATGAGAAACACCTTTATTATGTAGAGTTTCAATAGTATCAAACATACTTCCGCCACTTGATATCATATCGTCAACCACAATTGCAGTTCTTCCATCTAAGCTAGAATGTCCAATATATTCATGAGATTTAATTGGATATTTACCATCTGTAAAATGATTAAAGTCTCTTACTTTATAAAAACCACCAGCATCTCTATCAACACATTCACAATTAAATGAGTTTAAATATATATCTCTTCTTTCAGTAGCACCACTATCTGGAGCAACAAATACTAATCTTTCTAATTGTTCTACTGGAACATCATTAATAAATTGTTCAAGAATATTACTAGTAACAAAGAAATTATTAAACTCTATTTTACGAGTTGCTTGTTCAACACCAGGATCATGTGCATCAAATGTAATTAATCCGCTCATTTTTGCCATTTCATCTAATTCAGCAAGAGTAGCAGCACAAGATAATGGTTCTCTTGTTTTTCTTCTATGTTGTCTTCCATTATATAAAAGTGGCATTACTATATGTATTTGATCTACTGAACGATTAACTGCATTTATTCCATCTTTTAATTGTTGAATTAAATCATTAGGACTAGTATGATTAACAAAACCATGCATATAATATGGAATACTATAATTACCAATATCCGTCATATAAAATACATCTTTTCCTCTAACAGTTTCATTAATTTCTACCTTAGAATGCCCGTCTTCAAAAAAATACTCATTAATTGGAACCATAAAAGTATATTTTTCAGGATCATAATTATACATATCAAGTAAATGATTATCAACTGACTGCCCCAATTCCAACGCACTTTTGAATACTATTAATCTTAATTTCTCTTTTTCAATTTGTTCTCTCATATTACCTCCACAAAAAAAAGAGTATCGAAAAAATACTCTTATTTTAAAAACAAATTATTAATTATTGATATACATATCATATAATCACATCCATATATAGAATAGCATTTTAATTGCTACTTTGCAAATTTTTTCTAGTTAAACCTAATACAGGTCCCTTTTCTTCGTGTAAATTTACATCTTGCATTTCTATATTTTGTAAATATGTAGTTGGTATTAATAATTGATTTAATCTATTTTTGATATCTTCTATACTCATTCCTTTTACTTTAGCAGCAGCAGAATGTTCATTACCACCACCGCCAAATTGTTTCATTAATAAAGATACATCAATAATACCTTTACTTCTTGCACTAATTGAAACAGTTTCTTCATCTATATGTGCAATAGCAAAGCTTGCATTAATTTGATATCTAAGTAAATAATCAGATGCTTTTGCTATATCTTCTGGTTCATATATTTTACCACTATCATCATTATCTGATGCTATTGCATAAACATATGTTGGAAACATTGTATTATCAACTAATCTTTGTATTGCTCTATCATGCTCAAAATCTTCTAAGAACATATTATTCGCAACAGTAGCATCAGCACCATTTTTAATAAGTCTTGCAGCAACTGAATAAGTATGTTCACTAGCATTTTTACTCATTTTATTAGTATCAAGTATAATACCTGCAAGTAAATAATTAGCTTGATCAGGATTCATTTTAATACCATATAAGAACAATAATCTACTAACTTCTTCACATACACTAGATAAATGCTCATCAACAAATAATTGTGTTGCTTTTATAGTATGATCATCAGTCTTATGATGATCAATTATTAATATGTTTTTAAAAAGTGGTAAACTTTGCTTAACTGATACCAAATAATCCTTATTAACATCTACTCCTATCATTAAACTATTTTTAGTCATTAAAGCATTAACATCAGATGCTTTTATTAATTCAAATTCATTTCTTATGTCTTCTACAACTTTTCTTGTTGTTGATTCCAATTTTTCAATTGCTTCATCAATAACAATATAATATTTCTTTCTATATTTCTTACATATAAGTGCCATACCTATTGCAGATCCTAAAGCATCCATATCAGGTCTATTATGAGGAACAATAAATATAGTATCACTCTCATTTAATAGCTTATCAAGGCTTTCCTTGATACTTCTGCTATCTAACATAAATTGTCTTCCTTCCATCACTTCATTTGAAATGATACCAACTATTATACATTTAGAAATAATAAAGTCAATTTGACAAAAGAATGAAAATGTGCTCTAAAAAAAGATACCTATCTATTTAGGTATCTTTTAATTAATTCAAGATCTTTTTTATCCTTGTCTCTATTTAAAAATTCTTTTAATTTTCTAATTATCTCTTCTTTGTTCATAAGACTATTATATCATTATTTAATATAATCTTCATTAACAACTTTATCAATTTGCTTACTTACTTCTTCTTCATCTATTATTAAATCATATTCATCTTCATTATTAGATATAGGTATTCTTATTTTTTGATCCCCTACTATTTCAATACCCAATTCTTTAGAAATAGTATATTTTATTAAATTATTTTCATTATTAATATTAATACATGTAGGATTTTTAAGACTTCTAATTATTATTTCAGATTCATCATTTAAATAAGAATTATCTTTAACTCTTACCCTAACCCTTTCTTCATAATCATATTTCTTACTTATAACATCAGTTCTTGTATTATTATCATAACTATACCAAATATTAACATCATAATTTCCTATGATTTTGATATATTCTCCATCTTTTAATCCCCTCATTTTATGATTTATAACCCAACATCCAAGAACAGTATCAACATTTCTTTCACTAGTTACTTCATCTTCATCCATAAATACTTTTTTACCCTTTCCAATAATTGTTTTAGTAACTATTTCCTTATAATTGTTAAACATGACAAATGCCTCCTAATATAGAATATGAAAAAATAATAAAATAGACACAAAATGTTAATACTAATAATATGAATATAATTGATAAACTATATAATGATAAAGAACATATGATAGATCTCCAAATAAAAGAGATTTCTTTTTCATTTAATAAGATATTTATTATCAATTTACAAAGTATATCTTCTTCAAAACAAACAAATGAATTTATATTAAATTATCTTTCCAATAGAAGTTTATTTAATAATGTAATAAAATCTTTAAAACATGATTTATTTAATTTTATACCATCAATAAGTTTCATTAAAATTGAAGAAAAAGATGTATATAATTATCTATTTAATGGTTTTACTATATTAATATATAAAAATATTATTCTTTCTTTTGAAACAAAAGAAAATTTGGATAGAAGTATAACAGAACCAACAAGTGAACCCACGATAAAAGGTCCAAAAGATTCATTTAATGAAAATTATAATACTAATATTGGATTAATAAGAAAAAGAATAAAAGATGAAAATCTTTATATGAAAGAACTAGTGCTAGGAACAATAACAAAAACAAGAATAAATATTATGTATTTAAATAATATAGTTGATAAAGAATTATTAAATAGTGTTATAAACAAAATAAATAATATCAAAAGTGACAAAATATTAGATACATATTATATAAAAGAACTAATAAAAAAAGAAAACAATTCAATTATTCCAACAATTAAATCAACTGAAAAACCAGATGTAGTATCAAAATGTTTAACCGAAGGTAAAATATGTATACTATCAGAAAACTCTAATAACGCTTTAATAATACCAACGTTTTTTGTAGATTATTTTTTTAATGATGAGGATAACTATCAAAAAAAATTATTTGTATATTTTGTCAAATGTATTAGAATGCTAGCATTATTTATTACTATATTTGCTCCATCTATTTATTTATCATTAATTACATATGATCAAGGAATGTTACCAACTGATTTTTTAATAAACTTTTCACTTCAAAGATCTTCTGTTCCATTTCCTGCATTAATAGAAGCATTTTTATTAATGTTTACATTTGAACTATTATATGAAGCAGATGCTCTTACTCCAACAACAAGAGGAACATCTCTTTCCATATTAGGGGCACTAGTACTTGGAGATGCAGCAGTTGCAGCTGGTATAGTTTCCCCTATTATGGTAATAGTAGTAGCTATAACAGCAATATGTTCCATATTCTTTACTTATCAAGACTTTCAATCATTTATAAGATTATATAGATATTTATTAATGATATTATCATCTTTTCTTGGAATGATCGGAATACTATTTGGCTTTTTATTTATACTTACTAATTTATGTTCAATTAAATCATTTGATAAACCATTCTTATTATCAATAGCTCCAAGAATTAATAAATCAAAAAATAAACTTATTAAACAATCACTTCTAGTACAAAATACTAATAAAGGTGAACTATGAAAAAAATAATATTATTACTTTCTCTTCTCTTACTAGGGGGCTGCTACGACTACGCAGAAATAGATGATTTAGGTATAATAGTTGGATTAATAATTGACTATAAAGATAATAAATATGAAATAACATCACAAATATTAGAACAAAAAAATGAAACAAAAATAAAACTATATAAAACTACATGTAATCAAATAGATGAGTGTCTATCAGATATTTCAAAACAATCAAGTAAAGAAATATTTATATCACATTTAAAAATATTATTATTAACTGAAAATACAATTAAAAAAGATATTAATTATTATGATTATTTCTTAAGAAATCCCAAATCTAAAATGAATTTTTACATTTATTATATAGATGATACAAGTATATTAGATAAAAATAATTCAATTAATATAAAAGATATAACAGATTTCAATAATAAAGTTTCATCTTCATCATATAAATTATCATTCTTAGATTTAATTAGAATTAAGAAAGATAAATATATAGAACCACTATATCCAAAACTATCAATTAAAAAAGATAAATTATACTTAGATGGTCTTTATAATAATATAATTACATTAAATGACAAAGAAACAATTATGTATAACTTAATATCTAATAATATAAATAATTCAATTTTAGAAATACCTTGTGATAATAATACATTCTCATTAAATCTAAATTATCCAAAAACATCATTTAAATGGAATAATACATTTAATATAAATATTAAAGTACCATCAAAAATATCCTCATATAATTGTAATTATGATTTAAATAACAAAGATACAATAAGTAAGCTAAATAATATTACTAATAATTATATTAAAGAAAATGTAGAAAGATTAATAAATAAATCAAAAAAATATCAAATAGACTTTATTGGTGTAGGAAACTATATTTATAAACATGATAAAAAATATAGTTTTAGTGATAATTATCTAAATAATATTAAATTTAATATTAATATTGAATCGAATATTACATCTTCGGGAGAAACAAGAAAATGAATAATGAAAAAATAAATAGTTTTTCACTTAGTACAATTATTATATCTTTATGTAGTTCTGCATTTTATGGAACATTTAGTTCATATGTTATATCAAAAGTAAAAACAGATGCTTTTATTTGCATAATAATTGGCTTTGTTATATCTTTATTTATTTCAAAAATAGTACTCTATCTATTCAATAAAAATATAGATAAAACATATATTCAAAAGAACAAAATATTATTTCCAAAAATATATAATATTATCATTTTTATAATTATATTATGTTCAATAACAACTTACATTTTGTTGACATATAGGTTGTCATCATTTTTATCAACTCAATATTTAATTGACACTCCAGATTTTATTATACTAATAATGGTTTTGTTAATAACATATTATATTTCATCAAAAGGGATAGAAACTCTATCAAGAGTTTCAACTATTACATTTTATATATCAATAATAATATTTATATTTGATTTTATTAGTTTATTTAATCAAATAAATTATAATAACTTCTTGCCTTTATTTACTTCAAGTACCAAGGATATATTAGTTACCTCACTGTTATTCTCGTTATACTTCACTATTCCATTAATTAATTTAAATGCTATTAAAAAGAGCCAAATAACAGATATATATAATTTTAATAAATATTTATATTCTATGATGATATTATCATTCATAATAATTCTATTAAACATGTTTACAACCATTGGAGTTTTAGGTGTAAATGTATGTAATTTATTTGACTATCCTATTTACACAACTTTAAAAAGTATAAAACTATTTTCATTTTTAGATTCAATGGAAAATGTTAGTATAATGTTATGGGTTTTATTTATTATAAATGCAAGTTCAATGAATTATTTATTTATAACTAATACAATAAATAAAAAGAAATATAATTTCATAATACTATTATTATGTTTTATAATTCCAAAAATAATATTCAAAAATGGATATGTTCAAACATACAATTACATTTTGCTCCCAACAGTTGTATTAATTATCATTTTATTTATACAAATTATTACCATAATAAAAAATAGACTACACTAGTCTATTTTCATTGTTCTCATTTTATTAGCTTTTGCCTGTAAAAACTTTTCTGCTTCATCTTCATCAAAATCTATTTCAGTTTCATAATATGGTCTATTTTCATATGCACTACATCTTACTACACTCTTATCTTTAAATTTAAATGTCTCATCTACAGTATACTCTTTATCGTCATCTTCAAATAATACATCACATAATCTATAAACTGTCATATGAACACGATACTTATTTAGTGATAATCTAGTAATATATCCATAAATCATTCTTCTTTCATCTTTATTAGCAATGCATCCATCAAACTTAACACTACTTTCTTGATTATCTAAAGCTAAACAAACAAGTTCATATTTAGAAGAAGACTTATCATATAGAGATACTTCACTATCACATAATTCTTTTGAATTTAAAATTAAATATAAATAAAATGATCTTTCATCATATTCCAAATTTTTATATAGAAAGTTCTGTTGATCTTCATATGTCATTTTATTCACCCCACCCGAAACATATTATACAATAACACAAAAATATTGCAATAAAAAAGGAACAAATTGTTCCTAAAATGAATCTATATTTACTTTTACTTTTTTATTTCCGTCATTGTAAGCTTTAGCTTGTATTAAAGTCTTAATACTATTTGCTATCTTACCTCTTTTACCAATTATTCTACCCATATCTGCTTCAGCAACAACTATTTCAACTACTAATTCATTTTCATCTTCAAATTGTTGAACTTTTACAAGATCTGGTTCTTTAACTAGTTTTTTAACGATTGTTTCAGAAAAATCAACTAAATTCATTACTTATTATTTTTAGAATTATGGAATTCTTCCATAACACCTACTTCACTTAAAATATTCTTAGCTGTA